>Ga0247727_10006603_pt1 | contig 22699 bp, 27 predicted proteins | sample WisWelCaveWW1625_FD_202498 | JGI IMG/M metagenome (GOLD analysis project Ga0247727, IMG submission 202498) | Biofilm microbial communities from Wishing Well Cave, Virginia, United States - WW16-25 | ecosystem: Environmental > Aquatic > Deep subsurface > Groundwater > Cave microbial mat | place...
TATACATCTGGTGGTCGAGGAGAGCTGGGTGGTTTTCCCAGCCCGTATCGAGACCACTCTTGCAATTGCTTGCAGGTTACTCGTTGGTCTCGATACGCCCGACGAGCACGGGCTACTCGACCAACGGCATGCTCTGGTGGTCGAGTAGGGCTGGGTGGTTTTCCCAGCCCGTATCGAGACCACACTTGCACCTGCACTCAACCAGTGGAGTAAATCTATCTACCTATCTTTTCCTGCAAACATAAATCTGCATCCTGCTCTCATTCGTCAACGGGCTTGAGTCGTAATCACCATATCGCTCTAAGATCGTGAAACCGTTATAGTGCAGCATGGCTTCCATCTCTTGTGGGAAAACGTATCGCAGGGGCAGGGGAGCGATGCGAAGGACTTCCTTTCCATCGGCATCTGTCCAACGACGATAAGCGGTTTCAGTTTTTATCTGGTTGACTTCGTCGTAGTGCTCAGTTCCCGATACCCGAATCTCAAGCCCATCTGGGTGCTGAACTTTGAACCAGTCTTTTTCAGTATCGACATTCGTCAAAATGTCTGGGTGGGGGAATATCAGACTGATTACAAAGCGCCCGTTATCTTCGAGATGTGTTCGAACGTTTGCCAGATACGCTTCCTGTTCAAGACGGACCAGTATGTGTTGGAAAACGCAACCCGTTTCAAAGATCAAGCGAAACTTACGATTAAGTTGAAAAGAGCGAGCATCTGCCGCGATCCACTCGATGAATAAGCCATTGGACTTCGCCTTTGCCCGTTCAATCATGCCAGGTACGACATCCAGCCCGACGATATTCACACCGTTTTGCGCAAGCGGAATGGTGACACGTCCTGTGCCACAGCCTACCTCCAGCACGGAACCGCCGAGCGCCTTTGCCATCTTAAGCATGAACGAACCGCTGGGATCAAAATCCTTATTTTCCAAATCATAGAGTATTGGGTCGGCATATTCAATTAGATTATTCTGTTCGTTCATTTGAACTCCATTAGTTCGCGCGTGCAATTTCCATTTCCAGTTCTTCATCAATCTTCGTCTGGATATCGTAAATGCGGCGATACATACCATCCATCTGGGAAAGCAACTCTTCATGTGTTCCCATTTGAATCACTTCGCCCTTATCCAGCACAAGGATCAAATCTGCAATCATCACGGACTGGATACGATGCGCAATAATGAACGTGGTTCGGTTCGCCATGAGGCCATTCAGCGCCTCGCGGATCTCGGCTTCAGTCTCCGTATCCACCGATGAGGTTGAGTCATCGAGTATTAGGATGCGTGGATTCTTCAACAGCGTGCGCGCAATCGTGGTACGCTGCTTTTGCCCGCCGGAGAGTGTGACACCTTTTTCGCCGACGATGGTTTTGTATCCATCCGGGAATTCCATGATCACATCGTGGATCGCCGCGGCTTTCGCGGCGCGTTCCACTTCCTCCTGCGAGACCTCACGACCCACGCCATACGTGATATTCTCACGGATCGAACGACTGAACAAAAACGGCTCCTGCTCGACGATGCCGATCTGTCTTCGCAGGTAGGCGCGCGGGTAATCGTTCAACTCCACGCCGTCCAGCATGATTCGTCCGCTGGTGTACTCATGGAACCTTGGCAAAAGATTTACCAGCGACGATTTACCCGATCCCGTTGACCCAAGCAAGGCAATTGCCTGACCGGGCTTCACATGGAATGAAATATCCTTCAAGGCATTCGATTTGCCATCCGAATACATGAACGAGACGTTCTCGAAAACAATATCGCCTCTTACTGGACCTTCAGGCTGATGCCTGCCATCGAGAAGCGGCTCCCGCGCCTGTTTGACCACATCCATGAGGCGACCATACGAAACCAATCCTGTTGAGGCAGAGACGATGATTCGTCCTAAATTCCGTATGGGCCAAATCAGCCAGACGACAAGACCGACATAAGCGATGTACATGCCGACGGTGATCTCTCCGCGGATGGCCATGTTTGCCGCGTAGACAAACCCGAATATTGTTTGAAAGCCAAGCACGATATCCGATAGGGGCCAGAACATCGAGTGCATGAAGAGCAACAGTTTCCCTTTCAGGAATTTTCCCCAGTTATCTTTTTCAAACTTGCCCTTTTCATATTCCTGCCGCGCAAAGGCTTTGACGACGCGCACACCCGTCAGATTCTCTTGCAGGGTGGTGGAGAGGATGGCTTCCTGCGCCTGATACTCTTCATATCGCTTGGTCACTTTCTTGAAGAACCAGAGCGATACCAATAACATGAACGGGATTACAACCACTGAGATCAACCCCAGCTTCACATTCAGATTGAGTATCGCGACCCAGTTGATGATAAACAACAGAATGATCCGTCCCATGCCGATGCCTTGCTCGCTGAAAAAGCGGCGCAGGGCATCCACGTCTGAAGTCACGCGCTCGATCAGGTCGCCGGTTGGTGTGGTGGCATGATACGAAAAACTCAGGCGCTGGATATGGTCGAAGAGGAAATCCCTCAGGCGGCGCGTAATGCCCTCGGCGGTGTACGCGGCTAAACGTCCCGAAAGAAACGTGAAGACTCCCTCAACAAGCGCGAGTCCAATGAATCCAACCCCAATCCAGATGAAGGTTTGCGTCAGGCTGTTTCCAATGTAGTTGCCTTGCGTCAAAACATCATCGGCGAAATAACGCAGAAGAATGTACGTGTACGTCTTTGCCAGCGCGGAGATGGCAAGCGCGGCGGTCGCGCCAAGATACGGCACGCGATAATCCACCATCATCTTCCAGATCCCCTTGAGGCGGTTCTCGTGGATGGCGTTGCGGAAGTCGAATGTGATTGCAGGTTCGATTGTGGTCATTTTCATTCTCCCTCCTCTCCTTTTCGGAGAGGGGACAACTTAAACAAAAAGGCTGTGGCGAGTGCACCACAGCCCAAAATAACCGGACAAGAAAGACCTAACGGTCTATAGGCGCACTACGATACGGTAACGATCCAGCGTCAACTGGAGAGATAAAGAGTTTGGTGCTGATAAACACGAACATGAGTAGCGCGCTCCTTCCTTTAGGATTAACTTGCGATGAGAGTTTACACGATGCAAGCCGAATGTGTCAAGGTTTATAATCACCTATGTCATTGCGAGCGTAAGTTGCGAAGCAATCTCGTCATTCTCGAACTACGATATGATCCGCACCTGGAAAATCTCAGCCAATCAACTCGAAGAAGTTCACCCGCCTGATCAATCTTCGCTGGATGCGATCACGCGTCAATTACCGGATGGCTATTACAGCACCTTCCGCACCTACGATGGATGCACGCGCGTGCTGGGACTCAAAACGCATTTGCACCGACTCCCCGAAGTGGACGCTTCATCTCTCCGCCGAAACCTGGTCCTGGCGCTTGAGCCATTTCGCCCCGACGAGGCGCGCGTCCGTGTGATGCAGACTTTTCAAGGACAAGTTTATATAGCCATCGAGCCACTCAAGACTTTGCCGCGCGATGCGTACGAGAAGGGCGTCCGCGTCGAAACAACGACGATTCATCGTGACAGCCCGCGCACAAAGTCTACGACGTTTATTGAGGCGAGCGACAATGAGCGCAAGCACATCGCAGAACTCGGTATTTTTGAAGCGCTGTTGGTCAAAAATGGAAAGATACTAGAGGGAATGACGAGTAATTTCTTTTACGCAATTGACCCTCGCGCTGAGCGGAATGAGGAGCGTTCTTTGCGGGGAATGCAGACGAAGCGCGAGAGATTGTACACCGCCCAACGCGACATCCTCCTCGGCGTTACGCGCCGAAATGTCATCCGGGCGGCGCGGGGCAGGGGAGTGGAAGTGAGACATCGCGCGTTGGAACTGAGTCAACTAGCGGCTGTGAAAGAGGCGTTCATCACATCCAGCTCGCGCGGCATTGTGCCTGTCATCCAAATTGATGAGGTACGAGTGGGGCAGGGGAGTCCGGGGGAGTTGACGCGAATGCTGATGGCGGCGTACGACGAATATGTTTTGAGTCATGCAGAGAGAATTTCGTAGGACAAATTGGCAATTTGTCCTACACCCGCGCTGTTAGCTTGTGTATCCGCTTGCGCGAGCGATAGCGGGCGACTCCCAGAATATATTTCGCGGCTTCTTCAGATATGGCGCACAGAGACTCAGGGCAAAAAAATCGAAAAACAGTGTAACGGGTTGAGTAAAAACCCTCTTCACTGGCGATAAGTATGATTATCGTTGGCGCACCTTGTAAGAAAAATCAATTCTCTCGCTTTTGTTCGAAGATTTCGTAATAACCCTTGTCCAATTCGTCATCACTTAGATGAGCATATCGTTGTGTCACTTGAATATTTTTGTGCCGCGCAAGTTCCTGTGCCATTTTCAGGTTGCCAGAGCCGCGCAAAACAGTCGTCACAAAATAATGTCGGAATGAATGCGGCGTGATTGTTCCGACAGAATCTTTGCCTAAGATTTGCTCCACGCGTTCGGCAACGATGTTGCGCCCAGTTGTCGGCGTCATTGGCTTGACCTTTTTGCCCGCGCCTTTGTCGTGGCGGGCGAAGCGGGGCAGGGGATGGTCAATCTTCAATGTAGGCATATCCAGTGTTTTGATAGAACTCACTGATATATTCCTGCGCCTTCTCGATCGCCAATCCTGGCACATCAATGTTATTTCCGCAACCTTCACAAACCAAAATCACATACTCATTCTGGATCGCTTTATATTCATGGATGTGGAACGAGATTTTAACACCTTTGCTCTCAATAAATGCAAGCACGCGTTCGTTTTGATACAAAGACAGGGAATGATTTTGGCTATCTTTCAAAGCGTTGCAACTCGCGCAAGCGGGAACGCAATTACTGGCCGTTGTTCCTGCGATTCTGACAGGTAGGTAGTGTTCAATAACTTCATATTCTCTTTCTCCGCAGTATGCACATTTGGGACCGAAATAATCAAGTGTTTCTTGCCACTGTTCCAGAGTCAAATCATGTCGCGCGCCTGCTTGTTTCGCCCTTTGATTTTGGCCACGGATGAGTTGTTCCACCGTCCATGCTTTTCTCATCATTTCCTCTTGTTGAAAATTTCATCATAGGCGGCATCAGCCTCTCCGCTAAAATGCGTGTAGCGGTTTGTCGTATCAATACTGCTGTGGCGTGCCAGTTCCTGCGATAACTTAATATCGCGTTTGGCAAGATACGTCATGGTCACAAAGTAGTGGCGAAAATCATGGATGCGCACAAGACTGCGCTCAACGCTGGCTTCTTCGATCCTGCCTTTGACCCCTTGTTCGGGGTCGCCTTTGATCGCTGTCCACATGCCGCTGGCGCTGATCGGTCTGATTCGTTTGCTTGCGCGAATGTCGTGGCGTAGAAATACAGGCTGAGATCGAAGGGGGATGCGGGTGTTCGGTTCGATGGATGCGCACGCCGTATGATATTCCCGCAATGCCTGAATGGAACGCTCGGAGAATCGAATGACCGCTTGTTTGTCGCCTTTGCCGATGATGACTGCACGCGCCTCCATCCAGTCAATATCGCCGCGTTTGAGCGCGCACGCCTCAGAGATGCGCAGACCCGTGTCTGCCAACGTCAAAACGAAGGCTCGGTCGCGCAAGGCGGGCAGACTGCCGCTCAGACGACTGCAATACTCAATGACCTTTTCAACCGCTTCACGGTCGAAATTGACGATCCGTTTGCCCTGCCTGCGGGTGTAGTGCCGTATGATGCCCTGAATCTCTGCCAGATCGTTCGAGCGGCAAAACGTATATAGACCCAGAACTGCCGAACGCCAAATTTGCTTTGTGGAAGGGGCATAGTCTTTGATCGCCGCGAGAAACGTCTCGAATGTTTCCGTGTTGAATGGCGCGTCATCGCCGACGATTTCCACGAAACGCCGAAGCGCGTAGCGGTACGTATCAATCGTGTTCTTTGAAAGGTCGAGCGTGTCGAGAAAGCGGTTGATCTTCTCTTGCATCGTGTTTTCCTATGCGTATTTTTGATAGCGTATAATACAAATTATATTGAATGATTGAGAGAAAGTCAATAGATGAGTTGGAAAATGCCAACTGCGCCTCTCCCGCTTTGGGTTTACAGGTTGGACTGTTTGAAAGTTTGAAGGTTGTGGGAAGAGCGTTTCACGAGCCGAGCGAGACTGATTCACCTGACCCCCGACACCTCGTCACCTGATACTTTCATCCCCCTCCCCTGCCCTATCGCGCTTACCCTTTCTGAATTACCTTTTGTACGATCTCAGCAATTTCCTTTGGCAATCTTGAAAGTTCAGGGTTCTTGATACCACTCATATACTTTTTGAGAACGTTGCCTAATTCCTGAAAATGTGGCGGCGAGTTAGGATCTACCGATAATTTAGAAATTAGCTCGAAGAGTCTTGGGGCATCATCGCTCTTGTCGCGAACTGCTCGAACTACTGTCAAAGTTAACTGTGTAATCTGTTCTTCTTCGCTTAATTCTTTTCCATTCGCATCTGCTGCCTGTCTATGCCTCCCTGCGTAATCCATCAACCCCATTTTTTCGAAGAGATCAGCAGCTTGGATGAAATATGGCTTGGCCTTTTCGTGCTCGCCCAAACGAAACAACTTCCATCCATAATTTCCTATCTGTGCTGGAACACTATATCTATCGCCAATTTGTTGATAAATCTGTATCGCGGTATTTAGAAATTCGTTTGCCTTCTCTAAATCATCTGGTAAGAATAACTGGCCTTGCGAAGATATTACGTTGGCTTCGCCCAATTTATCCCCAACGGCTTTGAACAGTTTCAAGGCTTCGTTGTAACTGTCGAGCGCGGCATCTCGGTCGTCGCGGAACTGTTGCACATCGCCAATCGCTTGGAGCACGTTGGCTTTCAACCCATTATCGGTCAAGTCTAATTGAAGGCAAGCTTCCAGCCAGGCAAACCACTGAACCCACGCATCGGTAAAAAAGACATAAAACCAATTCCGCGCCTTGGTCGTCAGCAGGGCGAGAATGTCCGCTTGTTTTTCTCCCCTCGCCCATTCGCAGGCATGGAGCAGGTTATCCCGTTCCGCGGCAACGTGGGGAGCCGTGCTGATATCGTCGGTGTAATGATCGTTGAACAATTCCACAAGCCATTGCGCCAGAGAGGTCTTTGTCTCGTTGTATTTCCCGTCCGCTTTAAGTTTCGGGGTTGTGTATTCATCCAACAGGTCGTGCAAACGGTACCGCTCGAGGCGTTCATTCTCTGTTTCAACAAACTTGACCAGTGAAAGATTTATGAAGCGCGAAAGAAGGCTGCGAGCAAGCGAGGTCTCGCCATTCCAAAGAGAGGCAACCGCTTCCACAGAAAACCCTGTCGGGTGGAAAGCGGACAACATGTGGAATTTCTCGCGGTCGTCGGCGCTCAGATCCAGATAACTAATGTCGAAGATCTTGTCCATATCCCAGCGCGCGTCGCCACAGGTTTTTTTGTCCCTTCAAATTGGCGAATGCGGCGCGCGGCGATCTCCATCGCCAGCGGGTTGAATTTACAGCGGTCCGCAAGGGTTTTGACCGTTTCGAGTTCTTTGGCAACCACCTCCCCGCCCAATACCGCTTCAAACAATTCCTGCGCCTGATCCCAACTCATCGAGCCGAGCTCGAAGTTCCTCACACCGCCGATCTCACGAATACGGCTTGTCGCCAGCGCGGCGCACGAACTCGGCGGCAGGACGTCTTCGAGTCTGCCGAGCGATTGCTCGCGCACATCGTCGAGGACCACAAGAAACTTCTTTGATTGATAGGCGTGGTGCAATTCGTTTTTCAGGCGTTCATACGAATCGGTTGGTTGGGTTTGAACCCCACACTTCAAAAGCATTTCGCCGATGATCTGTTGTGTTTCTTTTTTGCCGACATCCACCCATAACACTTCGTACTCCCCTTTCAACTTGTCCGCCGCGCGCTTCGCCAATTCGGTTTTGCCAAGCCCACCTGGGGCATGCACTCCAACAATCGCGCCTCTACCGCCCTTGCGAATGTGAGCAATCACGTCGTCTTCGATCATGCCGCGATAGACGTAGGTCATTGCCTTGGCAGCGGGTATGAAGCCGATGGCGTCGTGGATTTCAGGTTTAGATTCGGGGGCGGCATGATACTCTTTGATGTAGTTCCCACCTTCAACTTGCACGACATCGCCATCTCCACTATGAATGGGAGAATGGTCGCCTTGAGTTTTCGGCGCAGGATTAGGCTTCGGATCATCCGGCTTGGTCACTTCGCGATATGCTTTGAGATAATTCAAAATACCAGTGAAAATGAGAAGAACCCCTCCTAAAGAGGCTCCGAGCAACGCCCAAAGTCCACCCGGCGATTCTCGCCATTCCTCTTCAAAATAAAACCAGCTGAATGCAACAGCAAGAAACCAGAAAATTCCAAGTATCAACAATGGAGGAAAGTTTCTTTTCATGCGTCACCTCTCCCCCGCCGCGCGGGAGTAGCCCAATTGTACAGTCTCCCGTCTCGAATCTCCAACCCCAATTCTCCAATTCTCTGCCCTTAATTTCGATCTCCGCTGATTTTTAATCCCACTTGCCGAAATAGAATATATGTTCTATAATTACCTCATGAACCCGCTCGACACATTGATCGAACTTTCCAGCCAAATGGAAATGGAACACGCGGAGGAAAAGCGTGGTCTCGATACGCCCTCGGCTGGCGCCCCGGGCTACTCGACCACCAATAAGCCTGCTTGTTTCACCCCGAAGGCTCGCCCTGAGTTTACCGAACGGGAAAAACGCGCCGCGTTCGCTCACCCCGCGCATCTCCCCAATGGAAAAAATATCGTACTGCTGAAAACCCTGCTCTCCTCGGCTTGCGAGCGCGATTGTTTCTACTGCCCCTTCCGCGCGGGACGCGACTTCCGCCGCGCCACGTTCAAACCGCAGGAGTTTGCCGAGTTGTTCATGAAGTTAAATCAAGCAAAGATGGCGGAAGGGATTTTCCTCAGTTCAGGCATTGCGGCGGGTGGGGCGAACACACAAAACAAAATTCTCGATACGGCTGAAATCCTCCGCAAGCGGCTCGGCTTCCGCGGCTACATGCACTTGAAGATCATGCCCGGCGCAGAGAAGGGACAAGTCGAGCGCGCCATGCAACTCGCCGACCGAGTCTCGGTCAATTTGGAAGCGCCGAACGCCGAACGACTGGCAAAACTTGCCCCGCATAAAATCTTTATCGAAGAGTTGCTTCGCCCGTTGAAGTGGGTAGAGGAAATTCGACGATCACAACCCGCGTATAAATTTTGGAATGGAAAGTATCCCTCTACTGTGACTCAATTTGTAGCGGGCGGTGCAGATGAAAGCGATCTAGAATTATTGACCACCACGAACTGGCTTATGAAAAATGTGCGACTCACACGCGCGTATTACTCTGCGTTTCATCCCATCCGCGATACGCCGCTCGAAAACAAAGCCGCGGTGGATCCGATGCGCGAGCATCGTTTGTATCAGGCATCCTTTTTGTTGCGAGATTATGGATTTGATTTGGAAGAAATGCCATTTTTACAAGACGGTAATCTCCCCCTCCCCACCGACCCGAAACTCGCATGGGCGCAACAGCACCTAAGAGAAAAGCCGCTTGAGATCAACAAAGCGGAGAGACGCGAATTGCTTCGCATCCCAGGTATCGGTCTCAAAGGCGCTGACGCGATTCTGCATGCACGGCGCGCAAACAAACTCCGCGACCTGACTTCGCTCCGCCAACTAGGCATCATCGTCTCGCGCGCCGCGCCGTTTCTACTACTCGATGGCAAACGCCCGGCGAGTCAACTGGCGATGTTTTAGCACAGGGACAACAAAGGAATACAAGGATGTACGGATTGATAGGCAGAATAAAAGCCACGCAAGGGCAACGCGATCTATTGGCTGCCATTCTCCTGAAGGGCATCAGGGATATGCCGGGTTGCTTGAGTTATGTGGTGGCGCAGGATCCCGATGACGAGGATGCCATTTGGATCACGGAGGTTTGGGATAGTCCGGAGTGCCACAGGGCATCGGTATCTTCTCCATCCGTCCAGCGGGCCATTTTACGGAGCAGACCATTTATTGCAGGTTTCAGTGAGAGATTTGAAACCAGGCCCGTGGGTGGGCACGGATTAACAAACTTACAGAGCGATCCACCCACCGCGCAATCCTGCGCGCACTGCTTCGGTGCGGTTGGTCACGTTGAGTTTTGTGTAGATCGATGATACGTGAAACTTCACAGTGTGTTCGCTGATCCCCAATTCCACTGCAATCTGTTTGTTTGCCAAGCCCCTTGCCAATAATCCCAACACCTCCAACTCTCGATCTGTAAGCGGACCATGTTCCAACGATTCGCTTTCTGATTCGAACAACAGGGACGGCGCGCCGACGATGAGTCCCTGTGACAACGCGTGGATTGCGGCGGTCAATTCTTCGGCGGATGAGTCAGTAGGCAGGACTCCCCACGCGCGATGGGTACGTCTCATTTCGCGGACGTTGGGCTGGTCATCGCTCAGGAGCAGGATCGCGGCTGATGAGGCGGAATCAACCTCGTTACTTGTGCTGAGCCGAGTCGAAGCGTCTACGCGAGATTCGAACGAAGCGGACGTGATCATCACGTCCGCTTCGCTTTGTTCATCCAATGAATCGTTCACCACTTTGATCGTTTTGTCCGATGAAAGTAACGCACGTAGCCCCGCGCGCAGTGCTGGTGATGAAACATTCAGCAAAACACGAATCACCGAATCACCATGAAGAACGTCCCGCAGGATTGCGTGAAAATGTTGGTGAATTGTATGAAACCTGCGGGACGGTTTTAAAAATCACTTGCGCTCGCCTACCGTCACGTTGACATTTTCGGGCTTGCCGCCGCGTAACACCTCCACCGCGATAGGTTTGCCAACCGTATCACTGTTGAGGGCGGCAAAAAGATCATCAGGGTCGCTGACAGGTTGACCGCCAATTGCAACGAGTGTATCGCCGACGAACAATCCGCCTTTTTGTGCAGGTCCATTTTCCTCGAGCCACAATACTAGCAAGCCACTTGACTGCTCGCGTTTGAGAGCCTTGCGGGCGGATTCAGTAATTTCAACGGGCTGTGTGCGAACACCCAGATAACCACGTTTGACTGAGCCGTGTTTCACAAGTTCATCTGCAATTCGCCAGGCAACTTTTACTGGAATAGTTAACGATGAACCGCGCGTGAGACCCGATGTATTGAGACCCAGCACTTCTCCTTCGGTGTTGACAAGCGGTCCGCCAGAAAAGCCGGGATACGGAGTCGTCTCAGTTGAGATATATTCATCGAGCAAGCCGCCGCGATTAGTGCGAGTGGGTCCCGCAATCGCAGTGACGATTCCCCACGAGGCTTGCATACCCGCATTATTAGGTCGTCCTAGCGCCAGCACAAGTTGACCGACTTTGACATTGTCTGATGTTTTAGCAGGATTCAATGCTTTTTCTGAGAGTCGCAAGAGTGCAAGGTCAGAGCCGGGATCGCGACCTGCAAGAGTTGCTTTGAGACTTTTTCCATTCGGCAATAGAACTTTGGCGTCTTCCTCGCGCGTCACAACATGATCGGCAGTGAGCACGAGGTCTGCCGCATATGCGATCCCGCTTGCAGGATAACGCTTGCGTGCGTCCACCAGGATGGTGCTTGCTCCGCCCATTTCAACCGCAGACGCTAAGCCATTTGAGAAATCAGTTAATGGGTTGGTCATCGTTTACTCCTTGTATCATAACATAATCGAATTATTGACTCGTCAATGGCTGTAAAGCCACCAACGGAATTACACGGCGGGTTTTTCTTTCATAACTTGCATACCCTGGCGCAAGGTTTACAAGCTTTGCCCAAAGCAAATTTCGAATCTTTGGGTCAATGACTTCAGTATCCACTTGCAGTTTCTGCTCTCCGACCTCGATGGAAGCCCGCGAATTCTTGCTCAGGTTATGAAACCAGGCTGGGTGAGAGTCGAAGCCTGCATTGGACGCGATGATGACGTAGCGGTCGCCGTCCATGAAGTAGCCTAGTGGGGTTGTTCGCTTGCGGTTGGTCTTTCGACCAATACTGGTCAGCAGAAGAACTTGAAGCCCCTGCACCTGGCTTCCGAACCTGCCGCCAGACAGGCGATAGAGAAATACGTAAATCGTCAGGAAAAATTTGAAGACTCTTTTCAGTGTTTGCACCTCATTTTCATATAACCAGAGTTTATCCAAGGTGGAGTATTTGCGCATCAGGCAATCGGGTAGTGCAGATACTGACCGTTTGGGGGAGGGAGTTTCTTATACCTTAAAGTTTTTGTTTTCAGTGATCTACCCCTTGAAATTATTTCTATTATCGTTATACTAATGGAAATGTTCATCTGGGCATCGAATGAAAGGAAAATAGAATGGTTTCGATGGAAACTCTTGTGATCAAGACCGAAAACAAATTCCGAAGTCTGATCACAAAACAAGCATATAAAAAAGGGGAAGTGATTTGCGAAATCCCAAAAGAAAAAGTGGTAAACAAGCCAGATCGCTTTACAGTCCAAATTGGCCGCACAGAACATACGAATGTAGGCAAACTTGCCGCACTCAATCACTCCTGTGATCCTAACGTTATCCTTGACACTACGAACTTGCAAATGGTAGCGCGGCGCGACATTGAAAAGGGAGAAGAACTTTCGTTTTTCTATCCATCTACCGAATGGGAAATGGACGCGCCGTTCATCTGCCTGTGCGGATCAACCAACTGTATCCATGTGGTTGCCGGTGCGCGCTTCCTGCCGCTTTCTACGCTGGAGTATCATTTTCTCAATAAGCACATCCGTGAAGAGATGATTGATTTGTTGAATACGACAGTAAAGAATTTGCCCACCGATTAAAACAAAAACCCGCCGGAAGGTGGGTTCTGTTTTCTCAAGTTTCTCAAGGAGTTGTTCTATTTGAGCGAAGAAACAACTCTTGAAATAACTGCATCGAGAACGGCTGCATCCACCTGCCCATTGAGTTTAGCCAACACCGCAGACTTGATCTTCTTCATCAAATCCGAATCAGCCGGCGATTCTGTGCGCGGATAGGCGGCAACCAGATTGACCGAGCCGCTTAACGTCGCTTTTGGCGCGGAATGTTCAGAGCGGTTGATCGTCATCCCATGTTTCATGGCGCGTTCCACGCCCAGGTCGGTGACCACCACGTTTTCGGTCAGGTCAATGGACTTCACGCCGCGCGCGTGTAGTTCATCAATATCTTGTTCGGTGTGAAAAATTTTTCCCATACACCCATCTCCAGTCTCTAGCCGCTAATTCTCCAATTCTCAATCGCGAGAATCGGTCTTCAATTACCAATTACTGATTACGCCTTACTTCTCCGGTCTTCCATCCAACTCTTCCAATGCCTTCACAGCCGCGTTTCGCGCAGAGATAATTTCCGCCTCCGAGCCAGAAAGCCACATGCGACCAAACCGTCCCACCGACGAGACGTGTAATATCTTGATGGTCGAGCCCTTCTCAGCCTCATTGCACGCATAGTTGATATACGCGGCGGGCGCACATTCCAGCACGAGCATCGTCTCACCAGGGACAAGCATCGAGCCGCGTCGGAAACGATTCAACAACTGCGCCTGGTACGGGTCAACGTTGGTGATGATTTGCACCGAAGCGATGAACGGTTTGATGCGCTCCTCGGGTTTCAAGCCAAGCCTGTCCAATACAATGCGCCCGGCTTCCAGCACTTCCGATTGTGAGTGCGAATGTACCTCGAACATGCCAAACTCGCGCTCGACCAATTGCGCGCCTGGTTTGGCTTCCGTTGACTTGACGGCAATATCCACGAGTCGAAAGACCTCGTTGCCTGGCGCGACTTCCACATACAAGGAAGCCATGCCCTCGGTGGGCAAATCGCCTTGCGTGATGGTCCCAACGAACGCCGCGTACTGCGGCTGCATTCGGTCGAGATAGGAATAAACGCGTAATGAAAATTTTTCTGATGCCATTGAGTCTCCGATTATCTCGGTGGTCGAGTGTTCCGAGTGTTAGTGAGGAATGTATCGAGACCACCTTAAAGTAATTCTTGCTACAAAATTATTCCTGAACATCGTTGGTTTCGATACGGCGGGCGAACGCGCCTACTCAACCAACGGAGTAACTTCTAATTATTCATCGCAATCCCGAGCGGTGTAACGAACAAGGGGTTGCCGGGTAAAACCGCTTCGATACCTGTCATTTCCTGAATGACTTCATCCATGCTGGGGTAGGCGCACGTGCCGCCGACCAGATACAACTTATCAACCTGATAGCCTTCGATATGGCGATTGATGATGGTCGCGACTTTTTCCATCACAGGGCGGATGACAGGAAACAGGCGAGTCTGCTCGTTCGGATTTTTCTTCAGCGCTTCCGCTTCCTCGAAAGTTAATCCCATTGAACCAGCGATGACCAGCGAGAAATGCGTTCCGCCTGTCGCTTCATCGGCAGTGTACACCACCTCCCCATCCTTGAAGATGGCAATACCTGTCGTGCCGCCGCCTACATCTACAATCGCGCCATCGCGGATTTTCAAGACATTGTTCGCGGCGGTCGGCTCATCAATGAGACCCGTGCAATCCAACTCCGCGCCGTGCAGGACGTTCGCCGTCGCGCGCACTTCGGCTTGCGGCACACCTGGCGGATAACCCGTCGCGGCAGATGTCAATTTGAATCCAAGTCGCTCTTCAACCTTTGTTTTCATCTCTCGCAGCAAATCCACCGCGCCGATGAAATCCACGACGAGACCATCGCGCACAATCTCGGCAAACTGATATTCGCCCGCAATAGGTTGATAATTTTCATCCAACACAACCAGCACAGTATAAGCCGTTCCCAAGTCCACGCCGACGTGTACGACACCTTGATAGCTCGCGTCATGTCCGTTGCCGCCAGCCATGATATGGTCTGCTTGAGTCAAGAGAGTCGTAAGGTTAGGATTCATCCAATTTCTTTCAGCCACGGATTTCACGAATTATCACGGATTTTTCTTTCTGTTTTCATCCGTCATCCTTTGCCTTCATTCCAATTCACTGGAAACACCACATAAACAAAGCGCGTCCAGTTCGGCGTACCGAAGGTGATGCTCGAACCCTTCGGGATGTAGATCACATCTCCCGTTTTACCGCGCACCTGCTCGCTTCCACGCGTGATCACCAACTCACCTTCGAGCACGATGTCAATCTCGTCGTAGTTCAGCGTCCACGCCATCTCGCCCTTGTCGAGCGACATGTATCCCGCGCCCATCGGCGACCTGTCCTGCGTCACGACCACATCCTTGAGCCAGACATTTGTGCCTGGCGTGGTCTTGCCGTCAAGAAAAGACTCGACTTGCACATTCGCCATCTTGATGACTTTCAACGGCGGCAAATTTTGGATGACGGGCGGCTTGCCCTGAGCCGAGTCGAAGGGTCCGCTTCGCGCGAAACTGGAAGTTGATTCTGTTTCCCGAATCATCTTCACGCCTAAAGCGAACGCGACATCCTGCGCCTCGTGCGTGACGATATCGTCAGGCGCGAGCACAAGCGGACCCGCGCGTTCGCGCGCGAGGCGGCGAATGTCCTCCGCAGTGAATAACTGACGCGGCATGAGGAAGGGTTAATAACCACAAAGGACACAAAGGAACACGAAGAACCAACTTCGCGCTCTCACTTGCACTTGGTGTATGTGCAAGTGTTGCGTTCCTGGCGGTTAACCACTGCGTGACTTACTTCTCTTTACCGCGCCCGCCGAAGGAGCCCTTCGTATTCTGCGGCAGAATCATCTCCACGTCGTTGTGCGGACGTGGGATGACGTGCACCGACGCGAGTTCGCCGACGCGCTTTGCCGCCGCCGCGCCTGCATCGGTCGCGGCTTTGACCGCGCCCACATCGCCGCGCACCATCACGGTCACGTATCCGCCGCCGACATATTCACTGCCGATGAGCGTCACGTTCGCGGCTTTGACCATGGCGTCAGCGGCTTCAATCGCGCCGATGAGTCCTTTGGTCTCCACCATTCCTAAGGCAATCATTGCAACATCTACGGGCATGGCTTACTTCTCCTTTTGAAGAAAGTTTTGTAATGCGAAATTAATTTCGCATTACATTTACATCCGATTAGACATCGGACATCAGGGATGGAAGAATTTCAATTCCTGAGGTCTGAGTTCTAATCAACATACCTCGGTGGTCGAGTTGGACGAAGTCCGTATCGAGACCACCGCTAACCAAAATACTTTTGTTACAGAAATAACCTGCTTACATGCTGGTTTCGATACGTCCCGCGAAATGCACGCGGGACTACTCAACCAGCGGATTATTTCTTCAACTCGGACAACACCTTCCTCACAATCTCTTCCACTTGGGCATCAACTGGATTTGATGAAAGAGAACCTGCTCCACCAGTGAACGCACTTCGTTGCGCCTGTGTATCCGTCGAGCCAGGCGCGAACGCGGCATCAGGCGCGACGCGGGTTTCGTACGCCAGTTTCTTCACATTATACAGGTGATGGACGGTAATGTTATCGCCAGTAATCGCGCCGCCAACGCCGCCAGAGCCAAGGGTCATGGATGGCATCACTCCTGTGGTATAGCCTGTCGTTCCAAGTGTTCCCATCGTATTAACCACAATGCGGAAGACAGGTTTCTCCAAACCGAACTGCATGATGACGTTTTCATCGCGCGCGTGGATGACGAGCGAATGTCCGCGCCCGCCGTAGTTGATGAGTTCGATGCAGCGCTCACAGCCTGCCTCCCAGCCGTCCGCTTCGTACCAGCCGAGAACGGTGGTCAACTTTTCGCCAGAGAGCGGATCATCGCGTCCAACGCTGTTAAGTCTCACAACAAGAATGCGCGCCCAGTCGGGGACGCTGAATCCATACAACTGCGCCAGTTGCTGCGGACTCTTGCCAACGCCTTTGGGATTCGGCAAGTGACCGACAAATAAATTCTTCGCAAGGATTTGCTTGATGTCATCGCCAACAAAATACGCGCCCTCGGCTTTCATCAACTCTTCGAGTCGCGCGGCGATGGGTCTATCCGCGACGACGGCTTGCTCGGTGGCGCAAATCACGGAATGGTCAAAAGCTTTCGACGCGACGATATATTTCGCGGCGCGTTCCACATCCGCCGAACGGTCAACATACGCGGGGACGTTGCCAGGACCGACTCCATACGCAGGCTTGCCAACGGAATGCGCGGCGCGCACCATATCCGAGCCGCCCGTCGCAAGGATGACCGCGACGTATCTATGCTTCATCAACTCCTGCGTGCCAGGCAGGGTTATCCTGCTCATGCAATTGACCAGTCCTTTGGGCATACCCACCCGCTCCCCCGCTTCCGCCATGATGCGCGCCGTCTCGACGCAGCATTTCGCCGCGAACGGATGCGGCGCGACCACGATTCCATTCCGCGCCTTGACCGAAATCAGAATCTTGTACATCGTTGTGGATGTTGGGTTCGTGCTGGGCGTCAACGCGGCGACAACGCCCATGGGCCAGGCAATATCATACGTGTGCTTTTGCGGGTCGCTGCGAATCACGCCGACGGTCGGAATATCCTTGATGGCTTCCCACAATAATTGTGACGACAGTAAATTCTTGAGCGTCTTATGCTCAGGGACGCCATAGCCTGTTTCTTCGGTCGCCATTTTCCCCAGCGTCACCGACGCGTCTGCCGCGGCCTGTGCCATCGCCGCGCAGACGCGGTCCACTTCGGCTTGCGAGGCGTGCATAAATTTTCGTTGCGCGTCACGCGCGGCAACTGCCAGCGTGCGGGCTTCTTGAATGGATTGGAGGTCGTTATCAATGTCGGTCATAATTATTATGCCTCGGTGGTTGAGTAGGGCTGAGCCGCCGCATTGAGCCTGTCGAAATGGTTCGTTGCGAAGCCCGTATCGAAACCACCAGTTTCAAGTAATTGATTGTTCTCATGTAACTGTTGGTCTCGATACGCCCCGACGAGCATTTCGATAAACTCAATGCGGCGCACGGGGCTACTCGACCAACGGGTATATCAATAATTGAGTGGGTTACTCGCAACCTCTAACACTTTATCCTTGAAAGCAGTTGCCGCGGCGACGCAGGCGGGCTGGTCGCCTGTGAGCATCACGCCCATGTAATTGGTTTCGGAGGGCGGCATGGTCAACGCGACGATGCTTACATCCGCAGATTTGAGCGCGGCATCAAGCGCGACCAGACCTTCATTCGGCGTTGCAACAAGATACGCGATTGGCGTGCTAACAGGGATATTGCAGACTTGCGAAAGATACGTCCCTGTTCGCGAAATCACATGCGGGAAGAACGCGATGGAGTCGTCGTCGTTGGCGGAATACCAGATGGCTTGATTCTTGATATAGGCGACTGCGGCATTCAATCCCGCGCGGACTTCGGCGGGGTCTGGTCCAGCGAGTATTGCCATTATCTCACCCGACCATTTTCCCGACGTGTGCTTCGCGCCCGCATAGAATGATTTGGCATACACCACTTCGACATTCGCCATCTTCGTCGCTTCGTCAATGGCGACATAGGTTGCGTCATCGTTATCCACACTGAGCAAACCGATGGAACGCTGGTCGTCGCGGAGTTTGAGATGCTCCGCGAAGTTGCGGTCAATCTGTGGAATCAGTTGTACACATAATGGAGTGCCGTATAGAGGGTCGAGGGTTGGCATGTCATCTATTCCTCGGTGGTCGAGTGGGCGAAGCCCGTATCGAGACCACCTGTTTACAAGAGTACTTCTCGAACAGAAATTGCTTTGGTTACTCGATGGTCTCGATACGTCCTCGGCTATCGCCTCGGACTGCTCGACCATCGGATTTTATTTCGCGAGTTTCAACTTCACACCGCTTGCCTGGTTCTTTCTGATCTTCTGGGCAATTTGTACCACAAACGCGCCTGCCTCGAGCGGATTGGTGCCGCCGTTTTCGAAGATGTTGCAGACTACGTCGCGGTCGGCGTCGGTGTCGCCGTATTTGGGTTTGTAGCCCATGTAGGCGCTCATGGATTCTGCGCGACCCAAGCCAGGACGTTCGCCGATTAATAAGATAACAACGTCAGGCTTGATGAGGTCGCCGACATCGTTCATCACGCCGACGCGCGCGTACTTGATAAAGAACGGTGTGCCAAGCGTCAGACCTGCGGTTTGAACGCCTTGTTTGATGACGGGAAATATTTGTCGCAAGTTGGCTTCGATTGCGGCGGCGGAGAGTCCATCGCCGACGACGAGTTGAATGTTGACGTTCTTCTGGCATTTCTCGTTGATGATGCGTTTGGCGTCGTCGTTGAGCAAACGTCCCAAATCAGGTCGAAGCAAATACTCTTGTTTGCCTCCAGTAACTTTGGTTTGGACAGTGAATAGTTTAAATTCATCTAAAAGTTTTTGGTCAACATCGCGGTAGAGCGCGTCTTGAGTTACGGCGTGGTCGCCTTGAAAGAGAAGCAACTCTGCCGTGCTGTAACGCGGACCTGCGCGTCCGACTCCGATGCGCGCGGTGGTGGATGCCATTAGTGCGCGAAGACCTTGAGGGTCTTTGGGGTTTTTGACGCGAGGTGTTGTGCGGGTGAGGGTTGGGTCGGGGAGGTCTATGGAGAGATTAGTAATTGGTAATTGGTAATTGGTAATTGGGGATGAGGTTGAGGGGGAGGATAATGTTGAGGAAACAGGAGCAGGTCCAACGTCGGAGGATGAAGCGGTTTTCACGGCTCCATAGGCTTTGAGTTCGCGGACTATCGCGTCTACGATGGCGTTGAGTTGGGTGTCGTCCATAATAATCTCCTATGTCATTGCGACCTTCGGGAAGCAATCTCCTCTAGTCAGGGAAACTCCTCGTAACAGGAGATTGCTTCGTCGCAAAGAGCAAGAGCGCTCCTCGCAATGACATTAGCGTTTGAGGAAAATTGTCGGGTCGCCTGCTTTTTCGGTGAGGACGCCGTTTTTGATGAGACCCATTTCTTCCATCCATTTTTCGAATTCGGGCGCGGGGCGCAGGTTGAAGAGTTGACGAAGCGTGGGCGCGTCGTGATAGGACGTGGATTGATACGAGAGCATCGAGTCGTCGCCCATGGGCAAGCCCATGAAATAATTGCAACCCGCGGCAGTGAGCATGACCGCAAGATTCTCGATGGCGTTCTGGTCAGCGCGGGCGTGATTGGTGTAGCAGGCGTCGCAGCCCATCGGGATGCCCGTGAGTTTGCCCATGAAATGGTCTTCGAGTCCCGCGCGTTGGATTTGACGCGCATCATAAAGATATTCGGGACCGATGAAGCCGACGACCGTGTTGAGTTGATAAGGATGATAACGTTTAGCGAAACCGTAACAACGCGCTTCGAGCACGAGTTGGTCCCAGCCGTTGTGCGCGTCGGCGGAGAGTTCGGAGCCTTGACCCGTTTCAAAGTACATGAAGTTCGGACCTTTGGGGAAGCAATATTTTTTCGCCATCTCGTATGCCTCGTCAATCATGCCGACAGAGATGCCGAACGAGTCGTTGCCCTTTTGCGAACCAGCGAGAGATTGAAAGACAAGACCAACAGGCGAACCAGATTGCATACACTTCATCTGCGTGGTGACATGCGCGAGCAGACAGTTTTGCGTGGGGATGTTCCAGGTTTTGATGATGTCATAGGACATGTCAAGCAGACGCGCAACCGAGCCATACGAGTCGTCAACGGGATTGATGCCGATGACCGAGTCGCCTGAACCGTAAGACAAGCCTTCGTAGATTTCCGCGCGGATGCCTTCGGGCGAGTCGGTGGGATGATTCGGTTGATTGCGGGAGGACAACGTCCCTGGTTTGCCAATGGTGTTGTTGCAATAGGCGGTGACGGGAATTTTCTTCGCGGCGTACATCAAATCGAGATTGGACATCAACTTGGTGACGCCTGCAATCATCTCGGCGGTGAGTCCGTTTGAGATACGATGAATCATTTCAGTTGTGGTTGTATCGGCTAACAGCCATTCACGGAACTCCCCTACTGTCTTATCTTTGATTTCGTTGTAGATGGTTTGGTCTACCGCGTCCATGATGAGGCGCGTGATTTCATCCTCTTCATAGGGTACGGCGGGATTATCATGCAGAATCCATAACGGCACTTCCGCCAACACAAGTTTTGCGGCAACGCGCTCGGCGGTTGTCTCTGCGGCAACGCCCGCAAGATGGTCGCCTGATTTTTCCTCGTTGGCTTTGCCCATGAGGAGACGGATATCGGGGAATTCGTATGTCTTGCCATGAAGTTTGGTTCTTAGGAGCATGGGGTTACCTTTTTAACCACGAAGGGCACAAAGTACACAAAGGAGGAAGGAAGAATGTCTAATTCATTTACCATCTTGGGTTTCATCTACGGGATGCAATTCGTCCTTTTTATCAAGGGCGTATGGCAACTTTCTACTTGCCATGGAAGTACGCTTCTTGGGTAATGGTTGTTCTTCTACGTCTTCCTCTTCAAAGGATTGGCGAAACTCATCAGCATTTTCCAAACTGAAAATATCTCTATCCTTAAACGTATTTCTTTGAACAGGAAGCGATTGAGCGTTTTCTAATTCAGTTTCTTTTTCTTTTTCTTGCTCCTTGACTTGAGAACGGATTTCCAAGTAAATCTGTATTATAGGCAACAGAACAGTCAATAATGGAATCAATGAAACAAACGAGGCGTCTACTCCTATCGCAACGCCTATTCGATTCATGAGTTGAGAGAAACTCAAAGGAAAGTCTTTATTGGATACGTTGGCAATCCATATTTTTATTATGAATATGAATAGTGCGCCAGGGATAATAAGAGCCAAAGCAAATACGACCACCTGAGAAATCTTTGATTGAATATCTTTCTTATTAATAAATAACCAAGCTCTATAAAACCCATAAAAAACAGGTGTCGACACAACAAAGACAAGAAAATATAGACCATATGAATAATCAATAGCAGACCATACTGATTTATAAGAAGGCAAACTACCTGCATACCTCTGCACAAAATATACTGATGATGCGCCCAGCCCACCAAAAGTCAAGACTATTAAGAGTAGGAATGAAAATATCCAACTGAATTTTGGAAAACTGCTTTTTCCAAGAGTAAACATGAATGGAAAATTGATATAAAGACTGATAAAGATTAATATTGGCAAAAAAATAATAATGAGCGCTAACAAATCGGGCAAACCGAATGTATTGAATATATAAGCCATCTTTCTTCGCCTTAGTTACTCAATCAACTAACCATCAATGATAAAAAATCAACGTCTTCACGCTCAACGGGACAACGCGTTCGGCGGATTCGGCGGGATAAATCCCTGCCTCAGTTCGTGGAAGTCTGCTGAAGCGGACTCCGTTGCGCGAGCGCGGAGCGCTTCCATGCACTGAGCAGGCGGCTTTAGCCCCGCTCAATTCGGCGGAGACCATCCACGAATAAAACCACGAATTCACGAATACGGGCGCGCCCATTCGTTTATTCGTGAATATTCGTGGACGGTAGGTCTTGCCGTGCAGTTTGGTACGGAGGAGCATGGTTTGCTACCTTTTATTTAACCACGAAGTGTCACGAAGGAGCACAAAGGAAAGAGGAAAGATGGAAAGAGGGTCATACTCTTTCCTAAAAAGGAAAATCGATATCCATAATTTACGACCGCAGTAATAACACACCTAACCAGGAACACCAAATTATTCCGACAAAAGGCCCGAGAAAGCCCAGGGGCTGTATTAAGATGGCTGCTATACCCGCCACACCAAATAACATCCCCAGGTAGTTCAAAGCCGTAGGGAATATTCCTGCTCGCAGGGCTACCCAAC
>Ga0247727_10006604_pt1 | contig 22697 bp, 26 predicted proteins | sample WisWelCaveWW1625_FD_202498 | JGI IMG/M metagenome (GOLD analysis project Ga0247727, IMG submission 202498) | Biofilm microbial communities from Wishing Well Cave, Virginia, United States - WW16-25 | ecosystem: Environmental > Aquatic > Deep subsurface > Groundwater > Cave microbial mat | place...
CATGGTGGTATGTTGCAAATGCCAATGATATCCTGGCGCTGCGTTGTGCGAAGTATAACGGTACCTTCGACCGACTGTTTCAAAAGAAAACTTCAAAGCCATCGGTAAAAAACACGTAATGCTCCCCCTAAGAATGTAACGATAAGAGCAGCTATAATAACTGGTCTTATCGGCGGATTCTTCGCTTTGATGTCTGCTATAATAATGATTCCATCAAACAATAAGCAAATCTCTATCCCCTCTTCACCCGTCGCGGATAAGCCGGAACTAATCGGAGAAAAAGCTTTGCCTCAAAAGGATATCTCCTCTGTTCGCCATGATTCTTCACTTGTTGATAGCACTTCAAGGGCTACTTTTTGTCCTGATTGGTTTACAAAATTACCTGTTAAGGCGGATTATTTATATGCCGTTGCCACTGCGCTTTCTAAAAGCCTGCAATTAGCAATCGACAAAGCAAAACTTAGCTGTCGTTCTGACATTGCCTCACAAATTAAGGTAGACTTGGAAAGCGTTCAAACGCAAATTCAGAAAGAAATTTCGAGTGACAACATGACAAAGACCGACGAGGAATTTAGACAAAACACAAAAAGTTTTATTTCTGCTACACTCAAAGACTGCAAAACCATAAAGATTGAAACAATACGCGAAGGCGAAAATTGGCGTGCGTGTGTTCTTATGGAATATCCTAAAAAAGTGGCCTATAGTGAATTTATGAAAAACCTGAAAAATCGATGAAATTTTAAACGAATAATTCCAATGCAATGCTCAATCGTTCTTCACTTTGATGACTATTTTACGAACCAAATATTCGTTTTTGATATTAAGCCTTGTTCTGCCAGCTTCGTTATATTCAACGATAGTGGAAAAAAAGACTTTTATTCGTGAATATACGTATACAGCAGGCGAAGCAGATAGCAAGCTTACTGCGAGAGCTATTGCACTTGAACAGGTTAAGAAGCTTTTGCTTGAAGCGGTAAGCACATACATAGAAAGTTTTGCTGAGAGGCAATTGAGCGAAACTTTCACTCATGGAAAGAGTGATTTGAAAGAAATTACAAAGGAGCAATTGATAAGCATATCTGCGGGTATAACTGAGACAGAAATATTGGAAGAAAAATGGAATGGAGAAGTGTATTGGTTGAAAGTAAAGATTACGTTGGACACCGATTACCTTGAACAAAACCTTGGTAGCATAGTACATGATAGAACAACACTTATAAGTTTTAGCCAAGTTCAAAAAGAAGCTGATCGAGCTATTTTAACAATCGACAGCCTTAAAAAAGACCTTGCCAATGCTAAATCAGAAGCTGAAAAATTACGAATAGCCGAAAGTCGAGCTAAGAGCATTAAGAAGCTAACCTATGGAGATCTTTGTTGGAAAGCAATGCATCTTCTTACTAATGAAAAGACGGATAAGGAAACGCGATTTGCAAAGATACTATTCTATACTGATGAAGCAATAGAATTAAATACGTCTTTGGGCTTTGCTTATATGTTACGAGGAGCGGCAAAAGAACAATTGCGTGAGGATTATCAAGGCGCTATAAATGATTTTACCCGGGTTATAAAATTAGATTCAGTGTTTTTTTCATACTTTGCATATCTTCGACGCGCTATTGCCAAAAAAGCTTTGAACGATTGTAAAGGCGCAATCGAAGATTTCACAATTGCAATTAAAATGAATTCAACCTCAGGTCAGTTTTTTAACACGGATTCAACCACTTCAATCTCAGATCTGCTTGTAGGGAGAGGAACTTGCAGGCAAGCACTTGGTAATTATAAGGAAGCGCTTGAAGATTATAATGAATCTATCAAATTAAATTCGAAGAATTCGAATGCTTATTTACGACGCGGACAAGTGAAATCTGATTTAAATGATTTAGAAGGCGCAGCTGCTGATTTGTCGCAATCAATTGTTCTTTATCAAGAATTGGGTAAAGAGGTTTTTAAATTTTCAGGATTTGATACCTATTTATTAGCTGAAGCTTATCAAAGTCGCGGGTTAATTAGGATTCTTTTAAAGGAATACCAGCAAGCAATTTCAGATTTTGAAATGACACTGAAATTATCCCCAGATTTTTACAACGCGTATCGGTACATGGGATTCTGTTATTATCTTATTGGCAATATCCCAAAAGCAATAGAATTGCATATTAAGGCAGCAAAATCTGGAGATCTGAAAGCACAAGAGTGGCTTAAAGAAAAAGGGATATCCTGGGGAAAATAAATTGAATCGAAACAACAAAAGCGATAACCGTGTTAAACATCTACTATGTCCACCCTCAAGTCCCCCAACAACTTCCTCGGCCTCGAACCGAAACTCTCCGATTATAAAAACGCAAAGGTCGCAATTTTGCCGCTGCCTTATGAAGCAACAACCTCATACGGCGCGGGGACGAAACGCGGGCCGGCGGCGATTATCAAAGCTTCGCAGCAGGTGGAGTTTTTTGATGAAGAGCTGAATGCCGAATCCTGTCAGGTTGGAATTGCCACGACGAAGGCACCGGCGTTTGGAAAAGCAAGCGGGGTGAAAGCTGTGAAGATGATTGCGGATTCCTGCCGTCAACTGCTCAACGATGGCAAGTTTGTCATCGGGCTGGGCGGGGAGCATACGGTGACGCCCGGCATGGTGCAGGCGATGCACGAAAAATATCCCGCTCTCTGGGTGATTCAGCTTGATGCGCACAGCGATTTGCGAAATGAATACGCCGGTTCACCTTACAGCCATGCCTGCGCGATGGCGCGCGTGATCGAGTTCTGCCCTTTAATCGGCCTCGGGATTCGCAGCGGCATCATTGGTGAGCGCGAAAGGCTTAAGCCGCCGTCGCGAGTTTTTTATGCGCACGAGATGCGCCAATTTGGCGCGGCGCGATGGATGGAAGAAGTTTTTAGTCTTGTGGGAACGCGCGTTTACCTGACGATTGATCTTGATTTTTTCAATCCAGCAGAGATGCCCGCGGTCGGCACGCCGGAGCCCGGCGGTTTTGGCTGGTACGAGGCGCTGGATTTTTTCCGCGAGCTTTTTGCCCGGTGTGAGGTGGTGGGCGGCGATATCGTCGAGCTGATGCCGTTGCGCGGACAAACTGGCTCGGACTTCTTTGCAGCGCGGCTGGCGTATAAACTCATTGGTTATAAGTTTTTGGGCGGAAAAAAGCTTGACTCTTAGCGGTATATTTCATAAATTTATAATTCGGATTTTTATGAAACCGGGCAAGGCTGACAAACTCAAGTTTGTCACGCCGTTGTTTCTGGGAAGCCATAACAAATTCCTTTTTAAGGAGAAATGAGTTTGCGTACCTACATTCCAAAAGCGAACGAAATCGAGCGGAAGTGGTATGTGGTTGACGCCAGCGAATTGGTGCTTGGTCGTTTGGCGACCAAAATCGCCACGGTGCTGCGCGGCAAAAACAAACCGCAATTCACCCCGCACCTCGACGTGGGTGATTTCGTCGTCGTCATCAATGCGGAAAAGGTTCGGTTGACCGGCAAGAAAGCCGATATCAAAACCTATTCGCATTACACTGGTTATCCCGGTGGTTTGAAGCAAGAAGTTTTTTCCGACGTGCAGCGCCGCCATCCGGAACGCCTCGTTGAATGGGCGGTCTGGGGCATGTTGCCGCATTCGCGGCTGGGCAAGCAGCAGATCAAGAAGCTCAAAGTGTATCGCGGCACGGCGCATCCGCATCAAGCGCAGAAACCGGAGAATTTAAATTAAGACAAAATCATTTTAAGGCAAAACGATTAAAAGCCAAAAGTTTTGCCGAGGTTTTCATGATTGAATCAGAGGAGTATAATGAGAGTCGCTTCATTTAACGCGGTCGGGCGCCGCAAAACTTCCACCGCCCGCGTGCGCATGATGCCCGGCGAAGGCAAGGTTGTGGTCAACACACAGCCGATGCCGGATTATTTCAAGCGCGAGACGTTGAAGATGATTATTGAACAGCCGTTGCAACTCACCGAGACGCTGGGCAAATACGACATTTACGCCAACGTGATCGGCGGCGGCTTGACCGGACAGGCGGGTGCCGTGCGTCACGGCATCGCGCGCGCGCTGCTCAAAATCAATGACGAGTTTCGCAAAAAACTCAAAGTCGCCGGCTTTTTGACCCGTGATCCGCGCATGAAAGAGCGCAAAAAATATGGCCAAAAAGGCGCGCGCAAAAGATTCCAATTTTCGAAGCGGTAATCTGGTTGCTGGTCGCTTGTTGCTGATAAAAGCAAGCTACCAGAAACCAGCTCCCAGTTACCGGACCACACACATCGGGCTGCGGCGTCGGGGTTTCCACAATGGTGGAACACACGCCGATCAGGCAGAAGCACCGCCTGCAGCCGGATGGCGGCGTTCCGAATGCATCTTACAGATGGCCGGAACGAGAACCCCAAAATCATCAGGAGCAGTTGTTTTTATGATTAGTGTAACCTTGCAAAATTTATTAGAGGCCGGAACCCATTTCGGCCACTTGACGCGGCGCTGGAATCCCAAGATGCGCAAGTACATTTTCATGCAGCGCAACGGCATTCATATCATCGACCTGAAAAAATCGCTCGAATGCCTGCAGGTGGCGTACAACGCGATGGTTGACACCGTCCGTGCCGGCGATAAAGTTCTTTTTGTCGGCACCAAAAAACAGGCAAAAGACATTATAAAAGCCGAGGCCGAGCGTTGCCACATGTATTACGTCAATGACCGCTGGCTCGGCGGCATGTTGACGAATTTTAGCACCATCAAAAAAAGCATCAAGCGTCTGAAGAACATCGAGAAGATGAGCTCGGACGGCACGTACGATAAAATTACCAAAAAAGAAATTCTCTCTTTGGAGCGCGAGCGCGACAAGCTGGAGAAAACGCTCGGCGGCATTCGCGATATGACGCGTCTGCCCGCGGCGATGTTCATCGTCGACACGATCAAAGAATCGATTGCGGTGACCGAAGCCGCGCGCCTCGGCGTCAAAATTTTCGCGATCGTCGACACCAATTCCGATCCCGACGTCGTGCATTATGCGGTTCCGGGCAACGACGACGCTTTTCGCAGCGTGTCGGTGATCACCCGCGCGATGTCGGACGCCGTGCTCGAAGGCTTGAGCGGTTTGCGTCCCGGCGCCGGACAGCGAGAAGCCAACGACGCCGAAGCGCCGGAAACGCGCTACCCCGACAAGGAATTTGCCGAAGAAGAGAAAAAATAATACTTGGAGGTATAACGACCATGTCTAATATATCTGCGGATATCGTAAAAACGCTGCGCGAACGCTCCGGCGCCGCCATGATGGATTGCAAAAAAGCCCTGGTTGAGGTCGGCGGCGACATGGACAAAGCCGTGGAGTGGTTGCGCAAAAAAGGCATCTCCAGCGCCGAGAAAAAAGTCGGCCGCGCCACCAACGAAGGCTTGATCGAGTCCTACATTCATCCGGGCAGCCGCTTGGGCGTGTTGATCGAAGTGAATTGCGAAACTGATTTTGTCGCGAAAACGCCGGAGTTTCGCGGCCTGGTGAAAGATTTGGCGATGCAGATCGCCGCCACCAATCCTCGTGCGATCAGCCGGGAAGAAATTTCAACCGAGCAAATCGATAAAGAGCTGGAGATTTATCGCACGCAGGCCGCCAACGAGAAAAAGCCGGAAAACGTGGTGGAGCGCATCGCGCAGGGCAAGCTGGAGAAATTTTACCAGGAAAACGTTCTGCTCGAGCAAAGCTTCATCAAGGATCAGAATCGCACCGTGAAACAAGTCATCACCGACGTCATTGCCAAGCTGGGTGAGAACATCGGCGTGAGACGTTTTATCCGTTTCCAGCTCGGCGCTTAATTCGGCACGGGGCCGATTTGACAACTTTGCACGACTTCACCCGCACCGCGCCCGGCAAACCCGGCGCCTTATTTTGCAGGCGCTCCGGTTTGTTAAAATTTATAGGACGCCAATGGCTTATCAATTCGCGAGCTCGATGCCTGTGATTCCTAAAAGCAAAGCCGGCGCCACGCCGGTCTTCAAACGGATTTTGCTCAAATTGAGCGGCGAAGCGCTCATGGGCCAACAGGGTCACGGCATCGATGCGAAAATTGTCGAGCAAATTGCGCAGGAGGTCAAAGCCATTGCCGATCTCGGCGTGCAGATCGGCATCGTGATCGGCGGCGGCAATATTTTTCGCGGCTTGTCGGCCAGCGCGGCCGGGATGGATCGCGTGCAGGCCGATTATATGGGCATGTTGGCCACCGTGATCAACGGCATGGCGCTGCAGGATTATCTCGAGCGCCGCGGCGTTTTTACGCGATTACAAACGGCGATTCGCATGGAAGAAATTGCCGAGCCGTTCATTCGGCGGCGGGCGATTCGCCATTTGGAAAAAGGGCGCGTCGTTATTTTTGCCGCCGGCACCGGCAATCCTTATTTCACCACCGACACGGCGGCGACGCTGCGCGCCATCGAGATCGAAGCCGACGCCATTCTCAAAGGCACGATGGTGGACGGCGTTTATGACGCCGACCCCAAAACCAATCCCCACGCCAAAAAGTTCGACACCGTAACCTACCTGGAAGTGGTCAAACGCGGCCTGAAAGTCATGGACACGACCGCGGTCACGTTGAGCATGGATAATAAACTTCCAATTATAGTATTTAATCTGACTGATCCCGGAAACATCAAACGGGTGATTCTGGGCGAAAAGATTGGAACGAAAGTGATTGGTGACTAATATGACTCATCCGATTACCAAAGATGCGGAAAACCGCATGAAGAAGGCGGTCGACAGCAGCCGCGACGAGTTGTCGAAAATTCGCACCGGCAAAGCTTCGCCGGCCTTGCTCGACAGTGTGCGCGTGAATTACTATGGCGCGCCGGTGCCGTTGAAGCAAGTCGCGAACGTCAACACGCCGGAGCCGCGGCTCATCACCGTGCAGCCGTGGGAGAAAAATCTCATCAGCGAAATTGAGAAAGCGATTTTGAAGGCTGATCTCGGCTTCAACCCACAGAACGACGGGACGACGATTCGGATTCCGATTCCGCAGCTTACAGAGGAGCGCCGGAAGGAATTTGTGAAAATCTGCCGAAATCTGGCGGAAGACAGCCGTGTGGCCGTGCGCAACGTCCGCCGCGACGCGCTCGAGCATTTGAAGAAAGCCAAAAAAGATGGCCAGCTTCCCGAAGACGAGGAGAAAGCGCACGAGAAGGAATTGCAAAAACTCACCGACAAGCACACCGGCATGATCGACGAGAGTCTGAAGCACAAAGAAACGGAAATTATGCAGACTTGATTTTTCTGTTCGATACTGGCTGGATCTCTTCGCTGGTCGAGGAGGGAGGATGGGCCTGTTCTGATTTTTAGAACAGGCTTTTTTTATTTTGAATACACGCGGAAAATTTCTTGCATTTTGAGCGACAGGCTGTTACATTTCTTGTGCGCAGGTTTTTCAAAAGGAAATATAAAATGAGAACCGACATATCATCACCCTCCCGAAAAAATAAATCTCGCGTCCGGTTATCAAATCGCAAAACCGGTGTAATCGGTGAAGAGCAAGAGCCGTTTTCTTTGTCAGGGCTGGAGCAATTTGCGCGCAAGGTTGATTTTATTTGTCGCAACGTTGAATATCCGGAAGCGTTTGTAACCGATTTAATGAAAAACCTTCGCATGATTGCCGGCAACAGCAGTATGCAACCTCTGCTCGATTGTCTCATGTCGTGGGAAGCGACGGCAGAGCTTGACGCCGCGCCGCCGACGAGGAAACGCATATTGAAAGCTTATTCCGACCTCACGAGCGGCAAAACGAAGACAACGAATTCGCGCAAGAAGTTTTTGGAACTGGTGAATGCCGAATAGAAAAGTGGGGCGCCGGTGATTAATTGGAAAGTCGAGTATCCGACGAGCGGCGGCTTTGTCAAGTTTTTTAAGAAGAATAAAGACAAGGTGAAATGGCTTGAAGAATTCGAATTGGACGTTACAACCAATCCTCGTCGTCATCCCAACCCAAACAAAATTGTTGCAATCAAGCGTGAAGATCTTTACCCGCCTCATACGTATCGTTGGAGTAAAAAAACTCTGCTGAGGATCGTTTATGCCATTGACGATGATAAGATGGCTGTTTATTCTCTCGACGCTGATTCTGCCGGACACAGCCGTTATAAAAAACGATAAACTAATTTTGAGTATCGCTTCTTCTCAAATTTATTTGCATACTTAACCCTCCCGTAAAACCCCAATCACCCTCGCGTTGCGCCAAACCTTTTACAGCCATTATTTCCCAAGCTAAATTTGAAAACTTCCACATCATCCCCGCCCGCGCGGCGCTGCGATCTTCCGTGCCCAGCGGAATTTGATTGCGCGGCGAGGAGAAGCCGTTGATCTCGCCGGCCAGTTGCAATTTTTTGTTTAAACGCCACACCATACCGAGTCCATAAACCAGCGCGTCGTTTTGATCGTTGATCTGGCGCGGCGCGGACATGATGACGAGACCGAGATCGGAAAAAACTAAAAGCGCGCTTATTTGTTTTGTTGCCAGAATCGAAATGGTAATATCCGTGGTGTTGTTGCCAATGCCGCGATCTTGGTTGGTATTGGGCAATTTGGTTTCGACGCGAAAGCCGAGGGCGGGACGATGCGATTTTTCCTGCAGCACGCGCGCCACGGTGGCGAGACTAAAATCACCGGCGTCGCGCGCCACGATTTGGGAATGGGATTTTAGTGTCTGTCTGATCGCGCCCCGAATGTGAAACGAAACATTGTCGGCCAGGCCAAAATCAACGCGCAGCGTACCGTAACGATAAAGGTCGCCGCGCACCAGCGTGATCGGCGCCTGCCAATCGGATCTGAGCTCGAAGCCGGCATAAACACGCGCGCTGCCACGCGGCGTCAAGATTAAATCAAAAGTCTGCAGGGAAAGCGGTGAGCGCAGAACATTGGCGTTCTCCTGCGCGGCTCCCGTTTTTATAAAAAAAACAACAGTGAAAAAAATGCCAGAGGCGGAAATAAATTTTCTCACGGTTTTCCTTCAAGCACATTTTCAATTTTGACGTAAAACTCGCGTCGCGCGCCGGCGTTGTTTTCGACTTCGAGAATCGCCAACAAAGACTCGACGGTGGCCGCGGCGGAAAAAGTCGACGCGACATTGTTGTGGCCCTGAACAAAATCGTGCGCCAATCCCACCTTCGCGATATAAACCGCTTCATGTGCTTTATTCTCGCCGCGAAACCAGCGCGCGATTTCTCCCGCGCGTCTGGCATAGCGCCGGTCGCCGGTGACGTGCGACAATTCCAATAAGCCGGCAATCAAAGGCTGAATATCCGCTGGCGTCTGCGGAAAATAATCCAGGCGATTCGGATTGGCTTGGGTTTCCATCAAATTGAAACGATGCACAAATTGATTCTGCTGCAAATACGGAACGAAATGATCCGCTTCGACGAGCGCTGAGGTGAGGAAATCCTGCCGATTGAATCGCGCGCCGGCGATTGCCAGCGCCTGCATGGCGTAATTGCCCCAACCGTGCCAGTACGTTTCAAACGCGAGATGCGCGCCGTGGGGAAATTTTTCGGCGTCGCCGGCTTGCATTTTTTGAATGCCTTCGGCTAAACGCTGCATCGCCGCTTCGAGCCGTTGCGATTGTTGTCCATCGTTTAAAGCGCTGGGCGCCAAGGCGGCGCCGGCAAGCACCAACTGGCTTGCCGCGTCAGCGCTGCTCCGAAAGGGCAGCCACGCGGGAAATTTCATTCCGGCCCGCTCATAAAATTTTCCATAATGTTGCAAACATGAATCAACATGAGCGAAGCTTTGCCAAAACGCGGCATGCATTCTTTGCGCGAAAGCCGGGTCGGGTTGTTCAAAATTTTTGACGCCAACGGCCAGCGCCCACAGCGCATGAACTTCCGGATAGCCGAATTGATTGATGTTATCGTTGTTGCACGATACCGGCTGGCCATCCCTCGCAATCCAATTGAAAAACAAACCATCCGGTTTTTTCAAAAATAAAACCGTTTGCAATAATCTTTGCGCCTGTTGCCGGCTCGTGGTATCGCCGCTGCTTTCGAAGTGGCGCAGATAGAGTCGCGCCGCCGCGGATAAATCTTCCAGCGTGCCAAAGCCGCACTCCGCCGCTGGCGCGAGTTGAAAATCCTTTGTCAGGCTTTGATAAAGATAAAACGTTGGGGGATTCGTTGTCGTGGCTTGCACCAGCCGATTTAACCCAGCGAGTTTGAAATATTGAACGCCGTGATTGGGTTCGTTGTTTTTGGCGCAGCCGCTAAAGACAACGATGAACAAAAGAAAGTATAGCCGTTGCTTCCTGCTGGTCATGCTTGCCGTCCTGTTTATAAACTTGAAAATTACTCAACATAGACACGCGGCATCCGAACGCTCCAGCGCGTCATGATATCATAAGAAACTGTGTTGCCCCAGGCGGCCAGATCGTGCACGGAAATTTCGTCGTCGCCCTGCTTGCCCATGATGACGATTTCATCCCACAGTTGGGTTGCGGGAATACCGGTAATATCGATCATCATCGCGTCCATCGCATTGCCGCCGATGATCGGCGTGCGCTTGCCGTGAAGTAAAACGTAACCCGTGTTGCGCAAGCGCGGAAAACCGTCGCCGTAACCGATGGGCAGCACAGCGATCTGGCGCGGCGAATCGGCGCAATAGTGCATCCCGTAGCCGACGGTGTCGCCCGGCTCGATTTCTTTAATAGCGGCAATGCGCGTTTTTACGGACATGACGGGCATTAAACCGGCGAGGCGCCGGCAAACTTTCGAGGGATAAACGCCGAGCGGCAAAATGCCCATTCGCACCATATCGAAATGCGCTGGAGGAAGATCGAGATAGCCGCCGCTGTTGCAGGTATGTAACAGCGTTTGCAGCGCCGGCAAAATTTTTCGCTCGCGCAGTTGTTGCATGGCTTCCGTAAAACGGCGCAGTTGCACGTGCGCAAAGGTTTTGTCAAGCTCATCCGACATCGCAAAATGCGTCATCACTCCGGCCAGCTGTAAATTTGCAAACTGCAAAACGGTTTCGATAGTTGGCGGCGCCTTTGTCCAACGCACGCCGTAGCGGCTGAGCCCGGTGTCGATTTCGACATGCACATTGGCGCGCTTGCCTGCTTTTTGCGCGATATAATCAACTTGTCGCGCCTGGGTTGTATCATTCACAAAAATCGAAAAGTCATTTTCAACACACAACGCCAATTCATTGGCTGGACGCTCGCCGAAAATTAAAATGGGCACGTCCGGCCTCGACAGGCTCGGCCTCCGTTGAGCTGGCGGAAGCTGAGCTTGTCGAAGCTGAGCCTGGCGAAGCTCCAGCGCTTCGTCGAGCGTCGCGACGGCCAACAAAGAAGCACTGGCGGTAATGGTTTCACGGGCGATCTCGACCGCGCCGTGGCCGTAGGCTTGATCTTTCACCACCGAACACCATTTGAGCGCGGGCGGCATATCAGCGCGGATGAGTTCAAAATTACGGCGGAGTTGCGCGAGATTGATTTCCACCCAGGCCGGGCGCAGCGGCAGGTTCGGTAGTTGAAGCGATATCATATTTATTTCAACTCACTCTTTTCCCGGCGGCCACAAGCTCATGCCGACGTCGGTGCGGAAATAACTGCTGAGACACTTCAGCTTGCGGATGTTTTCATACGCCAGTGCAATCGACTTGTCGAGCGCTGCGGAAACGGCGACAATATCAGCGATGCGATGGCCGGTCATCACGAGGCCGCCGCGCGCGTCTTCGGCGACTTCGTTCCACCAAATGTCGCAGGTCGGCGCTGTCGTCAATTTCACCGGGAGTTTCGGGCCTTGAATGCTGACATACGGATAACCAAATCCGGCGAGCGTGAGCGATGCGCCGAATTCAAAATTTTCACGAAATTGCGGGGTAACTTTCTCGTTGCGCGCTGTGTGGTAAATCACCTCGAACGGATTTTTGAGCAGGCGTAAGATCATCTGCGTCGAAGTCACGCCCATACGGACGTTGTATTCGAGCACGTGCCATTTGCCGTCGCGTTGGGCCGCAGTGACTTGCACGGGGCCATGAAAATTGGTTTCGCGAAACCACGGCAGCAATGGCTGCAGCAGCTCGCGCGCGAGACCGTATTGGTCGCCCGGATCTTTTTCCGCGAGTCCGCCGAGCGGCGCGCCGGCAACGATGCCCATGTTACCATCAAAGGCGCGTTTATATTCCTGATTGGTGACGAGCGAATAAATTTCGCCGCCGCTGACGACGGCAATGTGCCCGGCCTCGGCGCGGCCCATGTATTCCTGCAAAAATACGCCTTCGGCATAATCCAAACGCTCCAGCCAGTGCAGCGTATCTTCGGCGCTCTCGCAAACGATCGTGTGCACCGGACTGGTCGGTGAGCACAACGGATTTTTGATGACATACGGCCGCGGATCGTTCTTTAAAATCGCTTCGGCTTCGAGCCGATTGCGCGCCACGTATGAGCGTGGAAAAGCAGCGCCAAAACGCTCGCAAAGCTGCCGGCCAAAATCGCGCTCGCGCTCTAATTTCATCGCGTCGCCGACCGGCGAGAAGATGGGAATCTGAAGCGCCATTAACTCTTCGGCCCACGGTTGCAAAATCCAATCAATCGACATGGGAATGAGCAGATCGACTTTTTTATCGCGCACGAAGCGCACGGGGCTGGGAAAATACGAGGCCGGATAAACTTCGCCTTCGAGCGAGGGGCCGTAATGGCCGTAGCTGCGAGTTAGATAGCAGCTCACCCGTGCGCCGTTTTCTTTGAGAATGCGCATCACGGCATGGGCAAATGCGCCGACGCCGAGGAGCATGACGTGAGGTGAAGTGGGCATGATGTTCTAATTTTTGCAAAACTGGCAGGCCGCCGAGAGCTGCACGTCGGCAAGATGGCCGTGAGCCAGCCGAATGATTTTTTGCGCGCGTTCGCCGATATGCGGCGCATGCGTGACGATGATGATCGTGTGGCCTTCCCGATGCAACTGCGACAGCAACTCCAGCACGATGCGCTCGTTCGCCGCGTCGAGATTGCCAGTTGGCTCGTCGGCAAGAATGAGTTGCGGGTGATTGATCAGCGCGCGGGCAATGCACACGCGTTGTTGCTCGCCGCCGGAAAGCTGCGACGGCAGGTGCTGCAAACGGTCGCCGAGCCCGACGCGTTCGAGCGCCGCCACGGCCTCCTGCTCGTCCGTCATGCTGTGAAAGTATTGTGCCAGCATGACGTTTTCCAACGCCGTCAAATACGGCACGAGATAAAATTGTTGAAAAACAAATCCAGCTTTTTCGCGGCGAAAGACGGCGAGTTGTTTGGACGAGAGCTTTGCAATATCTTCGCCGGCCACGATCACCTTGCCGGCCGTCGGCGAATCCAGGCCGCCGATAATGTTGAGCAGCGTCGATTTGCCGGAGCCGGACGGGCCCATGACAGCGATCCATTCATTCTTTTCGATCGTCAACGAAACGCCGTTGAGCGCGAGAACGTTGTTGTATTTTTTGGAGAGCTTTTGAAGATTGACGCTAGGCCCCTGTTGAGCGTTAAGCGTCGACTTTTTTGTATATTCTGCTGTACTGATCATTATGCTCTTTATACCTCTTTTAATTTTGCCACACCCTAAAATTTGGCCGGCGAGGTTTGCTGCGCTTCTATTCTCCTCGCAGCGCCACCGTCGGCTCGACTTGCAGCGCCCGCCGCAACGGGAAAATCGCGGCAACCAGAGAAATGCCCAAAGATAAAATTAACACCATCGGCAAAATTTCCAAACGCAGCGCCGCGTAAGTATTAAAAACATTTTTGCTGATCACTTCGGCGAAAAGGATGCCGAGCCAGTAACCGGCGAAGCCGCCGCCGAGGCCGAGCAGCGCCAACTCTGCGGCGACGAGGCGCGCGATGTGGCGATTTTCCGCGCCGAGGGCTTTCATGATGCCGACTTCCTGCTCGCGCTCGACGATCAACGCGGTCATGGTTGCGCCGAGGCAGAGCGTGGCGACGACGACGGTAAAGGCGGAGACGATGGACATGAGCAAAGTTAAAATTTGCAGAATGTGCGCTTCTGACTTGGCGATTTTCCGGATCGGCTGCGCCTGAATTTCCTGCGTCCAGCGAGAAATTTCCGCCACAAGTTTTTCAACCACTGCCGGGCCGCCCTGCACGCTGGCGAGAGCAAGCGTGGCCTGGTCGGGTTGGCGCAGCATTTTTTGCAAGATCTGCAAATTTAAAATAATTTGATCATCTTCATTTTCACCGGTGCTGACGATACCGGCGAGGCGAAAACTCGCGGTGTCGCCTGTTATCGCAGCCCGCCACAACGCGAGCTGTCCGGCGGCGAGATTCAATTTGCGCGCGGCGGCTTGTCCGAGAAGAATTTCATTTTCATTCAATCGGCTCACCGGTGGCGTAATATTCCAGAACGAATTGACTTGACGCATCGCCGTGAAATCCGTGCCGAGGGCGATGAGCGGCTGAATCGAAGAATCATGTTCGATGTAATGCAGAACGCCGTAAAGCACCGACGCCACGCCGCGCAGCGTGTCGCGTGAAACGGGCCACGGCAGTTGCCGCATGGCGCTGACGGAAAACGTTTTGGCCTCGCTCGTCGTGGCCGGGGTGAGAATCAAATTGGCGCCAAAAGCCCGCAACTCGGCATTTATTTTCGCGCCGGTATCCGCGCGGATGGTCAGCAGCGTTGCGGCGACCGAGGCGGCGATGGCGACGGCGAGAAACGCGACCCATTGCCGGCTGTCACGGCCGCGCAGGGATTTGAGTAAAATTAGGCTAAACATGAATTGGCGGTTTATGATTCAAGCTGATCTGAGCAAAAAGTATTCAGTTATCAGTATTCAGTTATCAGTGATCAGTATTCTGTGCGATATCCAGTATCCAGTGACACTGATTACTGATTACTGGATACTGAATACTGATAACGGGCACTACGCGCTGTGCAACGTGACGATTGGATCAAACCTCAACGCCTTGCGCAACGGAATCAAACTGCCGAGCGTCGCAATCAACATCGCGATCACGACGGCGACCGGCAGCGAGAGCGGATTATATTGCAGCGGTGCACCAAAAATCTGCAGGGCAATTTGCCGCGCAATCAGATGGCCGAGACCGCAGCCGGCGAGGCCGCCGAACAAACCCATGACCAGCGCCTCGCCGATGAACACGCTGGAAATTTGCGAGGCTTCGGCGCCGAGCGCGCGGAACAGGCCGACTTCTTTGCGACGCTCCAGCACGGTGGTGGTCATGGTGCTGGTGACGCCGAGAATCGAAGTGCAAAAAATCGCCAAGGCAATAAGAAACATCAACAGTGAGGTTTTGCGCAGCAGCGCGCCTTCACCTTCGGCGATCCGGCGCACGATGCGCGTTTCGGCGCCGGGAATCGCTTCGCGGAGCTGCAGCGCGATGGAACTGACATACGGCGTGCAGTACCAACGATCGTATTCTTCGCGCGTCATTTGCGCAATCGGTTGGCGCGCAAAATCATCTTCCGGATTCGTCAAGGCGCTGACTAAAATTTTTTTGATTTTTCCGGGTTGATTGATCAGCCGCTGCACGACGGCCAGCGGCGCGAAAAGCTGCTGCTCTTCCGGACCGCCGGTGGTGACGAGGCCGCGGATGAAAAATTTTTCAAGTCGTTGCGCCACGGCCAGCGTGAGCGAATCGCCGACGCTCAAATTAAACCGGCGCGCCAGCTCGTTGCCGATCATCACCTCGCGCCGGGCCTCATCGCTGATCCATTCGCCGTTGACTTGCCAGTAACTCGCCAGGTGTCGCAGGCCGGTGCGAAAATCCGGTTGATCCTGCACCGGCAATGCGCGATCAAACCACGTCCCGATCAACGTCACGGGGTGTTGAGCCGTCGCCTTAATGAGCACAACCGGCGCGGATAATTCCGGCACGAAGCCGACGATGTTGTGCCGCCAAAACGTTTCTTTGAGGCGCGGCAAATCCGCTTCCTGCAAATAGCCGTTGGCGAGCAGCGCGGAGTAATCGAGGCCGGCGATTTCGAGCGGCAAAGAGTCTTCCTCCGGCAGGACGATGAGATTCGCGCCGTAACGCTTCAGCTCCAGGTTGATTTTATCGCCGCTGTTGAGCGCCACACTGAACAGGCCGGTGGCAATACCGGTGCCCAACGTCATCGCCGTCACGGCGATGAGCTTGCGGCGCTTGCCGCGAAAAAAAGATTCTCGCAAAATTCGGAACAACATCTAACTGCGTCCGTCGGTTTCAGTGAACAGCCTATTTGAAATACTTCAACCCCGCGCGCAAATCGGCGCTGGTGAGGTGAAGCGTGTCGGTTTGGATCGCGTGAGGAAGCGGAATGGGATTGCAGCCGCCGCCGATGCCGATGGTGGCGGGATTGATTTCCGCCACACAGTTCAAACAATAAATCGCGGCGTCTTCCTGATAATAACCCTGATCCCCGCAATTTTCGCAGGCGTCGAAAGCGACGCCGAGCCGATCGGCTGCGAGCTTGATCACAAAAAAGCGCAGGGTCTTGCCGTCTTCATGAAAACTGAACCGTTGCAATTGCCCGTCCTGAAATCGCGAAACGGGAAAAGTGATTTCATCATTCTGCAGCGTCACCGGTTCGGCGGGCGATAGCGCTTTGGGGCCGCCGGCATACACAAAATCCAAACAGAGAAAACTGATAATGATTATGCCAAGGACGCCGGCGAGGCGTTGCCAGTTCTGTTGCCGTTGCGCACTCGCCAACAGTTTGCGCCGCTCGGCGGGATTCTCGACTCCCGCGAACGCCGGCGGTTTGGCGGCCGGCGTCAAAAAAATGATCAGCGGCAGGCCGAGCAGCGCGATCACAAACAGCGCGTTGTTGCGCACGATCGGCCCGACCGCGGCCATCATCTGCGTCGAGGTCGGGAGCACGCCCGCTTCGGAAAATTCGTGATAGGCGTTGATCAGCAGTTGCACGATAAAAATGAACAAAACGATATTGGTGACGCGAAAGAAGCGCGGCAAATCGACGCGCACGCTGCCTTTGATAAAGAACACGGCGAACACCGTGGCGATGCCAAGGCCGAGGAGACCGCCGATGAAACTCCACAGCGCCGTCGTGGTCAGCGAGATGGCGCTGAGAAAAAGCACGGTTTCCACGCCTTCACGCAACACCATGATTACGGCAAAAGCAAACAAGCCGAGGGCGGCCGTACGGCGGGAGCGGTTAGCGAGCAACGCGTCAACTTTCGTTTGAATACCCTTTTTCAATTGCTGCGCGTGATGGTGCATCCAAAGCAAAAAGCTGCCGACGAAAACCGCGGCAACGAGCATGATCGCGCCTTCGTAAGCTTCCTGGTTGATCGTAATGCGCTGAAACAAAACCGCGAGCAGCGCGGACAATCCGGCCGCCACAATAACGCCGGCCACGACGTATTTGCCGAGATCGGCGCGATTGATTTTTTGCAAATAGGCGATGACGATGCCGACGATCAACGCGGCTTCAATGCCTTCGCGCAAAGTGATAATTAAGGATTCAAACATGCTCCACGCTCAAACGACAAAGTGCAAATCATTCTGATTGCAAAAATGCAACTTTTAAATCATGTTGAATATACGAGTTTTCGCGAAAAAATCAAGCGGTTTTCTGAAAGCCGGTTCGCGAAACCGGCGCATTGCGCGTAGATTTTAAAGTCCGAGGTCGAGAGATTCCGAGGTCCGAGGTCGAATTAAATTTGGACGGATTTTTAATTTGAAGACGAAATGGGCTTCGAAGTGATAAATTTTTTCTGCATTTATGGCTGCAATAGCGTTAAAAGGATTTTGTCGGCTCAATGATCAAGACGCCCGATTCATCCGCACCAGCGGCGGTGGAATTTGCAGACTCCGCTCAAGATTCTGCCGTTGACGATACCGCCGCGGCGCGTAGCCATTTAACGGTCATCACGGTTGCCGGCGGCAAAGGCGGCATCGGCAAGAGCATGATCAGCGTTAGTTTGGCGATCGCGCTGGCGGAGTCGGGATTGCGAGTGACGTTGATCGACGCCGATCTGGGTGGGGCGAATCTCCACACGGTGCTCGGCATGTATATGCCGGCGAAGACGCTGCGTGATTTTATGCAGCGTCAGGCCAAAACCCTGGAGGAGTTGGCGCTTTCGACGTCCATTGAAGGCCTGCGGCTCGTGTGCGGCGCGCCGGGCATCGTTGGATTTACGCAGCTCGAGCATTGGGAAAAGTTGAAAATAATTCGTCACCTGCGCAAGCTGGAGGCGGATTTCGTGGTGGTGGATATCGGCGCCGGCATGTCGCTGAATGAAATCGACCTGTTCAACTCCGGCGACATCAACATCGTGGTGGCGAATCCGGAGCCGACGTCGATTCAGGAGTGTTATAATTTTTTGAAGGTCGCGATTTTCCGGCGTTTGCGGCGGGAGTTTGCCGACGCGGCAGCCGTGGTGGAGTTGCTGGATCGCTGCAAAGACCCGAGCCACGCGCACGACCAGCGCTTGCTGACGGAGATCGGCGACGAGATTATGAGCGTCAATCGGCGCGACGGCGTGCGTTTTTTTAAAACCGTCAACGATTTCGCGCCGAAGCTGATTCTCAATCGCGTGTTTGATTACGACGAAACGCGCGACGGGCTGGCGTTGCAAATTGCCGCGCAGGATCTGTTGCAGATCAAGTTGGATTACCTCGGCTATATGAGTTACGATCCCAACATTCCGCAGGCGTTGCGCACCGTGCGGCCGCAGGATATTCTGGCGCCGGAGTCGCTGAATCGCCAGCGGTTTTTAGCGATGATTCGCAAAGCGCTGCTCGGCGAAAGCGTGCGCTATCAACGCCCGGGGGCGAGGGTCATTCTGCCGTTGTTGCAGCATCAAAAAGCCGAAGCGGCTTCGGCTGCCAGCCGGATCTGCTCCCGGCTTTGCGAGCTGTGGGGCAATTGCCCGTTGCAGGAAGGCGGCCTGCCATGCCGAATGCCGGAAGAAGAGTTCAAGGAAAAAGTGGCGAAGGTGGGAAAGAAGAAAAATGAAAAGGCCGTTGCTGCGGCGCGACTTTAACTCGCCTTCCTTCTCATCCCCTGCCGGAATCTTTTTCCTAAAAGCTTTCCCCTCCCCAAATTTTGCCTTGCTTTCCGACCAAAGGAGACGAATTTAAATTATTTTGACCGACTGTTTCAAATTAAAAGGCTAATTCGCTCCGAATTGGCGACCGACGTTTTTATCTACCGGCCGATAGAATTTGAGGAAAGAGTAAAAGAAAATCATTACTTCATGATTGACGAAATTTTAGGAAAAGGGGAAGTGTTGTATGAACGCAGCGGAGCAATGGCTTAAATTCGTCAATGACGATCTTCGCTCTGCCGAAATTTTGCTGCGAGAAGCTATTTTCAAAATGGTTTGTTTTCATTCACAGCAAGCGGTGGAGAAGTCGTTCGGCAGAAAATTTCTTCAACAGCATCGCCCGCCGGTTCTGGCTCGTGAAAGATTCTAATTCATTCTGGCAGTGCGGCAGATTTTAGTTTAGTTCTCGTCAATAATATCCCGCGCGCCGTCACGGCCAGCAAAACCAGCAACCCGCCGACACCTGCCCACCCGCTCGGCGTCTCGCCGACGAATAAAATTACCCACAGCGGATTCAACAAAGGCTCCAACACCGAAATTAAAATCGCTTCGAGCGCGGAAACATGTTTGATCGCGGCGGTAAAAAAAATGTAGGCCAGCCCAAGCTGAAAAATTCCCAACAAGAATAGGCCCAGCCAACTGCGCGCGTCCGGCATTGACTCGAACATGAACGGCAAACCGATGAGCGCCGTGAGCATATTGCCGAGCAAAACGGATTCCGCCGGCGAACCATCTTTTTGTTTGCGCAAGAAAAGCACGGCCCACGCAAATGCAACGGCGCTCAACATGGCGCAGAGGTTGCCTTGCCAACCGCCGCGGCTGAGATCGTCGAGAAAGAAGAGCGCCATGCCGACGATCACGACGGCGATGGTCAGCCAATCCCAGCGCCGCGTTTTCTCGCCTAAAAACCACGCGCCGAACAACGCGACATAAATCGGAGAAGAATATTGCAAGAAGATGGCATTGGCGGCGGTCGTGAGTTTGTTGGCGAACACAAACAGAATGACGGTGCAGGCGTAAGCCACGGCGCCGCCGATTTGCGCTGGCGACCAGTGAAAGTGCGGGCGCCGCAGGTAGATCAACAAAACCAGCGCGGTGATGGCACTGCGCATGCCGGCGATGGCGAGAGGATTCCAATGGACGAGTTTGATCAGTAAGCCGCCGAGGCTCCAAAGAATCGAGGCGAGGATTAGAAAAAGAATGGCTTGGCGTTTTGGTGGCATTGCGAGGTTCGTGCTTGTCGGGCAAACGCGGAAAATTTAAAAATGGTGCGCAAACAGTTGCACGGTTTCGGCCTCCGCCGTAAGGTGAATCGGCCCTTCGAATTCGAATCCTAATTTTTCGAGAACTTTAATTGATTGGCGGTTGTCCGGCGTCGTGATCGCGACGACGCGCTTGAGCTGAAAAGTTTTTTTTCCCCACGCCAGCACCGCCGCGGCAGATTCATGCGCGTAACCGTTGCCTCGAAATTGCGGCAAGAATGCGAAACCGAGATCAACGTCTGGCAACGTTTCGCGTTTGAGCAAGCCGCAAATCCCAATCGGCACGTGGCTCGCTTTTAATTCCGTCAAAAACAGGCCGAAACCGTAACGTTCATAGCTTTGCACCGGACCCTGCAAAATATAATCGCCGGCGTCGGCCGGCGTCCGCACGCCGCGATCGCCGATGTAGCGCAACCACGCCGGATCATTCACCAGCGCCAAAATAAATTCGGCGTCGCCGCGCTCAAGCTGGCGCAAGAGCAAGCGGCCGGTCTCTAAAATTTTCACACACGCCTCCGCGTTACCCGACGAGAAATTTTTTTTGCGATCAGCGTTTATAAGTAGCGGCTATCCTCTCTCAGCGCTTCCTCGATCGGCCGCACCTCGATACTTCCCAGGCGTGCCGACGGCCATTTCGCAGCCACTTGAATGGCCTCGCTTAGGTCTTTCGCATTGATCAAGAAAAATCCGCCGAGTGTCTCTTTGGTTTCGGCAAAGGGGCCATCTGTGATGGTGAGCTTGCCGTCGCGGACGCGCACAGTGGCGGCGGTGCGAACGCTTTGGAGCGGCTCCGCAGTGATGAGGTAACCGTTCTTCTTAAGCGCATCGACATAAGTCAGAGTTTCGGCCCTCAAGACCTCCCATTCGCTTTTTGAGAGCGCGTTCAGCTTGCTCTCTTCCTCGTAAGCCATGCACAGGAATTTCATAATTTCCTCTTTGATCGTTGAGTTGTCAATCGCAAAGAATCAGATGACAGAAATATGAAAGACAGAAAAATGGCTTATTGCTTCACGATAAAGCACTATCTGGATGATGGCAGATGCCATATTCCTGCTATACATTCCGCTGTGCGGAATCATGATAAATTTGATCCGCTTGCGGATCATTTTTCTGTCATTGCTTTTTTGCTTGCCGAAGCAACACTTGCTTCACTTCAGCGCTGCCGTCAATTTCTTGCGGCGGCTTGGCGCCGGCGCGGAGGAGCGCTTCCACAACCGCAGCATAATTTCCCTTCTCGCGTTGCCAGCCGTTCTCCGAACCATGGATGGCCCAGCCCATTGGTGTGCCGTTGAAATCCGCGTCCGTTATTTCCAACGCAGGATTCTTGCGCAAGATAAGCTCGACCATCTCCGCGTTCCCATGAAACGCGGCCCAATGCAGCGGCGTCGCATTATGCTGGCTGCGCGCCTCTACGGGCAAACCAATTGCCAACATTAAACGGACAGCGGGCAAATTACTGTTGCGCGCGGCGTGGGCAAGTTGGCGCTGCTCCGGTTCAAGCAATCGGGCGGCGAGATTCGAATCGGTGTCGAGCAGGGAAGTCATCGTTGCCTCATCCCCAAGCCAGCAAGCCGTGATCAGCTTGATTTCCTCCGGACTGCGTTCCATGAGAAATTGAAAAACGTGCTCGTGCCCAAAATCTTTGGCGACTTGGTGAGCAGAGACGTACCAGCCCAGCGTCCATTGATAAATCGTTCCGCCAGCCTTCCCGCCGACCATCGGAAAATATTCGTCGCTCACGCGCATACGAATCGAATCCGGATCGGCCTCGATATGTTTCCGCACGAGATCAATATCGCCCAGCGCCGACGCCATCAGAATATCAGTCGTGCAGCCGCGCGAGATCAAATAGCGCGCAATGTCTTGGCGATCGCGCACCATCCATTGCGCCGGCGTGGATTCATGATCCACATCGCGAGCGTCAATCGCAGCGCCGTGATCCAACAAATACTTCGCGATCTCGATTCCGCCTTGCGGAACAAAGTGCAGCGGCGTTTGACCATCTCCGCCGCGCGCATGAACCAATTCGGGATCAGCCGCGAGGAGTTCCGCAAGCTTTTCCATCATGCCCAACCGCGCCGCGGCATGAACGTCCACTATCGCACCGCGCTCAATCGCGTACGCGGACAACTCGGGACTCGCGCTATGGAGCAATCCGAATCCACCTGCCCACCAACGGCTCTTCGCGTTAATATCAGCGCCAGTCGCAAGCAGAACGTCGAGCATTTCACGGCTACATACGCCGAGAATAGCCGGCGAATCAAAGTCAGCCAACGGCTCATTGATTTTGGCTTTTAATTCGGGATAGCGCTCAAGCAACTCACGGACGGTTGCGGCGTCATCTTTGTGGAACGCTGTTTTGATTTGTTCGATGGCGTCATTCATTTCTTCATTCAGGTTTTAACTCATCCCCAGACCCCTT
>Ga0247727_10006605_pt1 | contig 22696 bp, 18 predicted proteins | sample WisWelCaveWW1625_FD_202498 | JGI IMG/M metagenome (GOLD analysis project Ga0247727, IMG submission 202498) | Biofilm microbial communities from Wishing Well Cave, Virginia, United States - WW16-25 | ecosystem: Environmental > Aquatic > Deep subsurface > Groundwater > Cave microbial mat | place...
GTCTTTCGCATTTTGAGTGAGAAATATCGTAATCGCAGAAAAAGGTTTGCTTTGCGTTTTAATCTAATCTCTGCCATTTATAACCTCGAACTCATCTCAAAATGACTTTTGCAAGAGGTCTAATGAACAAATGGGTTTATTGAATCAACCAAATTTGTTGGATACATACGATTGCCCGAAATGCAGGAATAAAATTACCATACCGCGCGATATGAAAACTGAAGATCAAAAAGATATTGCAACGAAATGGCGGTCGGGAGGGAAGATCGAGGCAATCATGGTGGCGCGAAGGAAACAATATCTGGGTGGATTGGCAGAGTGCAGTATTCTCGTGTCACATATTTCAAGAGTTGGAGATCGGTGCGTCGAATGCAGCCACGCCCTACTTGAAACCGGGATCACCTATTGCCCAGCCTGTAACGGGTTGAATTTGAATTGGTAGAGATCGTGGAATCAAAAACAGACATCCTCATCATCGGCGGGGGAGTGATCGGCGTGCGCTCGGCGTACTTCCTTGCGAGACAGGGCGCGCAGGTCACGCTCATCGAAAAAGACGAGATCGCCTCGGGTTGTTCGTATGGCAACGGCGGGCTGATCGTGCCAAGCCACGCGGTGCCGCTGGCTTCGCCGGGCGCGCTGGGCAACGGCTTGCGCTGGTTGCTCGATTCGGAGAGTCCGTTTTACATCAAGCCGCGCATGGACGCGGAACTGGTCCGCTGGCTGGCGCGCTTTGTGTGGGCGAGCCGCAAGGGACAGATGGTCAAGTCGTTGCCGGTGTTGCGCGATCTCTTGTTTGCCAGCCGGGCGTTGTACGAAGAACTCGCAAAGAATGCAGGCTTTGATTTTGGGTTCGAGGGGAAGGGGTCCCTGCTGGTGTGTTTGTCGAAAGCCGCGCTGGAGAAGGATCGGAAAGAGACACATCTCTTCGAAGAATTCAAGATTCCCGTCAGCGTGGTGAACCGCGAAGAGGCGCTCGAACTCGAACCGGCATTATCCTCGTCCATTGTAGGCGGGGTGTATTATCCGCGCGATGGTCGTATTGATCCGCATCGCTTCGTCGTTAGGCTGGCGGAAAAGGCTCAAGGGTTGGGTGTGCAGATCCACATGAAGACCGAAGCGATGGGTTTTGAATCCAGCAATGGACGTATTACGAAAGTCCACACCACGCGCGGCGAGATTCATCCCGGTCAAGTCATCCTCGCCAGCGGGTCGTGGTCACCGCAGTTGGCGCGTACGTTGAAATTACGTGTCCCGATTCAACCCGCGAAAGGCTATAGTGTGACGTTGGAAAATCCGCCCGTGACGCCGAGCCTGCCCTTGCTGTTTTCGGAGGCGCGTGTGGTGATCAACCCATTAGGTCATGCGCTTCGCATCGCAGGGACGCTTGAACTCGCCAGCATGGACTTTTCCTTCAACCCCCGGCGGGTAAGCGCGATTCAGAAATCCTCGGCAGAATATTTGCCCGGGTTGTCAGAGGCAAAGGTCATCGAGATCTGGCGCGGCTTGCGCCCCTGCACGCCCGATGGTTTGCCGATCATTTCGCGCGTGAAAAAGCTTGAGAATTTAATTGTCGCGGCGGGACACGCCATGCTCGGCATGTCGCTGGGACCAATCACCGGCAAGTTGGTCTCTCAGTTGGCACGCGAAGAAAAAACCGATTTGAATTTATCCTCGCTCGCGGCGGGGAGGTTTTAGAAACCAGACCTCTTGCATACGTAGCGATCTAGTCGTCTCTACAAAACCCTTTTAAACCGTGGAGTACGAAGACACAGAGAAAATATTGAAAAGCTCCGTGCCTCGGTGTCTCCGTGGTTAGGATTTTTGCACGATGTCAATTGGGGAAATACAGTATTTTCCGCCCTTGCATGTTTGTAAGCTAACTCAAACTACGCGCGTTAGTACTCCGGTTTCTCCAGTACTTTCGTTCACGTGTCTCTTACAAAAATGTTTGTAACTTTTGCTTAGTTATTCTTTCGATTCCTCGTGTTGACATGTAACCTTATGGCACCCTGATCCACAAAAGGGTTTGCCCGCTCGTAAGGCGATTCAATTTTTGGAGGCTACATGTTTACCAACAAGTCAAAAATGGCGAGAAAGATGCTGAATCTCGGCATGCTTCTCATCATGCTCCTCTCCACAGGGTTGGGAGGAGTGTCCTCAGCCAGCGCAGGCTCGAACCAGCAGGCGCAAAGTTTCGCGGTCGTGTTCGTCTCGCGTAAACTTTCAACGAAAGGAAGTGTGTACTATCCCGCCGGCGGAATTATGCCGGGCGTTTCGGGTTATTCCCGTTTTCAGGTTGCCGCGCCGGGCAAATTGATGATTCGCGAAGCGAACGGGACCCTGCGCACGTTAATTGACGGCTCGAACCCCACCACCGCGTCGCTCAACCTGATTGACGTGAACGCGCCGGATGTTTCGTACGACGGCACAAAGATTTTGTTTGCCGGCATCGTGTCTGGCAACTATCCTACGGGCCCGCTTGTCGAGCCGGGCGCGTGGCGCATCTACGTCATCAACGTGGATGGCACCGGCTTGAAGCAGTTGACCTTCTCAGACCGCAACATTGATCTCTCGCAATTCGGGAGCAACGCCGGTCACTTCACCGGCTACGATGACACCGACCCGGCATGGCTTCCAGATGGGCGAATCGTATTTTCATCCACGCGCTGGCCCGCTCTGGGCATGTACGGTGCGGTACGCGCGACCAACCTGCACGTGATCAACGCAGATGGTTCGGGGAATCACCGCATCACTGCCGAAAAGAACGGCGCGGATCGTCCCGTCATTGACCCGGTCACCGGCAAGATTGTGTATTCGCGCTGGTGGCGCAACTTCCGCACCGCGACAGACAGCATGGCAACCATCGCATCGCCCGATGGCGGATACATCATGAAAGACGGCTTGTGCGCGATCAACCACTCCGGCGATGAATGTCAGGAGGTGGGCGGCGTCTTCAACCTGGATCGTAACGCGTGGCATCTTGGATTCATCAACCCGGATGGCACGGGTCTCGGCCAGTTTGCAGGTCAATCCAATACATTTCACACGGGTGAAATAGCCAACCACGCGTACGGCGGCGCGTTCGCGCCGGATGGAAGTTTCTACGCCAATTTCTTTCCCATGGCAAACGGCACCGAAGCCGCCGGGTTTGGCGGCATCAAACGCTTCACGCGCGGACCCAATGGGTATACCCCGATCATTGGCGTCACCACGCGCGATGAAAGCGTGCAACAGTTCGTGGCTCCCGGCTCATACGGTGTATACGTTGGCAATTACGCCGCGGACCCGGCGTTCCTGCCGGACGGCAATCTGGTCATCTCGTGGGCAAAGGATACCGCACAGGATTACGGCCTCTACACCATCAACGCCAGCGGCGGGAACCGGGTTTTGTTGTACGACAATCCCGGCACCATAGAGTTGCGCGCGCGCGTTATCCGCCCGCGCACGGTGCCTCCGATCATTTCAGATAAAGTGACGAAAACAGCCAGTCTTCTGCCGCCCACGGCGTCTGGACCCTATGATATTGACGGCTCGTTCCAATTCCAGGCTATGAATGTGTACTTCAACGCGCCGGTGGACAGCAACATCATCAGCGCGCCGCCGGTCGGCTCAGCAAACACCATCCGCTTTTTTGTTGACCATCAGAGGTCGCAACAAAGAGGTTCTCATGAAACCCTCGATTTTCCCATCCTGCTGAAAGAAGTGCTGATCAACCCGGATGGCTCTGTCATCGCCAACCTGCCGGCGAATGTGCCTCTCTTTGAGCAGATACGATCTTCACAGGCAGATGGATATAAAGTTCCGTTCACATCCGGCATCGGGTTTCCGTATAGCCGCCCGGGCGCAGGACATGTGGCGGGGCTGAACTACGGACGCCCCGGCGCTAGTGCAACTTGTTTGGGATGCCATGCCGGGCATACAATGATCCCTGTGCCGGCGAACCCGGCCGATGCACAATGGACAAACCTCGCTCCGGGCGCGGTGGTCACTGTTTCATCCCTTTCACCCAATACCGAAACATTTGGTTTGGTGGATCGGCGCGTCAAGATGGCGCTGCCTCAAAATAATTACGAAAAATATTGGAGCGCCAATTCAGCGCAGGCGGCCACCTCGCAATGGGCAAAATTAACGTTCGCTGTGCCGGTTACCGTCCGAACTATCCGGTTGTACGATATCCCGGGTACAAATTCCAAGGTCCTTGAATCAGCGGTGCGCCTCTACAGCGATGCCGCTGGCACCGTTGAAGTGGCAAGCATGAAATCAGGTCCGCTTTCGGATAACGGCACAAACGTTTCCTTCCCAGATGTGTTCGCCCGCGTCGTGCGCGTGGAGATCAATGCTGTGGGCGGTTCAACGGCCGGTCTGGCAGAAGTGGAAGTCATTGCGCGGGGTGAGGCTCTAAACGCTACAGGCGGACCGACTGCTACCCCGACAATCACGGAGACGCCGACCTTGACTCCTACCGCGACCGCCACGAGCGCCTTCACACCTACCGGCACCTTTACACCGACCAATATGAATACATTCACCTCGACCGCGATCAATGCGAACACAGCGACCGCCACGAGCGCGTTCACACCCACGAACACGCCTCCAACTTTTGTGCCGGCGAGTCCCTCATCGACATTTACTCCGTCTCCTACGAGCACACCCACATATACTCCCACGAATACTGCTACGAATACTCCTACAAACACGCCGACCTTTACTCCAACCGCGACTCATACCTCAACGCCGTTGCCAACGAGTACGAACACTCCTACAAGTGTTGCCATTACAATCCCTTCCGGGCTTCCTTTCGCCAACGTGTTGGATACGTTCAACCGTGATAATGGCAGAATCGGTAAAAAATGGATCGGCGCAAACTCCGGTTATCGCATCACATCGAATGAATTGGATGTGCGCAATGGAGGCGCGATATTTTGGAAGGCAAACTCGTTTGGGAAGAACCAGGAAGTTTTCGTCACACTGATCAAAGTGGACCCGGCGGGCGGCGAGATAGACCTGCTCCTCAAAGGTCAAAACCCGGCAAGCTGGGGCGATGGCGTGATCGAGGTGATGTATGAGCCTGCCAAACACCGGGTGCAGATTCTGGTATTTATCTTTCCGCAAGACTGGACGCAATGCGGCACTGATATCCCGGTAACCTTCCTCGATGGCGATCAGTTTGGCGCACGGGCAAAGGCAAATGGCGCTGTTGAAGTGTATCGAAACGGAGCCTTGATCGGGTCGTGTGATGCCAGCAAATGGTCATTCACCGCAAACGAAGGCTACATCGGCTTGTGGTTTATTGAAGCATACGATGCCGTGGCTGATAATTTTGGCGGAGGCACAATCGCACCCTAACCAAAGAGGATCTGACATGGATCGCCGGATATGCCAAAACAAAAATCCCCGAACTCAGTTCGGGGATTTTTGTGTTTTATAACCCTGCCGCTTTCTTCAACGCCTCAGCCTTATCAATGCGTTCCCAAGGAAACTCGATATCGTCCCGTCCGAAGTGACCGTACGCGGCAGTCTTGCGGTAGATCGGCTGGCGCAAGCCCAAATCACGGATGATCGCGCCGGGACGGAGGTCAAAATATTCATCCACGAGAGAAGCGATCTTTTCATCCGCAATTTTCGCGGTGCCGAAAGTTTCGACGTTTACCGAAAGTGGATGTGCCACACCAATCGCGTATGCCACCTGCACTTCGACGCGATCTGCCAGACCTGCGGCGACGATGTTCTTCGCCACATAACGCGCCGCGTACGCCGCGGAGCGATCCACTTTTGTGGGATCTTTGCCGCTGAACGCGCCGCCGCCGTGACGTCCCATGCCGCCGTACGTATCTACAATGATCTTTCGACCGGTTACGCCGGCATCGCCCATTGGACCCCCAACAACAAAACGCCCGGTCGGGTTGACGAAGACCTTGATGTTTTTGTCCACCATGTTTTCTGGGAGCGCGGGCATGATGATATGCTCGGTAACCATTTCGGTGATCTCTGCCTGCGAAACATCCGGCGCGTGTTGAGTCGAGATGAGGACTGTATCTACGCGTTTCGGTTTGCCAATTGAATATTCAATCGTGACCTGACTCTTCGCATCGGGCCGGAGCCACGCGATGCTCCCGTCCTTGCGAAGTTCGCTCTGCCGACGCGTTAACTTGTGCGCGAGGTAGATCGGCAACGGCATGAGGGTGGGCGTTTCGTTGCAGGCAAACCCGAACATCATGCCCTGGTCGCCCGCGCCGACGGTTTCCACTTCGGCTTCGGTCATCTCGCCAGCTTTGGCTTCGAGGGCTTTATCCACGCCCATGGCGATATCGCCGGATTGTTTGGCAATCGCGACCTGTACGCCGCAGGTATTGCCATCGAATCCTTTTTCGCTCGAGTCGTATCCGATCTCATTCACCACCTTGCGAACGAGTTCATCGTAGTTGAAGTTCGCGTTCGTGGTGATCTCGCCCAACAACATGACGAAGCCGGTCTTGGTGGCGGTCTCGCAGGCGACGCGCGAGCGTGGATCCTGCTCAAGGCAGGCATCCAACACCGCGTCCGAGATCTGATCGCACATCTTGTCGGGGTGTCCCTCTGTCACTGATTCCGAGGTGAACATCAGCTTGGAGGAGGTCATAAAAGTGTTACTCATTGTTTTTCTTTCTCCTTTAAAAAAATTTGCCCTTTCAGACGAGCAGAAAGGGCAAATCCATGATTGGGTTTGTAGCCCTCTCATCTCCCAGAACATCCGTCTGTAGGAATTGGCACCTTTTCAGCGATGGTCTAATGAAAACTTTTGCTGGCAGGTTGTCGAGGCATCAACGGGCCGTTCCCTCCGCCTCTCTGGATAAGAGCGCCTTGTGGGGCTATTGAATTGTGACGGCAGTGTACCACATGGAGGAGGAGGAGTCAATTAAATTATTCATCTGCCGCACACCGAAATCCGATGCGAGGGGAAAATTCACCGAGATACAAATCAGATCCCGGCACTGCGTTCAAATTCGACCCTCTTACTGACGAACGCTTGGAGACGCGGATATTTATTTCTGCATCGCCCAGACTCCCGCCGCGCACCACGCGATTCAAACTTGAACTCGTTGTTGGCCCCAGCGGATTCTCCAACGGCGACGTGAGATAAAAATCAAAATCGTAAAAGTCGTTTGTCCATTCGGCGACGTTGCCAGCCATATCCAGCACACCAAACGGACTCGCCCCCAGCGGATAACTTCCCACACGTGATGTGTCTGTGACCAGGATATTGAAATTGGCGAATCGCCAGTCAGGTTTATCTTCTCCCCATGGAAATGTTCTCAGATCGTCGCCGCGGGCAGCGCGTTCCCATTCCGCTTCGGTGGGCAACCTTCGGTTTGCCCATTCGCAATACGTTTTTGCCTGCCCCCAAGTGACGTACACCACTGGATAATCTTTGAATTCAAGATTCTCGTAGTAATCAAACCGTCGCTGCGATTCAACACTTTGCGGCGGCTCACAAACTTCCGCGCTTGTACATAACGCGTACATTGCGTTCGTCACTTCGAGTTGATCCATCCAGAACGCGTCGAGCGTGACATCGTGCACCGGGATTTCGTCCGGCGCGCGGCGCGCATCCATGCCGCCCATACGGAACGTCCCGGCGGGGATGTAGGCCTGCGGCATTCCGTCTGTTTGTGATATGCGGGAGGTCTGAGGTTCAGAGGTGAATGGAATCGTTGGCGAAATAATTTCAGTAGTTGCCGATGGGGCGATGACCGGCGCGCTTGTGGGTGGCGGAGTCGAGGTTGGCTCAATGACCGTTGTTTGTGTTGCAGGTGAGCAGGCTGTGAAAAATATGAAGAGGATTGGGAGAATTTTTTTCATTGAATTATTTCGTAGGGGCGGACCTGCGTGTCCGCCTAAATTTTCACGGCGTTGACCCTACGAAATTCAGCGCGTACAACGCGTCTTCATAGCCGGGTCGAACGGACAAAGCCTTGCGCCATGCTTTGATCGCGCCATTCAAGTCGCCGTCTCGATAAAGAGCCCAGCCGCGCCACAGCCACGTCTCTTCGGACATTTCGGTGCGCTGGAGCGCGTAGTCGGTGAGGGCAAGCAAATCGTCGTTGCGATTCGCGTGGAAGTTCGCAAGGAACGGACCAAATTGATAGCGGAACATGCGTTGGGGTAAACCCAGTTCGCGTGCCTTGTCGTACGCGGCGTTGGCTTCATCGTAGAGCTCGAAGTAGACGAGATTGCTCCCAACGTTGAACCATGCGAACGCGTCGGATGGGTCTTGGACGGTGGCGGCTTGGGCGGCGGTCAATGCCGATTGCCGATTCAGGTCCGGGTCCCAGTTTGAAGCGAGAATGCTTTTTATCTCCTCCTCCTGTTCAGGCAGATAAACGACCATGTACAAATAGTTGAACGGCTTCCATTCCGATGCGAGTTGATCGTAGGGAATTTTCTTATCAGGTCCCCGGTAGGTATCTTGCGCGGTGAATGTTTGCGTGGTGTCGTCGTAGCCGGTGAGCAGGAGGTAGTGCGCTGCCCAGAGATCATCGTCGAGCCAGCCGGTGTCTTCGGGATTCAACGATGTTGTTGATTCAACAATGACCGGATACGCCGCGGCAATGAGTCGCTTGAGCGTTTCGAGATCACCGCCCACGCGATATTCGATGCGGAGCCAGCCCGCGTAGTTGCGAACCCAAAACGCCATTTCTTCGGGGTTGACGTTGCGGTCGCCATTGACCGGCTTGATGATATCCGAAATATCTTTTTGAGATCCGGTCCAGCCGAACATGTGCAACATCATCGAAAGCGCGGCGGGACCGCAGTTGTTCGCGGTCTGTTTTTCGTACGGAGGCGAGTTGAGCAATGCCTGCGCGGGAGGCGGAGCCAGCGTTGCCGTTGGCGGAATCGGTGTGCTGACGATTTCAGGTGTTAGAGTTGGTTGAATTGCAGTTGTTGGCGTGACAAATTTCGTTGGCTGTGGAATCGCCGTTGGCACTTCACCGACAGGGTTGATTAGATTTTTAACGTAGACTTGCGCGACATCGAGTCGCCACGCGAGGCGGCTGTTGATCGCGGGGATTTGATACAGTAACACGGCAAGGAGAATCAACCCCGCACCAATCAACAAGATATTTCTTTTCTTCATGCAGAAGAGTGTATCAGAGGAGGATGAGTCAAATTTAATCCGCAGATTTCGCAGATGGCGCAGATTTTTTCTTCAATCTGCCAAATCTGTATCATCTGCGGATAATTTTATTTGTGCCCCAGCAATTCCACTGCCGCAGTGATGGCAGGGTCGGTCTCAAAGGTGATCGTATCCCATTCGGCGAAGGCTTCCACATCTGGAATGATGCCGGAGAGTTCAAAGTTAGTTTCGGAGGTAGCAGAGTAGAATGTTTCCGCGGCGATCCAGATTTGCGAGTCGTCATCGAAGTTGAAGCCGTGCAGGACTTCGACATTCCCCAAACTGGTCTGCCCAACGACTTTTGCGCGACCGATGTCTTTCAGCGACCCGGCAAAGATCTCACCATAACTGACGGTATCTTCGCTCACAATGACGATAAGCGGCACAGTCTGTGAATTATGGATCGGGTCGGCATCCACATCCAGCGAGCGCGAGGAGGTGCGGCTGACGAATTGCCCAAGCCTGCCATCCACGAATAACTCGAAGATCGGGTCCACCACCGAACTGCTCCCGCCGCCGTTCAAACGAACATCGAGGATCAACCCGTCGAGTTGACCAAACTCCTCCAGTGCGTCCTCGATCTGCGGAGGGATCGTCTCATCGAAAAACGTGGGGATGAAAATGTAACCAATCTTCGACCCGTCAGTTGTGGGGACAAGCCGCTTTTCAATGTTCAAATTTCCTTGAATCGAAGTGCGGATCAACATCAAATTGCGCGGCGCTTCACCCGGCGTCTGCACGGTGAGCACGAGCGCCGAACATTTCGGACCGCGTATCTGCCGCGTCGCATCCGCCTCGAATTGCAGGGGGACGCCGTCCACCCGGATGATCTTGTCGTGGGATTTGATCCCTGCGCGCTCGGCGGGAGAATCAGGGAACGTGGAAATCACCGTGAGAGTTTGTCGTTCGAGGTCGGGTAACGAGTAAATGCCGACGCCGACGTAATTATTTTCGCCGCGTAATTCCGCTTCGGAGGCTTCCACTTCGAGCGGCGCAAGATAAAACGAATGCTCATCGCCAAGTTCGGTGATCATGGCTTGCACTTCGAGATAGAACGATTCGGTGTCGAGACCCGCTTCGATCTTGCTCCGGTAGCGCGCTTTGATCTCGTCCCAATCCTTGCCGTTGAAATCCGGGTACACGTACACATCGTCCACTACATCCGTGAGTTCCTTGAAAACTTTCAATTGTGTTGCGGTGGAAATTTCAGGGTTGGGTTCAAAGGTGAGGGTTGGCGGAGCCAGCGCAAGGTCGGGAGGAATCGTAGCAAATGGCGCAGACGACGTGCATTCCGCAGGGATAAACGCCGGGACGAGCGGTGTCGGCGTCAGAGTCGCGGTCGGGGTGAACGTCGGTGCCGGCGTGACCGTCGGCGGGACGATCAGCTGCGTCACATAATTGCACGAGAGCAACGACAAGATCAACAAGCCATAAGCGATTTTTTTCATGTTCATGATGTCCATTCCTTCACGCGTTCGAATAATTCAGAGATCGGTTTGAGATCAGAAACGGGAACGGCGAGATTCTTCGTGCGTGTTTTCTCGTATTGAAAAACGCGCGCGCCTTCGCGGATGGGCGCGGCGCGGCGGTTGAACTCCTCACGCGATAAATAACCTGCGAGCGAAATATCCATGCCATAGACCCAAATGTTACCCCAATCCAGCGCGCCGATGAGGTGCGTTTCATTTTGACTCGCACAACGGATTCCGACGCGCGCCTTCGGCAGTGATTTGGCGTGGATGTACGCCAGCGAGAAGAATCCGTTTTGGATTTCGATTCGCCTGCGCGGCGGGATTTCCACCTCCAGTGACCGCATCTCGCGCCCTTCATCCTGCCCGCCCAACTCAACGGTGACCGCCTCTTGATCCTCCGACTTCAAGACCAGCGCGCCAAGCGGATTCCACGTCGTTGGGCGCATCCACGCATCGGGCATAACGCGAATCAAATATTGTGGTTGCCCCGCACCGATGGCTTTCTTCAAATCCTCCTGTGATGCGGCGATCAACCCAGATAAAAACGCGAAGAGATAAATATCGTTGTCCAAATGTCCCTCCGCCGCGTTCTGGTCGGAGGGCACCAGCGCGGGCGCCTTCAACACTGCCTGCGGATTTTTCTTCATCTCCGAAATTTGCTCGCGATAGGAAATGAGAAACGACTTGATTTCGCATCGCCTGCCTCCCAGCGACACATCGTACCGCTCCGGGTCAGTGAACGGAGTCGCGCCTTTCACATCGAAGGGAATGTTCTGCTCGGAGAGATACCGGCGAAACGCCAATTCCACCACCACGCCCGCGACGATTCTCCGCAGGCGATCATATTGCGAAGCACCCATACGATAGTATGTGTGCGGCATTGATCTCAGCGCGTAGGCAATCCCCGCCTCGGTCAGATCGCGGGTGTAAGGCAGGTGGAGGAGGTCAGAGAGGGAAATCATTTTATATATTTGGTGGTCGAGTAGCGTTCTTTGCGTATCGAGACCCTTACTGCGTACTTCTGAGTTGATGATCGCTAATCATCAATCGTAAATCCAAAATCGTAAATCGTTATTCATTCCTGAACTGCAAACAGTAATGATGAAACGTATTGCTCACCCACGCGGACCCCATCCCGAACGGCGAGAGGGGCTGGTTATCCTGCAACCACAGTTTTTCATCCTTCAACGTATACGTCTTGCCGAGTTCACGGGCGATGTCCCATGCCAGCGGATAAATCTTCCCGCCCTTTTTCACGTTCTTGACGATAATCGTGAGGTAAGCCTTCTCACGCAATAACGGCTTGAGTCCTTTGTAAATGTTCACCAATTTTTCAAGAAAGACTTCGTAATCGTCCATGTTGCCCAAATCGTTCGGATCATCCGAATAGTGGACGTCCAGTTCGGCGGAGGCGCGGCGTTTCTTTTGAGTCTGGGCCCCTTTGGCGCGGAGCATGTCCCAGTAGGGTGGCGAAGTCAAAACATAATCGGTAATTGGTAATTGGTAATTCATTGCGCGCGAGGCGTCGCCGTTGATGATTTGAGACTGGAGATTAGAGACTGGGTTGCCGAGCATTAGTCTCTCCTCCTCGATGATCTTTGTTGCAATCTTCGCGTATTTGGGATTCAACTCGATGCCGTAACTGTTCCGCCCGGCGCGCAATGCCGCGATGAGTGTCGAGCCGGTCCCTGCCATGGGGTCGAGGACCGTTTCACCTTCTTTGGTGAAAAACTCGATGAATTCCTGCGCCATCGTCTCCGGGTATTTGGCGGGGTGCACCAACGCTCCCTTTTTGCGCGGGGGCGGGTTGTGGATGAACCACGATTTCTGGAATTTCAGCCATTCCTTGTTGGTGAGGTTGTTGAGTTTGTTGCGCGGCATGAATTTATCGTTGGTTGAGTAGGCGCGGGGTTTCGATACGGACTTCGTCCTACTCAACCGCCGCTGCCGTATCGAAACCAACAGTTTACGGGCTGGGCGTCCTCGTCGGAAACGCATAGCTCACATCATACACCGTCAAATCGGAAAATGTAACTGTGACCGGGGTATCTCCCGTCGAGCGCGCGTACACGCCGAATCCCCCATTGGGGAAACTCCTGTCGTTGATGCTGAATTGGAAGCGTCCGTTGAGAAAGATTCGCATCTCGCCATTCACTGCCCAAATCCCAATGCGGACCTCGCCCGGCGCGCCGAGCGGCGCATCTCCGCTCGGAACCGGTTCGTAGATGGTGAGACGCGTCCCGGTTTTGATTCTTTCAACAAAGACCGATCCGTTGCAAGCGAGGGCAAAACGATAAAACGAATGCCCCGCGGCGCGCACGATGAGTCCATAGTTGTCTTCGCCGCGGCACAGGCTCGTCCGCGCGGTGATCTCGGCGTAAAAATTTGCGACGGCGAGATCATGCCGCATACTGGCGAGATAAATCCCCGGTTGCACGACGATAGTCAAGCGATTGCGACTGATCGCCGCACTGCCCTGATCAGAGATAGCGGTATCCCATGATGCGAAATCGGAGAAGTCATCTTTGAGAATCAACGCGCCGATACCGGGATTCATCTCAGGCGTGGCGGTTTGGGTGGCAAACGTTTGAAGGGTCGGAGTCGCGGAGGGTGGGAACCAGACCACACTGGGAGTCGGAAGCAGGGTGTCCATTGGGATGAAAGTCGCGGTAGATGGAATTGAATCCACTGGCGCGCACGCGGTCAGAAAAATTCCAATGAGAAAAATGATGAATGAGGTTCGCATGAAGTAAAATATCTCTGTTCGACATTCTAGCATATCATACTCGAACGGCTTTTTTGTTCGGGTACAAGGAGATTGTATGACTGATACGAGGGTGTTGGTGACGGGTGCGTGCGGAGAGATCGGTCAGGCTCTGGTTCAGGGGTTGGCGCAACGAGGCGGGTATCGAATCGTAACGTCTGATCTGGCGGCGTTGCCCGATGGCATCCAAAAAATTTCGGCGGAACATGTGCAGGGGGATTTGGTTTATAAGATCAAAACATTTTACGATTATGATTTCGACGTGATCTTTCACCTCGCCGCGTCGCTGTCGTCGAAAGCCGAAGTGGCAAGCGAAGAGGCGCATCGCATCAACGTGGAAGGCACGCTGCAATTGCTCATGCTCGCCGCGTATCGTTCGGAGAAATATAAAAAGTCGGTGAAGTTTTTGTTCCCCAGTTCGATTGCCGCGTACGGCATGGGAAATCTTCAGGCAAAAAATTCTGCGGGGCGCGTGAAAGAGAACGAATACAACACCCCGCACACGATGTATGGATGCAATAAATTGTATTGCGAAAAACTGGGGATGTATTACAGCAAATATTACGGTCAAAAACATCTGGATGAAAATCCGCCTCACTTCCTGGACTTTCGTTCGATTCGGTTCCCCGGCTTGATCTCAGCCTTTACGTTGCCCAGCGGCGGGACAAGCGACTACGGACCCGAGATGCTCCACGCCGCCGCGCAGGGACGAGCCTACGCGTGTTTCGTGCGCGAAGACACGAAGATATCATTCATGGCGATGCCCGATGCGATCAACTCGCTTTTAAAGTTGATGGACGCGCCGCGCGCGGCGTTGAATTATCAGGTGTATAACATTGCCGCCTTCGCATTGACCGCGGGCGAATTCCGTGACCGCGCGTTGAAAGCCTTCCCCGGCGCAAAGATCACGTTCGATCCGAATTCGCGCCGGCAGGGAATCGTCGACTCGTGGCCCCAGGATGTGGACGATTCTTTGGCGCGTTCGGAATGGGATTGGAAACCTGAATACGATGCGGATAAATTTTTCGATGATTATTTTCTGCCGGAGATTCGGAAACGATATAACACGTAGGGGCAGGTCTCAGACCTGCCCCTACAGTAGGATATAATCCCGCCGATGAAACGCCGAAATATTCTCGTTATTATTCCCGTTCTGCCAGTAATGATTCTCGCCGGGTTGATGTCTTCCGCCAATGGCGTCTCCGCCGCGCCGCACATGCAGGGATTCGTCACCTCCACGCCGGGACCGGATGGCCGCATCCTTTACACGGTAGTGGAAGGGGATAACTGTGGGCAGGTCGCGCTCCTGCACGGAATTAGCGTCGCTCAATTGCGACAATTAAACACGCGGTTGGATCAGGACTGCAACCTTATCATCGGACAGCAACTTGTCGTTGGATTGGTCTCTACGGCGCCGACTGCGGGACCCGCGCCCACACTCCCGCCGCCGACGCCAACCTCCACGCCAGTGGATGGGACAACGATTGTCTGCGTGTTGTTGTTCAACGATGCAAACGGCGACGCGTTGCGGCAGGAAACCGAGTTCGGCATTGACGGCGGCGCGGTCAGCCTCACGAACTTGAACGGCTCATACTCGCAAACGTTGGATACCGTTTCCACGTTTGATCCCGATTTGCTCGAGCCAGACCGTTCATGTTTCAACGATGTTCCGCAGGGAGAGTACAACGTCAGCATGGCAGTGCCGGATGAATACAACCCGACCATGGTGCTGAGTTATCGTTTCACCGTCAAAGCGGGCGACCAGGCTTCGATTGATTTCGGCGCGCAATCCAAAACGGTGACGGTTGGTGAGCCGACAGAAACGGAGTCGGGAGGCAGGTCGCCATTCCTTGGTATTTTTGGTTTTCTTCTTTTGCTCGCCGGTGCCGGGCTTGGATATTATGCCTGGCGTTCAAGCCAGCCCAGGAGCAGGCTCAAGGGAAGCCCGCTGGATAGACGATAATGACAAAGACCGCTGAAAGGCGGTCTTGTTTTTTTATCATAAACCGTTGGTTGAGTAGCCCCGCACGCGCTGAGCGGACACTGAGCGATAGCGAAGTGGAAGTCAAAGCGTCGCGGGGCGTATCGAAACCACCGGGTGAAAACTCATCCCATCGGATGCTTCATCCTCTGTCCGCCGATCAAGTGAACGTGCAAATGAAACACGGTCTGCCCGCCATCCGCGCCGTGATTCGAGATCAGGCGGTAACCGGTTTTATCAATCCCTTCTTTTTCGGCGAGTCCGCGCGCCACGGTGAAGAGGTGACCCATCAGCGGTTCGTCTGCGGGTTCGAGTGTGCTGACCGATTCGATGTGGCGGTTTGGTACGATCAAAATATGCGTTGGCGCGACCGGGTTGATATCGCGGAAGGCGGTCGCCTGCTCGTCGCGGTACACGATGGCGCCCGGAATATCGCCGGAAACAATTTTGCAGAAAATGCAGTCGTTGTTCATATTTCCTCATCCTTTCACCGGTGGTTGAGCGCAAGCAGTCGAAACCACACTTCTGCCTCATTCTACTATATGAAAAGGATTAGAAATATTCCGCGCCGCCGCGCCGACCCGTCAATTGGCGATATAATCCCGGCTCGAAGGAATAACCATGAACGAAAATTTTCTCACCCTGATCGTCTTCATCCTTGCCTTTGGCGGCATGGTCGTCATCCACGAGTTTGGGCATTACATTGTCGCACGGTGGTGCAATATCGAAGTGGAGGAATTTGGCATCGGCTTGCCCACGCCGGGCGCGCTCACACTGTTCACGTGGCAGGGTACGCGCTTCACGTTGAACTGGCTGCCGCTCGGAGGCTTTGTCAGGCCCAAAGGGGAGAATGATCCGAATATTCAGGGTGGGTTGGCGGCGGCGCATCCGTGGAGACGTTTCGCAGTGCTCGTCGCCGGTCCGTTGATGAATCTGCTCACAGCGGTTGCCATCTACAGCCTCATCTTTGCCCGCGTCGGCGCGCCCGATACCTCGCGTGTGCTGGTCTCGTCTGTGATTGCCGACAGCCCTGCGCAAGCGGCGGGATTTCAAGACGGCGATATTTTCATCAGCGGCAACGGGCAAGCCATCCGCAGTTATGATGAATTGCGCGTGATCGTGGATGCGAACGCGAATCAACCCGTGACGTTTCTCGTGGATCGGAATGGGGAAGAGGTCGGGTTGATCGCCACGCCGCAACTCAACGAGACGGAGAACCGCATCATGATCGGAGTGGGGCTGGGTGTGCCCTTCGTCCGCTCGAACTCCATCGTGGAAACGCTCAACCTGGGCGCGCGCTACACGTATTTCAACATCCGTAATCTGATATCCCTGCCTGCGCAAATGATTCGCGGCACGCTCTCGCCCGAACAAAGCCGCGTGATCGGCTTGAAAGGCATCTACGACATCATTGGGCAGACGGTCAGCCGCGATGTGGAAGCGACGGCAAATGCAAACAACAATCCAACCGCGGCAACGAATCCTAACGATCAACCCGTCCGCACGCTCGAATTGATCGCCGGTCTTTCGATCAGCCTCGGCATTTTTAACTTGTTTCCATTCCCCGCACTCGATGGCGGACGAATCATCTTCCTCCTGCCCGAATTAATTTTCAGGCGGCGCGTGCCAGCCCGCGTGGAAAACCTCGTGCACGGCTTGGGCATGACCGTCCTGCTGTTGTTCATGATCTACGTCAATGTCATGGACTTTGTCAATCCCATCAACATCGTGGTTCCATAGATTCAATGAATACAAACGCCAATCCCTTTCAGCCCGTGTTGGATGCCCTGCTCGACGAGAAAAAAGACCTCCCCAAAAAATACCTGCAACAATTTTCAGATATGAGGGAACTTGAACTGAAAACGTTGATGGACATCTGGTCACGCATCGGACTCAACCGCAAGTTGTCCCTGCTCGAAGGGCTGGAGACTCTCGCCGAAGGTGATACCCTCGTCAACTTCGACGATCTCGCCAAAGCCCTGCTCAACGATCCCGATTCCACCGTGCGTGGACGCGCCATTCGCCTCCTTCGGGAATCAGACGACGCCCGGCTCGTCCCAACATTTATCAACATCCTCAGCACTGACGCGGAAGTGCAAACCCGCGCCGAAGCCGCGACCGCGCTAGGTGTTTTTGTAGACCTCGGCGAACTTGAGGAAATCCCCGAGGCGGTAAAGGCGCAAGTCGAAGATTCGTTGCTCGCCGCCGCAAATGGAAGCGATGATGTCAAAGTCCGCCGGCGCGCGCTCGAAGCGCTCGGCTTCTCCTCCCGCCTCGAAGTGCAAACCTTGATCGAATCCTCTTATCAGCGCGAAGACCCGGCATGGAAGACTAGCGCCTTGTTCGCCATGGCACGCTCCGCCGATAGCCGCTGGGATGATAACGTGCTTCAATCGCTGGCGAGTGAGAACCGCAACGTGCGTGAAGCCGCCGTGGAAGCCGCCGGTCAACTCAGCATCAAACTCGCCAGCCCGCTCCTGTTGAAGATGCTGGAAGAAGAGGATGACGACGATGTTGTCACTGCGCTCATCTGGTCGCTTTCACAGGTCGGCGGCGAGGACGCGCGCACCTACATCGAAAACCTGCTCGACCAGACTGAGGATGACGAGCAGATCGAGTTCCTCGAAGAAGCGCTCGAAAACCTCTCCTTCACCGACGACCTCGACAAATTCGAACTCCTGAACTTTGAACCCGATTTCGAACTCAATGAGGAGGAAGAGGACGACGAGGAAGAAAAATAAAAAAAGTACATTGGTGGTCGAGTAGCGACGAACGAAGTGAGGAGTGTATCGAGACCACCGCTAACCAAAGCAACTCGAATAACAAAATTGCATTGAGTACAAGTTGGTCTCGATACGTGGCGCAAAGAGCATGCGCCACTACTCGACCAGCAGTGAATGGTTGAAACGAGTCATGGAGACGTTATAATCTCCGTGACTTTTTCATTCCTCATGTCCCCTCTCCCTGCGGGAGAGGGCTAGGGTGAGGGTAAGCGTCGCCAACTAAAATGTCTCTTTCCCTCCTCGCCTCCACCTTCACCAACAACCTGCTTCCGATCCTGCTCCTCAGTGGAGCAGGCTTCACGCTTGGAAAACTCCTCCCCGTAGACTCACGCACCATCGGGCGCGTCGTCTTTTACATCTTTGCGCCCATGCTCGTCTTTGACTTGCTCGTGCAAAACGAGATCAATTTCACCGAAGCCGCGACGACTGTCCTTTTTACAATGGTTTATGTATTTGTGATGCTGGGTATCACGCTGGGAGTGGGACTGGCGATGAAACTTGAACGCCCCGTGCTCATGACAGTGTTGATCGCGACCATGTTCGGGAATACGGGCAACTACGGCTTGCCGCTCATCTCGTTTGCCTTTGGTGAATCCGCGCTGAAATACGCGGGGTTGTATTTCGTCACCACATCGTTGTTATTCAATACCGCGGGAATTGTCATCGCTTCATTGGGTCATACTGATTTCAAAAGTGCGCTGTTCGGTCTGCTCAAAGTGCCGACCGTGTACGGCGTTGCCCTCGCCGCGTTGATTCAAGGATTCCACATTGAGTTGCCGGTCGCGGTCTCTCGCACCATTGAACTCGCGGCGGGTGGAAGCATTCCGTTGATGATCGTTTTGCTCGGCATCGAACTCTCGCGCGTGCAATGGACCAATAAATTGCGCGGTGTGGGCGTGAGCATCTCCTTGCGTTTGTTAATCGGTCCACTGGTCGCCTTCGTGTTGAGCGGACTGTTCGGACTCGATGGCGCGGCGCGGCAGGCAGGGATTACGCAGGCTTCGATGCCCGCTGCGGTCAACACGACGATTCTCGCCACGGAATACAAACTCGATTCGTCGCTGGTCACTGCCATCGTGTACCTCGGCACGATTCTCAGTCCGCTTACGTTGACGCCGTTGATCGTCTTTTTGGGGAGATGATGCGTGCGTAAATTTACAACGCGTAGTCGGCGTTCTCTAACGCCGAGGTTGACCTTGAAATTTGCCAGCGCGCTGATCGCAGTCGTCGCGTCCGTTTTGGGGAGAGTGAATCAAGTCCACGCACAGGGGGGCATCGTGCTGGAAAATGTCCGGGCGGAATATCGCTTTGGGGAGCAGGTTGTCTTCCACGCCACAGTCAAAAATTCGATCCCCATCCAAACCGCTTCGATCATCATCTTCGATCATCAGCAAAACATCCTGCAAGCGAGTCAACTTGCGATCAACCCTGATGGCGTTCTGCAATTTGTGTTCGATGCGCGGCAGACGTTATTGCGTCCGTTCACATTCGTGCGCTGGCGTTATGAATTTTTACTGGCTGACGGCAGTATCTTTCAAAGTGAAATGTATTCTGTTCGCTATGACGACAACCGCTATGCCTGGCAAAAGTTGGAATCGGGCGCACTGCGCGTGTATTGGTATCAAGGCGATGGGCTGTTTGCACAACGCGCGCTGGACGCCGCGCTCGAAGGGTTGGACGCCATCAATGAAATGTTTCCCGCCGATCTTTCACAGCCCGTTGATATATTTATTTATCCATCGCAAAACGATTTGCAATCGTACGGGGTTGAAACGTGGGTGGCGGGCTACGCCAACTCTTCGGCAAATGTCCTGTTGGTCGCCGCCGAACCCGGCGTGAATCAAAGCGTCGAATTCGAGCGGCGCATTCCACACGAACTCATGCACGTGATGTTGTATCGCCATCTCGGCGCGGGATATAACAATCTCCCCGTGTGGCTGCGCGAAGGGATGGCGACCCTTGTTGAAATTAATCCGACGACGGAATATGATCGTGTGTTGACAGACGCCGCGTCGCGCAATGCGTTGATCGCGTTGCAGGACTTGTGCGCCTCTTTCCCTTCCCAGCCTGATTCGGCGTTTTTGGCGTACGCCGAAGCCCGGTCGTTTACGATCTATCTGCGCGACACGTTCGGAGTCTCCAAACTCCTCGATCTCTCCCGCGCCTACGCAGACGGCGTGACGTGCGACCGCGGCATCGAACTGGTCTACGGATCGTCCCTCGCGCAAATGGAGTTGGCCTGGCGGGAAGCAACGCTGGGAGAAAACTCGGCAAACGTCGCGTTGCAGAATATGCTCCCGTATTTGATTTTGTGCGGTATCGTTTTGTTTGTTCCGTTGATCGTTGGGTTCAATGCAATCCGGAAGAAGAAAAAATGAAATTCGAATCAAACGGTGGTTGAGTAGCCCGAAGGGCGTATCGAAACCACAACTTCTCGCACATTGTGTTAGCGTTGGTTTCGACTGCTTGCGTCTCAACCAACGGATCAGGATGAATTTATGACCGACCTCGTTCGAGCGCACATTTGGGTAAGGGGACGCGTGCAAGGCGTGGGCTTTCGCGCCCACGTGGAATTTTACGCGCGGCAGATCGGCGTCACGGGCTGGGTGAGGAATGTCGGTTATGACACCGTCGAAGCCGTGGCGGAGGGAGAGCGCGCAAACATGGAGCGTTTTATCGAGATGCTGAAGCAGGGTCCGAGCATGTCGCGGGTGGACGAGTCAAAGGTGGAGTGGGAGAATCCCACAGGCGAGTTTCGGGAGTTTGGGGTGAGGAGGAGTATGTGATTGATTCGTAACGGTGGGTATCAGCCGCCCTCGAAGCGCCAGCACTCTGAACACCCACTCGATAAGATCGCTCGCCGGTTTTGCGGCATGTTGGCGAGCAAGCAAAGCGACCGGGTCGGCTACATGCCGTATTGGGCGGCTACGACGGACTGAAGCCGATGCGCCAAATGCACAATCATAGGTCAACAGGAGCATTTGGGATATTCGGGCGGCCTGGGTTGAATCCCAGGATAGTAACTTTGTGATTAAAATCGTATCCCGGTTTCTTATTCCTATCATATAAAGCTGATGTTATTTTGTAACGAAGTGTTCCGCCAGTATCTACAGTTGGTACTGACAGTTTCCCATATTGAATATCGTCTAACCATACACCCATCTTAGTCAGCTCTTCATCATCGCCGAATTCATAGCGCAGTTCCCAGCCGGTTAACATAGGCACTGCGAAGTCATAGGGAATATTTTCAATCGTAAATTCCTGTGTTGTCTCCCCTTGAAGCCCAGAGGCAATGTTGTTACGAACTATAGTTGGAATGGTGGTAAAAGGCGGTTGCACGACTCCGATCTCATCACCGCCCAAAACAGAGTTCCAGGTATAGAACTTAAATTTTCTTAGGTAGTTATTGTCTCGAAAAATCCCATGAGTATCCCAACTGACGAATCCTTCATTGACTTTGCTCGTCGAATCATCCAGAGGCGGCGGCGGAAGAACTCCATACTTCTTGCCGTGCTCGACAAAGTTTTCGCTATGAGTAAGGTTGTAGGCTATATGCAAAAGATGATGGTCTTCTCCAAAGTGGAATACAAACCCCCGCGGAAGGGGAATACAAGTTTTTTTTGATCGAAGCCTGTTGCTATGAAAATAGGATGGCAAAGATACAAGAGGAGTTGTTCCAAAACTGGGGCTTAAATTCTCAATATCGCGATGGCTTGCTACACAATTTAGTTTATTGCCGTCCCATGCGATCACAGTGTAGTGGTAGCACCATTCATACCGATCATCCTGCCCACCATCTGCCAAGTATCCTCTTGCCTCCCACCGAAGCTTGCCATCTTCAATTCGACTGTTTGAGATATACGTCCCGGCAGCCCAAATGTGATGGTCGCTATGACCCCAGAAATCGGGATTGCGGTATTCGAGCGACCAACCGCTCAGAAAAACAGTAGCTTGAGTTGCAAAACTTGGCAGATCAAAACTGCCGTCGACAGCTATCTCCTTCCCCGTTGCAGTTTGGCACTCTCCCTTGTGGTGTTCTATTCTAATAATTTGGCTATCAAGTATGCCACCTAAAAGAGTCGAACTCACTGGCACAGGCTCGCTCCGAGCCAATTCTTTGAATTCCAGGGGTTTTCCTTGTAGTTTTCTGAATAAGCTTTTTAGCATGTCATCATCTCCTTCAATATAGTCCTAGGATGTAATGTTTGCCAATCTATCGGTGCTCACCCGCTCGGAGCCGCCCAATATGTCTTAGACGGAAACTTTCCGTATAACCACCCCGTACGGCGTCTTATACGGAATGTCAACCTCGTAAACAATCCAACTATACAACCGTTTTGATTATTACGCAAACCCCAACCCGCGTTCCTTCAACGAAACCCACTTACACCCGCCGCGTATCCGTACTGCAATACGGGCACACCACATGATTCGCCGACACGGGGAAAGACAACAACGCTCCGCACTTTTGGCAGGGGATGGCTTGGCTGTTCACGTCAATCGTGAAGCCGCACGATTCGCACACCACCTGTTTCGCGCCGG
>Ga0247727_10006606_pt1 | contig 22695 bp, 22 predicted proteins | sample WisWelCaveWW1625_FD_202498 | JGI IMG/M metagenome (GOLD analysis project Ga0247727, IMG submission 202498) | Biofilm microbial communities from Wishing Well Cave, Virginia, United States - WW16-25 | ecosystem: Environmental > Aquatic > Deep subsurface > Groundwater > Cave microbial mat | place...
AGGTGAAAAGTTATCTCAAGCTCGCCGCGGAGATGCCGCAACAAAATGCCCGCGAGATGGCCGGCGAAATCGCGCGGGAGTCGGCGCATCATGCGGGTACGCTTGCCAAAATGTTGGACAAAAGCGGTGAGCCGTGGCATGCCGTCAGCTCCAGCGGCATGGTGCGCAGCGTGGTTTATGGTTTCAACGACGGGCTTACCGCGAATTTCGGCTTGGTCGCCGGCGTGATCGGCGCCTCGGTGAATGAACACGCGTTGCTCGTGGCCGGCGTGGCGGGGATGATTGCCGACGCTTTGTCGATGGGCTCCAGCGGCTATCTCGCCGCAAAAAGCGAGGCCGAAGTTTACGAACACGAAATTGCGTTGGAACGTGAAGAAATCCGCTTGATGCCGGAATTGGAGATGGAAGAACTGGCGCTCATTTACGAAGCCAGAGGGGTTAATGCAACGCGCGCGCAGGAGATGGCCAGAAACATGCTGGCCACGCCGGAGCAAATGCTGCAAGAAAAAATTCGCGAAGAACTGGCGATTTCACCGGCGACGCTGACGCCGCTGAAAGACGGCGTGGTGACCGGACTTGCCACCGCGTTTGGCGCGTTGATTCCGGTCATGCCGTTTTTTATATTCGATTTTAATATTGCGCTCTGGATTTCGTTTGCCAGCAGCATGCTGGCGCATTTCGGCGTCGGCGCGACGCGCAGCTTTTTCACCGGCCGCGGCATTTTCCGCAGCGGCTTCGACATGTTCATCGTCGGCCTCGGCGTCGCCGCTGTCGGCTATGTGATCGGCGGCTTGTTGAGCCGATTCTTATAACATTTCCTCGGCGTACAATTCGCTTTCGTAAGCCAGCCCCGGCAAACGCCGAACCGGGATGGCTTTCGGGCGTTGGGCTTGCCGCTCAATCACGTCCCAGTTGAAGTGTTCGTGAATGCCGGAATCCAAAAACGCCGCGAGCACCGAAGCTTGAATGTTGGTGATGGCAACATCATACCCGCGCCGGCGGATGATTTTCGCAAACGTCACCAGCACTTTCAACGCTCGCATGCTAATCACATCCAAATTCTCTAACTCGACCGTCCACTTCGTGCCTTGAAAATAGCTGAGGTTCCGCAGAAAATCCCGCAACGCTTCGGTGTGCTCGCTCAAAATCGTGCCTTCCAATCTGAGGTTCACCTGCTTGATGCGCCGCGTAAAATTTAACGTTGCCGCGACGGTGGCCATCTGCGTGGCGTTGTCACTGGCGAGGGATTTCTTGATTTCAGTCATGGCGATTTCCTTTCTCGGTTCTTGAGTCATCTGTCCTGTTCGCGTCCATGCTCCGTAATCCGCATTTCCCTGTCGGTTTATGGATTTCGTCCATCGCTTTTATAGTCAAGTGAATTTTCCGATGTCCGAAAAGATAACTTACGCCAATAATATACGAAACAAAAAGCGTTCCGTTGTCATAAAGACGTTATCTGTATGTAAATTTCAGGTTAACTTTTTCGTAACCCCACCCGGCTGGCAGAGTTGAAATTCGATTCTGTAAGTTTGCAATATTAGACTTATGGGGAGGTGATTTTGTTTCAAGCGATTTCGTCAAGCACAGTTTTTATCAATTAGTTTGTGGCTTCGGTGTTGGAATCGAATGTACAGCTTTCAGCGAAACGAAAGTTTTTCAAAAAACCGCAAAAAAAAGAGTGTAGCAAACTCAAAACAATCCAAAATTCCACTTGGAAACCGGGCAAAATTTTATTAAGGTTACACGGTACCAATTGAGAAGTCATCATTGGAAATGCGGTGTATCTTTGGAACAATAAAGCGAGAAGGGCTATGTCAAAAGCAAAAGTGGGCGTTGATCGAAACGTAAAAATTCCCAAATCAATTTTGGGTAAGTCCAACGTCAAAGCGGGAGACGCCTTAACGATCCAAGCGATGAATGGCTATATTGTTCTCGCTCCGGAGCAGACAAAAACGAGTAGAAATCTTCAAAAGAAAGTTAACGGGCATCCCCAAAATATAGCGGAAAAAAATTCAGCGATTGATGAAGAGCGCGCCGAGTGGAGGCGTTTCGCTCTGCAGAATTTTGAGCGGGCCTATGGTGACAATGAGCCTGAGTATACGTCAGATATGATCATCAACAAAAAATAATAAAACCCACTTTGATCTAGCGGGGTGAGCTTTTTTCACAAATTGCCTTTCTCTTCACCGCCCTCCTGTCCACCTGTCAATTTGTCTGCGCCAAAGAGTGTACCAAATTCAAAACAATCAAAAATTCCACTTGGAAAACGGGCAAAATTTTATTAAATTAATATGTTGCCTCGATTTGTCTTAGCGCTGCGTCACGCCGGGCGAAGGATTTGAGCAAACAAAATTAGACAGATCGAGTTTAGGTGATGGTATAAAAAAATTCAGGTGACTATTCGGAGGTTTGTGCATGTCAGGTCATAATAAATGGGCCAAAATCAAGCATAAAAAGGCGGCCACGGACGCGGCGAAAGGCCGCGTGTTCACGCGTCTCATTAAAGAAATTACCCTCGCGGCGCGCATGGGCGGCGGCGATGAAGCCAGCAATGCCCGGCTGCGCAAAGCGATTCAAGACGCCAAAGCCGCCAACATGCCGGCGATCAATGTCGAACGCGGGATTAAAAAAGGCACCGGCGAGTTGGAAGGCATCAACTACGAGGAAGTCGCTTATGAAGGCTATGGCCCCGGCGGCGTCGCGATTATTGCGGAATTGATCACCGACAATAAGAATCGCGCGGTTTCGGAAATTCGCCATATCTTCTCCAAAAACGGCGGCAACCTCGCTTCGGCGGGCGCGGTCAGTTGGAAATTTGACAAGAAGGGCATCATCTCGATCACCCCGGCGGGCAAAAGCGAAGATGATATTATGCTGGTCGCGATCGACGCCGGCGCCGAAGACGTCAAATACGATCCGGAGTCGACCGAAATTCTCACGGTGCCGGGCGATCTGGACGCCGTGAAAGGCGCGTTGGAAAAGCAGGGACTCAAAATTGAAAAAGCCGAAGTCAGTCTATATCCCAAAGACATGGTCAAGGTCGAGGGTAAAGAGGCCGAGCAACTGCTGCGACTTTTGGACGCCATCGAAGAAAATGAAGACATCCAAAAAGTTCATTCCAACGCCGACATTGCCGCCGAGGCGATAGCGAAGTTTAGCGAAGCTTAACGGCGCGTGAATGCCATTGCGTAAAACCGAACGGCGGATTTTGGGCGTCGATCCCGGCTTGATCCGAACGGGATTGGGATTGATTGCGCTGCAGGACGGACGCATTTCTTTTGTCGATGCAAAACTGATTGCGCCGCCGTCCGCGCAACCGTTGCCCGATCGCTTGCATGAACTTTATCTCGCCACGCAAACGTGCGTGCGGGAATGGCGCCCGGAAGTGATGGTGGTGGAAAATTTAATTTACGCGCGCAACGCGCCGGTGGCGTTGAAACTCGGCCACGCGCGCGGCGTGTTGCTGCTCGCGGCCGCGGAAAATAATCTGCCGGTGATGGAATATTCCCCGCGCGAAGTCAAATTAGCCGCCACCGGTTACGGCAACGCCTCCAAAGAACAAATGCAGCGCATGGTGCAAGCGGTGTTGAATTTACCGGCACTTCCTGAAACGCATGATATCGCCGATGCGTTGGCGATAGCGATATGCCATGCACACCGCGCCCGGGGCAAATAGAGCAGCTTGCGATTTGCCTTTTGTTTTTTGCTTTTTGCCTTTTGAAACCATGATTGCCAAACTCTCCGGCCGGCTGTTGGAAAAATCTCCGACCCGCATCTTAGTCGAAGTGAGCGGCGTCGGTTACGAGATTCTCATTCCGCTCTCCACGTTTGACAAGCTGGGCGCGGTGGGCGATAACGCGAGCGTGTTTACCTATCTCCATGTTCGGGAAGACGCCCTGCAACTTTTCGGTTTCGTCACCGCGGCGGAGAAACAGCTTTTCCAGCATTTGATTTCGGTAAGCGGCATCGGCCCCAGGGTGGCGCAAAGCATTCTCAGCAGTTCGCCGGTGGAGGCGTTTTGCCGGCAGATTATGAAAAACGATATTGCCGCGTTGACGGAAATTCCCGGCATCGGCAAGAAAACCGCCGAGCGGCTCGTTTTGGAACTGCGGGACCGCCTCGCGCGTTGGATGCCGGAGGCAAACGCCAGCGCCACACCGGCGCCCTCCGCGATTGAAGAAGAAACGATTGCGGCGTTGGTGTCGTTAGGCTACACCCGCTCCTCCGGCCAAAAAGCGGTTGAGCAAGTGAAAAAAGAAGCGGGCGAGCTTCCGGTTGAAGAGTTGATCAAACGCGCGTTGCGATACATATAGGAGTGCAAAACTTTAGTTTTGCAAAGCGATCATGCTTGATCAGACTGTGAAAACAGTTCGCCCCCTCGACCCCTCTCCACTGGAGGGCGAACAGGATTTCGACCGCAGTCTGCGCCCCACGCTTTTTGAGGATTTTGTCGGGCAAGACAAGATCAAAAGCAATTTGCGCGTGTTTGTTGAAGCCGCGCGCGCGCGCCACGAAGCGCTCGATCATGTTCTTTTATACGGCCCGCCCGGACTCGGCAAAACGACGCTGGCGCATATCATCGCGCATGCGATGGGCACAAAGATTCGCATTACCTCCGGCCCGGCGCTGGATAAGGCTGGCGATCTTGCGGGTCTGCTGACGAATCTGGGCGAGGGCGACGTTCTTTTTATTGATGAAATCCATCGTCTCAATCACGTCGTGGAAGAATATTTGTATCCGGCGATGGAAGATTTCAAGCTCGACATCATCATTGACAAAGGCGCGAACGCCCGCTCGATTCAACTCAAGCTGCCGAAGTTCACGCTGATCGGCGCGACGACGCGCGCCGGATTATTGACCGCGCCGATGCGCGCGCGTTTCGGGGTGGTGGCGCGGCTCGATTATTATTTGCCCGAGCAATTGAGTTTGATCGTCAAACGCTCGGCGCAACTGCTGGGCGTCGAGGTGTTGCCGGAAGCAGCCACGGAGTTAGCAAGACGGGCTCGCGGCACGCCGCGTATCGCCAATCGTTTGCTCCGGCGCATCCGCGACTTCGCGCAAATTGACGGCAAAAAGTCCATTGATCTCGCGTTGGCCGGCGCCGCGCTTAATCGTCTCGAAGTCGATCATCTGGGTTTGGACGATATGGATAAACGCATTTTGGCGACGCTGATTGAAAAATTCACGGGCGGGCCGGTGGGCATTAATACCATTGCCGTCGCCGTCGGCGAAGACGGCGAAACCCTGGAAGAAATTTACGAGCCTTTTCTCATTCAACAAGGCTTATTGAAACGAACCGCGCGCGGCAGAATGGCGACGGCGTTGGCTTACCAACATCTCGGTTTGCCCCAACCGGCGTCACTCGCTGTTGCGCAAAAAAAACTTTTTTAAGAGCCGTCCCTTATGAAGCTTTCCGATTTCAATTATAGCTTACCCCAAAAATTTATCGCCCAATATCCTGCCGATAAACGCGATCGTTCCAAATTGCTGGTGTTGGATACTGCCAAACAGACCATCGAAGAGCATCCGTTTACCGACATCGTCAATTATATCAACCCCGAGGATTGTCTCGTCATCAACGAAACCAAAGTTTTTCCGGCGCGCTTGCTCGGGACCAAAGACAAAACCGAGGCCAAAGTTGAAATTTTTTTGCTGCGGCAGTTGGAAGAAGGGTTGTGGGAAGTGCTGGTCAAACCGGCGCGCAAAGTCCGCGTGGGCAATCGCCTTTCCGTTGGGCGCGAATTGTTTTGCGACGTGATTGACAATACCGTTTCCGGCGGCCGCGTCGTGCGCTTCAATTACCACGGCGATTTCTTTGAGGCCGTGGAGCGGCTGGGACAATCCCCGCTCCCGCCGTATGTGAAACGCGAGCCAGAGGCCTCCGACAAAGAGCGTTATCAAACCGTTTATGCGCGCGTGCGTGGCGCCGTTGCCGCCCCAACCGCGGGCTTGCATTTCACCAAAGAAATTTTACGCAAGATCGAAAGCAAAGGTGTGAAGATTGCGCCGGTCGTTTTACACCTCGGCCTCGGCAGCTTTCGGCCCGTCAATGTCGAAGATTTGAATCGCCACAAAATGGATTCGGAATACTATGAAATCAGCCCGGAGTCGGCGAATAAAATTAACGAAACCATGAAAAAAGGCGGTAACATCATCGTCGTCGGCACCAGTTGCGTGCGCACCATCGAAACCGAGGTCAGCAGCGAAGGCTGGGTGAAGTCCAATCGCGGTTGGACCGACAAATTCATTTTCCCGCCGTACGATTTTAAAATCGTCGATCGTCTCATCACGAATTTCCACCTTCCCGGCTCGACGATGCTCATGCTCGCCTGCGCTTTCGCCGGCCGCGATTTTTTGTTCAAAGCCTATCGCAAAGCGATGAAGGACAAGTTTCGGTTTTTGAGTTACGGCGATGCGATGCTGATTATCTGATCGTGTTTCGATAACATGTCATTCTATTCTCTGGCAAAAATATGCTGAAACAATTCAAAGTCATTGTCGAGAAATGTCCGGATGGCTATGTCGCCTATCCGCTTGGCCTCAAAGGTGTTGTAGTCGGTGAAGGTGATACTTATGAAGATGCTCTAAGCGATGTGAAATCTGCCATTCAGTTTCATATTGAAACCTTTGGTCAAGACGTTTTAGAAACCTCAGAGCATATTCTTGCAGCCTTTGTTGCGGAGGCCGGAGTTGTTGTCTGATGGCAAAATTTCCAGTCGATGCGCCGATTGCAAAAGTCATCAGGGTTTTTGAGCAATTAGGTTTTCGGTTGGTACGGCAAGGCAATCATATTGCAATGCTACGAGAAAATACCGATGGTACAAACACACCATTGACCATGCCGAATCATCGTACGCTCAAGAGCTCCACTTTACGTTCAATTCTTACGCAAGCGGGTATACCAAGAGAAGAGTTCCTATCCGCCTACAACGACTGATTAGGTTAGTAGGTGCTTTTTTAAACACTTTATCATGCTTATTCGCACAAAAGTTTTTATTATTAAAGGTAAGTCTTGACTGACGTCGCTGCAATCGTCGTCGCTGCGGGACAGGGAACGCGATTTGGCAGCGACATCCCCAAGCAGCTTTTGCTGCTGCAAAACCGCCCCCTCATTGTGCATGCGTTGGAGCGGTTGCAAAACGCCAGTGTCATTAGTCAGATCATCATCGTCGCTGGCAAAGATTGGGTACCCTACCTCGGCCGCGAAATTGTCGGTCGTTATAATTTTGACAAAATCAGCGCCATCGTTCCCGGCGGCAAAGAGCGGCAGGATTCCGTGTTCGCGGGTTTGCAAGCCTTGCCCACCCCGCATGAAATCGTCATCGTTCACGACGCCGTTCGTCCGCTCTTCTCGCTAAATTTATTGGACCGCGTCATCAACGGTTGCAATAATTTTGACGCCTGCGTTCCCGGCTTGCCCTCGCGCGATACTGTGAAACGCATCGACGGTGATCGCATTGTTGAAACCATGCCTCGCGAGTCGCTGCGGCTCGTGCAAACGCCGCAGGCATTTCGTTATCAAACATTGTTGCAAGCTTTTGAGCAAGCCACAAGCGAAAACTTTTATAGCACCGATGAAGCCGCGTTGGTGGAAAAATTCGGCGGCCACGTCGGCTGGGTCGAAGGCGAAGAAACGAATTTAAAAATTACGACGCCGCGCGATTTGCAGATCGCGGAGATTTTTTTTGCAAAGCACGCCGTCGTGAAAACTCCCTCGCCCCGCTAAAAACTTTGCTCCTCACTCAACCGTTTTTATCCGTTGGTCGTTTTTCCATCTGTTGGGGCAATTTCCTAAACTATCACCACTTCCCCAACTCATCGGTAAACGATCCGGCCCGTTCGCTCACCGTCCAATTGATAAAATCCAACGCCCGCCATTTATTTTTGACACGGATTTGTAAAACGCGTTTGGCTTCGTCGTACTTGATATACGGGTTGTCAAAGATCGGCCAGCTATCAAATTTAAACGGCAGGTCGTTGAGGAAGCGCGCCACGGTTTCCGCACGCCCGTCGTACGTAAATTCCAGGCGATCGCCATAAGCCGTGGTGTATTTCAGCCGGACCTGTTCATTTTCTTCTTTAAATTCGACTTTACTCACTTCCAGAATCCGGCGTTTAAATTCCTCAAACGATTTGCTCTCTTCCGGTGTGCTGATTTCGAGAATGACGCCGTTGCGCCGGCTTTCGGAAACATAGCGCCGGCCGCCCTCCATTTTGTTGAAGCGAAATTCCTGCAACGGGCGGAAAGCAATGAACGTGTGGCCGGCGCGACAGAACAACCAGGCGGGATCGTGCGACAATCCATCCGCCTCGAGGCCGTCCCCATTTTCCAAGCTATCCGAAAAGAAACCGGCGATATAACCGAATTGCACGTTTTCCGGAATGTTATACAGCGCGAGCAAGGTGTTGCGATGTTGAAAGATTTGCTCATACGGCGAGCCACCCACCAGTTTGTCGCCGTGACTGTAGCGGCCTTTGAATTTGTTGAGTTCATTAAAAAGCAGCGCCGGCTCATCAATAAAAAATGCGCCCAGCTCGCGTTGATCGAAATACGGATGCATCACATACAGCGTCGGGCGCGGGTCTCTCGGCGCGAGATAGGTGAGATCCCACGTGTGTTGTTGCATCGGCGCCAGCAGTCCACCCTGCAGCGAGCCGAGAATGTAATCGCGGGTGATATAAGCATATTTATAAACCGCGGTGGTGCGATCATAGCTGGTGCGCAATTGATTGCGGACGCGTTTGCGCTCGCGGTGCACATAGCCGCCGAGCGGATCGCGCTTGGTGGCCCAGGCATAAACTGCTTCCGCAACCTGATAGCCACTCAACGCGCTAACCAGCGCTTCCATCGTCGGCTTCATTTCGCCGGTACCAAAATACAACCAGAACAACGCCGCGTTTGCGCTTTGCCGCGGCGAATACACCGCGGGTTCCGTGTCGTAACTGTGCGCGCCCGCATAAATACCATCGATTTGCTCCAACGCAAAATCAACGAGCAGTAAATCCAGCATCATGCTTGTGCGGGTTTGCAAATTCACCGAGGTTGATCTGCCAGGGCTTCCGTTTTTTGCGTGGCCGTTCGTCATCGGGAAAGGCGGCACCTCCCCGACAAACTCGTGTAACAATTCTAACGCTGCGATAAACGCCGGCAGCAGTTCAGGCGAGTCGAATTGGGTTTGGCCATAAACGGCGATGTTCTCCATCCAGTTAACGAGAAACGACGCGGCCTCGCGCCAATTTTCCGCGGCAGATTTGCCGTTGAACCATTGCGGCGCCGCCATTTCCGGCCAGGTTTGCGCGGCCAACAACAGCGTGGCATGATAACGGAGTTGGTTGTCTTCGCTGTCGCCGCGCAGCAATGCATTAGTGGAAAAATTTCGCCGCACCTTTTCACGCAGCGAATCCGGCATGCTGCGTTGGCCGAATAAATAGGTCGCCATCAGGTTGAACCCGTATACCGGGTCGCTGGAAGGCTGACGCAAAAGCAGCGATAACATTTTGTTTGCTTCAGGAAGACGCTCATTCACGGCATAACGCGCCATGACCGCGGCAAACGACGGCGTGGATTCGTTTTCTACCAAATGTGTGAGTAGTGTTTGCCGGCGTGTGGCCAGTTCTTTTTCAAAACTTTCCTGCGCCAATGCCGTTGCAGAAAAAATGAACGGCCAGAAAAAAAGAAAACCGATTTGCTTGCGGGCTTCCTTGCGCCAAGATGATTTCATACAGCATCCTTTACCGAGGTGAAAATTTTCTGCTCAACAAAAAACCGCCAGACGAGCCGTCTGGGTTACGGGCGTAGCCAGGTTGAATCACCGAGGACGAGCTGACGCACATAGGCCCCGACCAATCCGAATGCTTTCCATGTTTGGCCGTCGTTGCGGCTGAGTTGCACCCCGCGATCATAGGTTCCGGCCAACAACATATTCTGGTCCGGCAACGGCAGAATACACGTCACACTTCCCAGTTGTTCGCTGCCGGGAAGTTGCCGCCAGTTTTGGCCGACGGAGGACGCGAAAAAAATGCCGTGTTTATAAGCGCCGGCATAAATGGGTCGATTCGAGCCGCCGCCGGCCAGCGCATAAATTGAAATTTCCTCTTCACCCACCAAAACCGGAAGAAAAATTTTTCCGCCGTCGATGCTTTCATAAAGACCGTGGCGCTCCGTTCCCACCCAAAAAATTCCCGGCCACGATTCCGGCTCCCGCAATATGGCCCGCACCGCAACATCCGGAAGCGCGAGTTGTTCCCAATGTTCGCCGCCATCCAACGATTGATAAAGGCCGCCTTCGGTGCCCGCCAGCAGGCGGCCTTGTACTTTCGCGTCGGGAAAAAGACAACTCACAAATAAATTGTTCAAACCCGCATTGGAACGGCGCCACGTGACGCCGCCATCCGGCGAGATAAAAATTCCATTCGCGGTGCAGGCGTACAAAATTTTTTCCTGAACCGGATCAGCGCGCAGATCCATGATTTGGGTTATTTGCCAATCGGTGACGAGTTGCCAGTTGGTGGGATTGCTGAATGGACGTAAAACGCCGTTATCCGCGCCGAGCAACAATTTCGGTTGTCCGCTGGACATTGACATGGTCAACGCGCGCAGCGTTAAATTAGGCCAGCTTGCATTTTGCCAGGTGGCGCTATCCGGCGACGAGGCATAAAGCCCGCCGGGAAATGTCAACTCACGACCGATGTACTGTCGCAACGTTTTAACGATATTGGATGGGCCCGCATCGAGCGAGCGCGTGCCAACGGCCAATGCCGTGCTGCTCAACGTGACTGGAGAAGGCCCCACCACCGCGGCATATAACCGCGCCGACTTGGGTTGGTTTTGGGCGCTGACGAAAATGGGGAAAGCCAGCAGCAGCCCCAAAATAAAAAGGGAAAAAAATTTCATCTTCACTCCTGAAGTTTTGCTCCGATCATCCTCGTTGCCTGAAAATTCCAGACAAGACCGGTCAGCGATTTGTATGCTCTCCTACTCTCTTGACAATGTTAAGTTAAAAACTGTCATTTCGAGTCCCGAGCACGGGACGAGAAATCTGCTTCCAAAAGATTCCTCCCTTCGGTCGGAATGACATTTCAAGGCTAAGTTAACATTGTCAAGCTCTTACTCCGTTTCAACGATTAATCAAAACGCGAAAGAGTATGAGAAAGAGTATGCGCTATAATCAGCGGCCGTACGGCAAACTGATCTCAACGTCTTGATAACTCACCAACTCATCGGCGGGTTCCGTATGAATCGTTACGGTCGTGTTCCGCAAGCGCAGATGAATTGCATTTTCGAGGTGTTCACAGAGCGCGTGCGCTTCGCGAACATTCATTTCACCGGGGACGAGCAAATGAAATTCGATGAACCGATGCGAGCCGGATTTGCGCGTGCGTAAATTGTGATAGACCGGCTTCTTCCCGACATGGCGGCGCATCACTTCTTCAATAGCGGCAATCTCCTCGGATGGCAGACGAAAATCCATCAGCCCGCGAAATGAGCGCCGCAGCAGACTGATGCCGGAAAAAATAATATTGCCGCCGACGGCTATTGCAATCAACGGATCAATGATCATCCAGCCGGTAAACTTGATGATCACCAGCGCGGCCAGAACGCCGAGCGTCGTCCACACATCGGTGAGTAAATGTTTGGCATCGGCTTCGATCGCAATTGAATCATGCTCGCGGCCGGCGCGCAGCAGCAGTTGCGCCACGAGAAAATTAGTCGCCGCCGCGGCGAGACCGAGCAGCAATCCAATATCGAGCTCAGTGAGCGGCATGGGGTTTAACAAACGTTGCACCGCCGAGAAAATAATGCCCGCCGCTGCCACTAAAATCAGCGTGCCTTCCACGCCGCTGGAAAAATATTCAATTTTCTCGTGCCCGTATGGATGCGTATCGTCTGCCGGTCGTCCGGCAATCATCAGCGCGACAAACGCGACGAACGCCGCGACCAAATTGACAATCGATTCCAAGGCATCCGACAGCAGGCCGACCGAGCCGGTGATCCCGTACGCCGCAAACTTCATCGCCATCGTGATGATGGCGGCGGCGATGGAGAGATAGAGAATGCGATTTTTGGCGAAAGCTAAAGGCATTTTAAAGGAATCGTTGTGCTTTGTAAATTTATAGCTTAACCAGCTTCTCCAAGGAAGTTAGCATCTTACTTTTTCTCTCGAGTCCTTTTAGCCGTCTTTTGAAACTATCGAGTTTCGTATTAATCATCTGATGAAGTTCTCTTGCATCATTCGACAGACCAAACGTTCCGATGTTTACACCTGCTTCCTTCGCCGCTTTCAGGATCCACTCTTCCAGCCGTGGACAAAGCACGATCATATGGTTATTGGCGTTTTTGTCATACAACATCCTAACATCGTGTTCATACGCGAGAAGCGTTAATCGCTTCATGTAATTTGGTTGATGACTCAAAGGGTCTTCATCTACCATGCCTTTGACATTTCTGCTTTTTTCAAGTTGCTTACAAACATTGCCCTTACCATAAGCATGTTTTATTTCTTTGTTGGATATTCCCATGAGCGAGATAAGAGCCTTGTCCGGGTCGCACTCAAGATATATCATTGTTCCCCCAAGAAACGATCAAGGTTAAAGAATATGCTGGCATCCAAATCAAGCACTTCCGACATTTCATCTTTAGTTATTGCTCTAACCTTAGTTTGATAATCTTGCAAATAAGTAATAAAAATACCGATGTCATCCTTTGAGGTTTTTCCCAAGGCAGACAGCAGGAAATAAGGATTATGCGTCGCGATAAAATACTGATTAGAATTGTCCAGAGCTATTCTCTCCGCAAGAAATTTTGTATAGTATGGAAAAGCATAGGCATCGGGTTCTTCAAAAATCAGCGTTGAATCTTTATTGGTTTCAATCGCGGCGGAATGGAAAACCACACGCTGTAAAGTATCAGAAACCAGCGAGTACGGAAAAGCAACGACGATATCATCAACTTCTTTCTGAACTTCGATTTTATTCTCCTGTGGTTTCAAAACAATTCGCAGGCCAAATTCACTAAATAAATCCGCTAAAGATTTTCTCAAACTCTTATTGGTATAAAGGATTTGCATAAGATTGTCGCCTGCCGGAGGAAATAGAAACTCCGGCCGCGAATTGTAAAAACTATCTTTACTAGCAAACCGATAAAATTTGAATGGCAAAGAACGATAATCGCCTTTTCTTTTATCGCTTTGAACCTGGCCTTCTCCCTTGAAAGCAAAATCAACTTCATGATAAAAATCGGAGATTTTATTAGCCTGGCTAAATTTATAATTCCCATTGACAAAATTAATTTCACAAACAGAATCATCAGCAATGATTTCTATTTTTTCGTTTACGTCATGATCATAAAACAGATTCGTCATATTTTCTAAACGAATGAGGTCTTTTAGTTTCTCATTCACGAATGGCATGGAAAATAAACCCACGCTTTCCAACAAATTTGATTTTCCCGTATTGGGCTTGCCAATAAAAATATTAACTCTTTTACAATCGAGCTTCAAATACTTTATCGATTTGAAGTTTTTTACTTCGAGAGTTTTTATCATAGCCCGACCTCACTCGAAAATGAAGTTTAAAATGCTTATTTCTTTTTCTTCTGCACCGGCTGTTCCGGAGCCGGCGGCGGACTCGCCTCCGACGTGTGATCATGCACGATCTTCCATCCTTCCGGCACGCGATGAAAGATCAGCGTGTACAAGCCGCGCGACATCGGCGGCGCGGCAACGGCCTTCTTTGCATCTTTCGGAAACAATTTCCATTCGCCCAAAACTTTCGCCCAGCCTTCGCCCATAAAATCGATTTGGTGAATATCGAATTGCAATTGTCCGGCTTTTTCGGCCGTGTCGTAGCCTTTTTTGTAGCGGCTCAGCATTTGGTTCCAGCCGCGCGAGGCTTCGCCGCCGGAGGCGAAAATGGTGGAATCATTTTTCCAATAGCCGCGCATGAAGCGGTCGATATCGAAATCATTCCACGCGCGCTCCTGTTGTTCGAGCACGGCGCGGATTTCGCGCTCGGCGCGGCGGTGCGGCTGGAGTCGTTTTTGCAATTCTTCAACGCGATACAATTTGCCGTGGCGTAAAACGATGGCCGGCTCGCGCAAAGTTTTAATATTGGCAAAAGGATTTTCATTCACCACCACAATATCCGCGAGCCGGCCGGCGGAAAGCTCGCCGAGGCGATCCGAAAGCTTCAGCGCGAGACTGGCGTTCGTCGTGGCGGCTTCGATGGCAAAGCGCGGCTCCAGACCGGCCGCGACCCAGCTTTCCAATTCGTCGTGCAGCGTGATGCGATCATTTCGCTGCGTGCCATAATCCGAACCGGCGAGCAGCGGCACTTGCAAATCAAAAGCGAGACGCAGCATCGCGACAAATTTTTGCGCCGTCGATTCGGCCAGCGGCATCTGGCGGGTCGCCACTTCGTTTTGCAAAACCGCCAACTCATTGGCCAGCGTCGGGACCAAAAACGTCGCGTTGTTGGCAAAAAACTGCATTTTGCTCCGCGCGTTTTTATCGAGCTGAACTTTTTCCCACGCCGCCAAATACGTTGGAAACCAGCGCTTCGCCAACTCTTTGCGATCGCCGCCGCTGACGTAATCCGTCACCAGTCCGCTCATTCCTTCGAGAATATCAATACGCGCTTTCGCGGCTTCCTGATATGAGGTGACGATCAGATGCCCGATGGCCAGCAGGCCCTGCGCGTGCGCTTCGTCAATCGCGGCTTTGGTCACTTCCGCCGGCACATTCGAATCAATTTTGATCGCGTCCACGCCCTCGGCTTTTAGTTGCCGAACGATATTTTTAACTTCAAGCGCATGGCGCACCATGAACCGTTGTGTCGCCGAATCCAAGCCGGCAACTTTTTCGCTGAACAGCGGGCTGCCACTGTGCAAAAAACGCGGGCCATTCCACTCTTGCGTTTGTGATCTTTTCTTTATATCTTTTAAGCTTTCGAGTCGGCCGCCCAGATCCAAAACGGTGGTAATGCCGCCGGTTAGCAACTCGATAAATTCCTGTTCGTCCTCGGGCCAGTGCAAATCCCGCAAGGCCATATGGACGTGTGTATCAATGAGGCCGGGCAGCGCCCATTTATTAGTGCAGTCGATTACGAGCGCGTCTGCGGGCACGGTGTGGCTTGTGGGCCGGACGGCAGTAATTTTTTCGCCTTGAATCACAAGGTCCTGGCCGCGCAATTCAGTATTGCCGCCTAGGGCGAGGAGAGAAACATTGCGCAAGACAATCGTTTTCGTTTCCTGGGCGAAAAGAGAAAGTGTAAAAAACCAAAAAGAAAAAACGACCAAAAGAGAATGACGCATCTGGCTTCTTTCTTTGCTGTAACATTTTTTATTGTGCGCTATGGCGAACGCCTCGCTTTGAAATATAACCGTGGGCAGCGGGAATTGCAACAAAAAACTTCTCAACTTTTGCCCGGCTGAAACGTCAAATAGGAAGAAATGCAAACCGATGAATCAACAGCCGTCAATCCACGCGGCGTATTGGCAGAGGCCGAATTGCTCGAGGCTTGCCGCGCCGGCAAGGCGGCAGCGCTTAACGAGTTGGTCCGGCGTTATCACAGTGCGGTGTTGCGGGTTTGCGTTTCATTGATTGGCAGCCGCGATGTTGACGACCTGGTGCAGGATATTTTTATAAAAATTTTGCGGCGGCTCGATACTTTTGCCGGGCGTTCGGCGCTCTTCACGTGGATTTATGAAATTGCGGTGAATCAATGCCGCGACGAATTGCGCCGGCGCAAACGGCGACGGTGGTTCTCGCTGCAAAGCCTGCCGGCGGAAACGGTCGAGGCGATCAAGGCGGATGAAGTTTCCGCGAGTGAGCATCTTGAAACCGAAGAATTGCACGGGTATTTGCGCGCCGCGTTAAATCAATTGGACCCGAAATATCGCGAGTTGGTTGTGCTGCGCGATTTGGAAGGTTTGAGTTACGAAGAGATTGCGAAAATTCAGAAATTGGATGAGAAGTTGGTAAAATCGCGGCTCTATCAGGCGCGACAGACGCTCGCGGAAAAAATGCAAAAACATGCGGAGGCGTTTCATGCGTGAAGCTAAAAATTCGGATCAGCACATCACCGAAAGCACATGGTGGCAATGGCGCGACGGCGAGTTAGATCAGCGCGACATGCAGACGCTGCAAACGCATTGGCGCGGGTGCGCTTCTTGCCGGCAACGCGCGGCGACGTTAGAGCGGTTTTTCGCCACCATGCGACAGGCGCACCATGCCGTGCAACCAACTTTGGCCGCGCAAATGCAACTGGCACAGGCGTTGGAGCAACAATTTGTTGCGGCGGAGTTACCGATTATATTAATTGAAGCAAGCCGCCGGCTCTTGCGTTGGCTGACGCCGGCCATCGCGATTTTGGCCGCGGTGTTTATCCTGCTGCGGCAGGAAGACAACGTTGCGGCCAATGCCCTGGCCAGTTTGCTACCCGAAACCCCCGAGTCGCAACTTTTGCTGGTCGATAGCGACGAACAATTTCAGCAGGCGATGTGGGACGTGGCGCTGAGTCTTGAGGAAAATCAAAAATAAAATATGAAGACGAAGATTTTAGTCATTGCCGCCTTTGCGCTGACTTTTGCGGCCGGCGTGTTGACCGGCGCGATTGCGTTGCGCGAATATGGTCGCCCGTCAGCGCCACGAGCGCGCCTGGAGCATGATGCCGACCGGCATCGCCCGCTGCAATTGGAAACGCTGCAGGCGCAACTTAATTTGAGCGCGGCGCAGAGCCAACGCGTGGGCGAGATTATTGCCGCTCATCACGAACGGCTGCGGAAGCATTTCAGCGGGATGCGGCCGCAGTCGCATCAGATTATCAAAAACATGACCATGCAAATCGACAGCGTGCTGACGCCGGAACAACGGCAAAAATTCCGCGCCAATTTTCAGTTTCCGCCACCTTTCTGGAAAATGCCGCATCGGTCGCGTCGCGCGCCATCTGATAGTCTCGCAGAAAAATTTTGATCGTGCCGAATGGCAAAAATTATCTTATCCATACTACATCCAAGGAGAGCTAGCTATGAAGTTAAATATTAGTCGATTGTGGCCGGTGTTAATTCTCATAACAGTATTTCTGTTGCCGGCGTATGCTTTGGCGCAGACCGAGCCTGATTCCAGCCGGAAGGCTTTGCGAGGTCAAGCGAAGTCTGATTCCAGTCGAGCGTTTCTAAAAATGAATAGCACGCGTTTTGCGATTGATTCGCTAAAAATTCGCCTGGCTCTCACGCCTGAGCAGGAAACGAAGATTGGTGAAATTCTGAAAATCTATCGCGAGCAAGCCGTCGCTGATCGTGAACTTTACAAAGGTTTTCCACAAGCGCAAATTCGGGCCACCAAAGAGCGTTTTGATAAAGCCGACAAAGAAATTTTTGCCTTGCTGGACGAGAAGCAGAAAAAGAAATATGAGGTGCTCAAAAAAGAGCGTTTTACCCGCATGAAAGAGACGCAAAAACAGAAGGCAACCCCAAAAGCGAAGCCCGCCAACACGCCGTAAAAAGTAAAGTCGAACTCGCGCTGGAGCACTTAAAGCGCTAAGTTCGACTTCACGGTACCGCTCTCATCACCTCACACAGTCAGCAAGCCGTGATGTGATGCACTGCCACGGGGACAACAACAGTCTGTTGCCGTAATAAATGGGCCGCACCGAGCGCCTCGGTCACACAGTCACAAGCGTATTCCGCGCTCGGTGAATCGCTTGGCTGGCGCTTCCAGAAAAGAGAGTTCGTCATCCGCAAGAAGTATGCGGCCCATTTCAGCCATCGTTTCGCCTCAAGAGGTTGCGGTTTATTAACGGCGCCGCTATTCTATTACAAACCCCGGCTCTGCTATCGGCTATTAAAACAAAAAGGCGCAACCGCCACACTCATATTGCTTGCGAGTGCTACGATTACGCCTTCACTTGCGGGCCTATTCCCGACCGAAAAGACGGCTATGATTTCAGCAAAATTTTTCTCGGCGACGCCTCTAAGCCTTTAACATCCTGTATCGGTAAAATCGACTATCCTTAAATCAAAAAATCAGCAAGCGGCTGTAGATAATTTAAAAGAAATCCAGACAGATGCAAGGAAAAAGTTATGACATTTGGGTAAAATTTATGCGCCACCATAAAAATTTTTCGGCTTTATTATAAAAAAATATTGCAACTGAGCATTCATTTATTTATTTTAAACGTCTGGTGATTCTTGTCATACAGACGGCGTCATAAGGAAAATAAATCTGTACGGCGAGGGCGCAGTCGAGTTATCATGTAACATGGATGATGCGAACTGCGCCCTTTTTGTTTTATCGTTCCCCCCAAAAACAATCTCCGGCAACGAAATGTAACAGCTATGATTTCGCGACTTCAACCAGACCCCCCGGCGGCAACCGCCCAAGCGATTGAGGCGGACCTGAGTGTCGTGCTCAACCTCATTGTGCGTGACAGCCTCAAACCGATTGCGACGGGCCTCAGCGTGTTGTTGATTGTGCTCGCTGCCGCGGCATTGGTGTTTTCGCCACCGACCGGCGCCGCCGTGTTGGTCATCGTGAATGCGGTGGCGGCGATTGGCATGTTTGGTTTCCGGGTAGCGCTGGAGCGTTGGGCGATTCCATGCCGCTGGGCGAATCCGGTTGGCGCGATGCTCGCGGTTTTGGTGCTGCTGATTTGCCTCTTCGTTATGCGTTTCATGCCGGAGTCGCAGCAAAGCATCAATCTTTTGCTGCTGGTGATTGGCGCCGGATTTGTTTCGCTTTCGGCGCACTGGCTGTTGGCCGTCGTCATGGCCATCTTCGCCGGCGGCGGCATGATGGTCTGGGCTTCACCTCCGGCGTCGGAATGGTTGCATTTTGGCTTCGCGCTGTTCTGCGCTTCCGTCTTATCTCTCGTTATTCACACCATTCGCGTTCGCACGCTGGATCGCTTTGAAACGCTGCGCGTTCAGGATCAAAAGCGCGCCGTCGAGCTGAATAACGCCGCGGCGGCGCTGCGCGAGAGCGAAAAACGTTATCGCAATTTAGTGGAACGCTCGCCGGACGCGATTATCATTCACCAAAACGACAAATTTGTGTATGCCAATCCCGCCAGCGCCAGGTTGTTTGGCATCGATGATTCTGCGCAATTGGTTGGCGCAGCGATTATGGATTTTGTGCCGATTGCAGAACGCGAGCGCGTGCTCAACCGCATCCAGCAAATTACCTCAACCAACAGCGCCACGCCAGTGGTGGAAATGACGGCGTTACGCGCTGACGGCGAGATCGTCGAGGTTGAGTCGCACGGCATTCCTTTTACCTACAACGGCGAGCCGGCGGTGCAAACCATTCTGCGCGATATCACCAGACGCAAACAAGCCGAAGATGAGCAACGTGAGCGCGAACGTTTGCAGCTCATTATTACCGGGCAAAAACTCAGTCAGGAAATTCGCGAACGCTATACGCTCATGCAGGCAGCGTTGGTGCGGGCGAATAAATCATTGGTGAGCACAATTGACCTTGACGGCCTGCTCGTCAAAATACTCGAGGCGGCGCATGAAGCCATTCCCGCCATGGAAAAAGGCACGATTCTATTGTCGGATGAAAGCGCCTCGGGGTTGCGAATGAAAAGTGTTTATGGCTATCAGGATCCGAAAGTGGCGCAGATATTTTTATCGACCCACGAGGGCTATGTCGCTCATGCCGCTTCGCGCCGCGAACCGCTGGTCATCAAAGACGTGCGCGAACAAGCCACGCTGCAATATCATGGCGAGATCGCAGAAATGCAGGCGATTCAGAGCGCCGTGGTCGCGCCCTTGATCGTGCAAGATCGCTTGCTGGGCGTCATCAGCCTCGATGCGACCCGGGCGCGCGCCTTTACGGAAGATGACTTGACGCTGCTGGTCACTTTTGCCAATCAAGCCGCCCTGGCAATTGACAATGCGCGTCTCTACGCCGAGGTGCGTATATCCGAAGAAAGCTATCGGGCTTTGTATGAAGACAATCCCAGCATGTACTTCACTGTCAATCAAGACGGCATCGTGCTTTCGGTCAATCGCTATGGCGCCGAACAACTCGGCTACACCGCCAAAGAATTAATCGGCCAATCGGTATTGAACGTTTTTTATGATGAAGATAGGCCCGGCGTTTTACAAAACATGCAAAATTGTTTAAATGATCAGGGCCAGTCGCATTATTGGGAATTTCGTAAAGTACGCAAAAACGGCAGCGTTTTGTGGGTCGGCGAAAATGTGCGTGCGGTGCAGCGGCGCGACGGCAAGACGGTGGTGCTGATCGTTTGCGAGAACATTACGGAGCGCAAAAAAAGCGAGCAGGAAATTCGCCAACTGAATGAAGAGTTAGAGCAGCGCGTTCTCGACCGCACCCAGAAATTGCAGGAAAGTGAAGAACGTTTTCGACAACTCGCCGAAAATATTACCGATGTCTTCTGGCTCGATACCGGCGATTTACAACACACACTTTACGTCAGCCCGGCATTCGAAAAAATCTGGGGCCGTTCCTGCCAAAGTCTGTTAAGTAATCCTTCCACCTGGCGGAAAGCGATTCACCCGGCAGATCGCGAAGACGCTTATGTCGCGATGAATCTTTGGATCCAATCCGGTATGCATGATACCTACAGCACCGAATATCGCATCGTCCGGCCGGACGGCGCCTGGCGCTGGATTTCCAATCGCGCCTTTCCGATTCGAAACGAAAACAGCGAGGTTTATCGCATCGCCGGCATTGCCGAAGATATCACCGAACGCAAAACCCTGGAAGAGCAACTGCAAAAATCGACCAAGGCGTTGAAGCTGCTCGTCGATGAGCGTACTGAGCGCATTCGCGAGTTGGAAAAACAACGCATCGAAAGCGAAAAACTGGCCGCCACCGGCCGCATGGCGGCGCGCATTGCGCATGAAATCAACAACCCGCTCGGGTTTATTCGCACCGCTTTTCGACTCGTCAGCCGCTCCGTTTCGGAACAGGATCGGCATTATCATTACGTCAACACGATTGAAAAAGAAATCGAGCGCATCGCGAAGATTGTGCACCAAATGCTCGACCTGCATCGGCCCCATCAGGAATCTCCCATAAAATTTCGCTTTGCGGAGATCCTCACCGAGATTCTCGTTTTGCTCAAATCAGAAAGCCACGAGCGGCAAGTCAGTTTTGAATTGGACGCGGAACGCGCCCGTGATTTCATCACGCTGCCGGAAAACATGTTGCGACAGATTATTTATAATATCGTTTTGAACGCGGTGGAAGCTTCGCCGGCGGATGGCGTGATTCGCATCACCGCGGAAATTGCCGACCACAAATTGCATGTCGTGGTTGCAGATCAAGGCCCGGGGATATCGGAGAAAGTCGGTTCGCGGATATTCGAACCGTTCTTTACCACCAAAAGCCGATCAACCACCGGCGGCATGGGCCTCGGCTTGTCAATCTGCAAAAGCTTGGTGGAAGCCATGCAGGGAACCATCATCTATGAAAGCAAGCCTGCAGCCGGGACGGTTTTTAAAATAACGATAGCACTCAATAATGGTAATATTGCAAACGGAGGAAACGATGTTGCGACTCGGTAAAATTCTGCTGGCGGACGATGAAAAAAATTTCCTGGAAGCCCACGCCGATTTATTGCGTGAAGAGGGTTATGAATGCGACGGCGCCGCCGATGCCGACGCCGCCAAAACGCTGCTCGCCAAAAATGAGTATGACCTTTTAATCGCCGACATCAAAATGCCCGGCAATAACGAACTGGAGTTGATCGAAAGTTTGCCGGCGATTCGTGAAGGTTTGCCCGTGATTCTCGTCACCGGTTATCCGTCGCTCGACACCGCGGTCAAATCCACCCGGCTCTCCATCGTCGGCTATTTGATGAAACCGGTGGTCATTGATGATTTTCTGAAACTGGTGCGCGAGTCGGTCATTCGCTCGCAGACCTTCCGCCAATTTTATAAATTGCGCTACCGCATGCACGAAGTGCAAAATGAGTTGGGAAGTTTAAACAGCCTGAAAAATCTTGCTCCCGCCAGCCCCTCGTTTGTCGACGTCGATGTTTTTTTGCATTACACCATCAAAAACATTTTAGCCAGCGTCTTTGATTTGCGCGATCTGACGCAAGCCTTGACCCATCATAAACCCAAAGAGCAGGCTTGTCAACTGCTCAACTGCCCCCGGCACGCCGAATTAACTGAAGTGATCCGCGATGGAATTTTTGTGTTGGAGAAAACGAAAACTTCTTTCAAATCCAAAGAATTGGCCACCCTGCGGGAAAGGCTGGAGAACGCGATTAACAGTAGTAATCAGTAACCAGTATTCAGTGAACACTGAATACTGAATACTGACTACTTCTGACACTCATCCTCCCCGATCGACTTGCCAGGAATAAGCGGGCAAACCTCAGGATGCGGCACGCCTTGCAAACAGAAAAGTTGGCGGCGTTCGATCACTTGCGGCTGGCGGCGATCTTCAACGTCGGCGAGCACGCCGTATTTGCACTTCAAACATTTTGCCGGCTGCCAATCAAAACCGGTGGCAACGGTGCGCGCCACCAGCGCCTTGCTGGAATTCCATTCCACCGGTTGCTCGGAGACTTCGTCGATCTCAGTCGAACCGCGCTCGACAATTTCGACGCGATGAACTTTTTCCAACACGACGCGGCCCCGATTCATCGTGAACGTGGCGCGAAATTCCATGCGCGTTCCCGGCGCGAGCTGCCAGCGATCTTGAAAGGCGCCGCTCA
>Ga0247727_10006607_pt1 | contig 22694 bp, 22 predicted proteins | sample WisWelCaveWW1625_FD_202498 | JGI IMG/M metagenome (GOLD analysis project Ga0247727, IMG submission 202498) | Biofilm microbial communities from Wishing Well Cave, Virginia, United States - WW16-25 | ecosystem: Environmental > Aquatic > Deep subsurface > Groundwater > Cave microbial mat | place...
CGATAGGTATTCTTGCTTGGAGCCGTTGTTCATGATTCGTTGCCTCAAATTTTGGGTTACATAAATTATGAGGCAACGACACCATCAGTCCAAAGCGATGGTTACATTTTTTATGAGTCAATGCGCCTCAAAAAACTCAAAGAAAAAGTCCTTGCTTTTTGCGCAAAGTTTTGCGTATCTTATACCACTTTTGGGATGACCAATAAAGATTTTTGCTGGATTGCCTTCCCGCGGAAAATTTTGCGAGTATTTGCAGATAGGGGAAAGATAAAAATGCCCGGACTTATTGCCATTTTTGCTGCTGAATGCTTTTGCCCTTCCGATTCGATTTAATGTGAATGGCCGTTTTTCGTTATTTTCGATGGATGATTTCACGCCGTCAAGGCGACACCTTTTGATTGCACTCCTGGGCCGCACCCCGCAGGTGTTGACCGAGACGCTATACGCCTTGTGCGTGGATCAGAGCATACCCATTTTCGAAGTCTGGGCGATCTCCACGCAAGAGGGCATGAAAGTGGCCACGGACAAGCTGCTCGATCCTCGGCACGGTCGTTTTTACCAAATGCAAACGGACTATCCGGCACAGTGCGGTCAAGTGCGATTTTCCGCGGAGCAGATTCTGGTGGCGCAGGATGGGCTTTTGCCGCTGGCGGATATTCGCAGCCGCCAAGATAGCGAAACCTTTCTCGAGCTGATCTTGCGCGTGCTGTGGGAAAAAACCAGCGACCCGAGCACGACCGTGCATTGCTCCCTCGCTGGCGGCCGCAAGACCATGAGCACCTACATGGCCCTGGTGATGCAGATGCTGGGACGGGAACAGGACAAGCTTTATCACGTTTTGCTCACGCCGCCGGAAGCGGAGCATCATGCGGAGTTTTACTATCCCGCGCCGGTTTCGCAAACTTTGCCATTGCCCGATGGCCGCGAGTTTGATAGCGCCAAAGTAAAAGTGGAACTCGTCGAGATTCCGTATGTCCGCTTGCGGGAGCGTTTGCCGGTGGAAGTTCTTGAGCGCCGCGCCCCTTTCGCCGAGCTTTTGCAATGGACGCAAGCTGAAATCGCCGCGCTGCCGCGCGCGCCTATGCTGCAATTGGTTCCCAAGCGCCGGTTGCTGCGCATCGGTGACCGGGAGATCGAGTTGCCCCCAATCGAATTTTGTCTGTATTGGCATTTTGCCGAGCGTAGCCAAAGGCGAACGCCGTCCATTCCGCGTGAAGCCTACGAGCAGTATTTTGAAAAGCCGGAGGGCAGCGCCTTTTTGCGCGCCGCGAGCGTGAAAAATCTGATGGCGAAATATCGCGCTCTCGACGGCGCGGTCGGTATGCTCAAACGCTTTGAAGATTCCTTGCAACGCGACAAGGGACTGACTTTGGAAAGACTGCTGCAATACATCAGCAAGATCAACCGCAAGCTGGAAGCCGCCCTTGCCGATTTGGAGTCTCTCGACCTCTACCGCATCAGCGCCGTCGGTCGCTACGGCAAATGCTACGGCCTCAAACTGGACGGACGGCTGATTCGGGTGGAGGATTGACAAGGTTGTGGCAAGGTTGTATAATGACATTTTTGATGTAGTCAAGCGCTATATTTAACGTTGGTACTGACTTTCTCTTTGTTTTTTAGAAAAAAGTGTTTAATTTATTTTGGAGAAAAGAATATGATAAGAGCGTTACAAGCACTTATCCTGAGGTAAGTGATGACGAATACCCAGCTCGCGCAATATCAAACCGATGTGCTTTTTTTGCTGATCGGCTTCAATCCCCTTCCCAATTATGTTGCCGGAGTCTTGTTAACAAAGCCGAAGAGCACAGTTTACCTGCTTTATTCCGATGACAAAAACCGTCGGGAAAATTCACTCAAAGTCGCGAACATGGTATCTAAGGCTCTCCGGAACAAGAAGAAAAAGGATGGGCAAGAAATTACCATTTGGCCGATTAGTGTGGATGAATCGAAAAAAAAGGAAATCGAAAAAAAAGTTCGCGAAATTTTGACGCATGCAAAATTTCCAGGCGGCCGTGTTGGCTTGAATTACACCGGCGGCACCAAGCCGATGGCGACGCATGCCTATCGCACGATCGAGAGATTTGCTGTGGAAAAAAATTTGGAAAAACCCATCTTCAGTTATCTTGATCCGCGGGAATTGGCGCTACGCATCGAGGTTGGTGACCTCAGTGAGATGGTGCGCGTGATTCATCATCCTGCAGTTTGCCTAAGCTTAGGTGAGCTGCTCGAGATTCATGCAGCCGAGTATAAGAAAGATGAGAATAAGCCCGATATTCATCAATCGGAGCTGGCAGCTACACTGGCAACGGTTCATAACACAAAGGACGGATTCAAATTTTGGAAAGATTGGCTCAAAGAGGTAAAAAAGAACGGCAACGGTCTTGAGGAACTTCAATCTTCAAGCAACCAAGCAGTAAGGCAAGCTGGGCAGATTCTTCACGATCTTTGTGGAGGCCAGCCATGTTTGCAGGTTGCTGCTGAAAAGTTGAAGCTTAGTCAGGGTTATTTCTTAGGTTGGCTGGATGGCAACTGGCTGGAAGATTATGCCTTCGAGGCGCTTGCCTATGCGATGCGAGGAATTCTGGGTCAGCAGATTGCGCTTAGGTCCTATTTGGACAAAAACCTCCTTGTAACACAAGATGTAATGAAACAAAGCCCGTCGCGAAGACTTGAGTTGGATTTGGCGGCGGTGCTGGGCTATCAGTTTTTTGTGATATCCTGCAAAGCCCAGGCTCTAGATAACAAGGACGCCAAGTTGTCCCTTTTCGAGGCGTATGTGCGTGCCACGCAATTAGGTGGCGACGAAGCTCGTACCGCTTTGGTTTGCTGCAGCCATGACCCTACGGCAGTAGAACGGGAATTGAGCGAAGAATGGGATGCGGCCGATAAAATCAAGGTTTTCGGCATGGAGCATTTGATGAATCTAAAAGCTGAATTCAAAACTTGGCTTGAGACGGCCAACAAAAGGAGGTAAGAGCCGTGACACCCACACGACTGTTAATGATCGACACTGCGGACATTCAGGACTACGTTTTCGGCAGCAACAATCTCCAGCAAAACGTCGGCGCTTCCGAGCTAGTAACGCAGGCGACGCGCAAATGGATTTTTGAAACGCTTTCCGATCTTAAGCTCGCACACAACGGTAAAGAGACCAAGGATTGGTTGGATTACGCTATTCTCGATAAAGACAAAGTCGCTCACGAACTGGATGTAGAAGTCATCTACGCCGGCGGTGGCAACGCGGCTTTGCTCTTTGCCAAAGAAGAAGATTGCAGAAAATTCGTGCGGCAATGGACTCGCAAAATTTTTGCCGAGGCGCGAAGACTACAGCCGGTTATCCATTCAACACCGATTGATTGGGCAACTGATCTACTCAAGAGCAAAATCGAAAAGGTTCATCAGGAGTTGCTAAGGGGTCAAGTTAACCTCACTCCGCCTGCGCTGCTGCTTGGCCTAGGTGTGACCGCTGCCTGTGTCTTTACCGGGTTGCCTGCGACCAAGGTTGAGAGTAATCAACTCATTTCCACCGTTGTCAAGCATAAGTTGAAGGCTAAGAATGAAGCGGAAGATCGACTTCACCAAGTGTTGTTGAAGAATCCGAAGCTTGGAGGGCGGTTACATGAAAAAAAGATAGAACTTGAATTCGTGCAAAACTTCGATGATTTTGGCGCGCGCGACGAATTCAGTTATATCGCTGTCATCCACATCGACGGCAACCGGATGGGAGAGCGCCGAGAGAAATATCTCGACAGTTTCAAATTCAACAATGCGAGCCAAAATGACGAGTGTGTCATCGCTTTGCGGCGGTTTTCGCAACGGATTCATGAAACCTCCGCCGAAGCACTGCAACGCACCGTCATTCAATTGCTTAAATACAGCCACCGGGATCCAGAAGACGATGACAAGCTAAAGTTTGGACCAAAGAAGCACAAACAAGTTATTGCGCCACAGAATCAGGATCGCGTTGAATGCTTGCCTTTTCGGCCAATTGTCTTTGGTGGTGACGATGTCACTTTCGTATGCGATGGCCGGTTGGGACTTTCCTTAGCCGCCATTTATCTTCAGGAACTGGCACAATTGAAACTTGCTGATGGCAATCCTGCCTTCGCGCGTGCTGGCGTGGCAATCATGAAATCCCATTTCCCCTTCTCGCGCGCCTACGAGCTAGCTGATGAGCTCTGTGCTTCGGCAAAAAAACGAATTGAGGAACTGAAGCATGAGTATGACCTCGAAGATGCTTTGGCCATGGATTGGCATTTTTCGACCACCGGCATCGTATCGGGTTTGACACCCATTCGCCGGCGCGAATATTACTCGCCGCAAAACGGCGAGCTTTACATACGCCCATTGGCGGTTACGGTAGGGGGTGATAACAAAAATGCACTTGCAACCGAATGGCGCACATGGTCGATCTTCAAAGAAATGGTGCATTATTTTAGAGATGGCAAGGAATGGAAAAATCGCCGCAACAAAGTCAAGGCACTGCGTGAGGCCTTGCGTAACGGCCCTGAAGCGGTCAAGTTGTTTTTGCTCAATTATGCCAAAGATACCAAAGAGGCTGGACTTTATACAAACGAGAAAATACCGCCTTTGGCGGAAACCACCGGATGGAGCGAAAATCGCTGTGTTTATTTCGATGCCATTGAAATTATGGACTTTTTTGTTTCCGTGGAGGACGGCGAAGCATCATGAAATTACTTTGGCTAAAAATAACGCTGGTTCGAGACACGACTTTTGGCCGCGGTGACGGCGTGGCCGGGCTGGTCGATGACGAAGTGCAGCACGACGAATACGGTCTCCCATACCTCAGCGGTAAAACCTTGAAGGGTTTGCTGGGCGCAGAGTGTGCGGAAATTCTACACGCGCTCAAAAAAATATACAAACGCAAGCAAAGAGAAGAGGCTCTGGAAAAATGGTATCACGCCGCGAGCTTCTTGTTTGGCAATCCGGGAAGCGACATGACCTCAAGCGCAATGATGGTGGTTGGAGATGCACGCTTGCCACAGGATTTGTGTGATCGCGTTGCCTGGCAGTTTCAGCAGTACAAAGAAGATGATGAACCCGGACGTGCGATGCTGCGACAGGAATTGCTTGATTCGCTGACAACTTTGCGGCGACAAACAGCGATGGACGCGATGACAGGTGCTCCCCAAAAGGAAACCTTGCGCGCCATGCGGGTGATCCGGCGTGACACGATTTTCGAGTCGCAGCTCCAATTTATCGAAACTTTTGATGACAGTGAAGACGCGACCTTGGGGCTGTTGGCTGCTTGTGTCAAGTCGTTGCGCCGCGCCGGCACCGGGCGTAATCGTGGTCGCGGTCGCATCAGTTTGGAGCTTTTCGAAAAGCGGCCGTCCGAATCTGACGCAACTACCGGAGACCTTCCGCAGCCGATAACCACCGCTTACTTCGACAAATTCGTACAGGAGGTGAGCAGATGAAGGCGTTGACGTATCTTATAAAACTGCATGAGCCTGTGCTCGTTGCTAAGGCGCAAAGTGATGAACCCAACAGCGCTTCCACGGAGTTGTTCATTCCCGGCAGCGCTGTGCGTGGCGCGTTGATTGGTCGCTATCTCGATCAACCTGAAAATCGTCAAGCGGATCTTATGAAAGACGAAAAGGCCAGACTACTTTTTTTTAGCGATAGAGTTCTCTTCTTGAATGCCTATTTTGCTTATGTTCCTACCCAAACGCGCCTGTTGCCACGACCTTTTTCTTGGTTTGTCGAAAAAGATGAGCGCCGTGAAACATCCGCTATGATCCATGATTTTGTCGTTCGCTTTGGCGCGCAGATGACTTCACCGAAGAGCCCTAAAACCGGTGAGTTTGTTTACCAGCCAGAAGAAACCGTTTATCTCGCAAAGCCTGAAATCAGGACTATGGTGCATAATACCAGTGAAGATCGTAATCGCAAAGGCGAAGGCCTCAGCAATGTTTTTCGCTACGACGCCTTGGCTGCCGGACAATATTTTGCCGGCGCGATTTTAATCAACGATGAACAGGCATTACCGGAGGTTGAAAAGCTTTTTGTGGAAAAGCTTTTTAAGGATAGCCATTTCAGGTTGGGTGGTACACGCACAGGCGGATATGGATGGGTGAGCTTCGAATCATTCAAGCTGGTAGAATCATGGCAAGAGTACGAAACACACGGCTCTCCATCAAGCGAGTACATCATCATTACTCTTTTAAGTGATACCATTGTGCGCAACAAGCATGGCCATTGCAGCGGAGATTTTGACGAAGGCTTGGCGCTGGTGTTGACGGCTGTCGACAAACAACCGCCGAAGACTCTGCGCCACACACAAGCCTTTCAAGGGCACAAGCTGATCGGAGGCTTCAATCGTAAGTGGGGTCTGCCATTGCCGCAAGCGTTAGCCATTGCCGCCGGCAGTGTCTTTGTTTATGAAAAAGGGCAAATCGACGAGGGGGCTTTGCAGAAGCTTGTAGAAAATGGTGTGGGCGAACGCCGCAACGAAGGCTTTGGCCGCATCGCTTTGAATTGGTATCATGCTGAAAGATGGCGGCAAGGTAAATTTTCTATACAAACGAGTCACGCTTCTGAGCCGCCGCCTGAGCTCCGTACAGGTAGCCCAAGCTATATATTAGCACAACGCATGGCAGAAAGCCGGTTACGCAAACTTCTGGATCAGCAGCTTATTTCTATAGTTGGTGATGTGAATTGGAAAGAGAATAAAAGCTTGGAGCATTTGACGCCCTCGCAATTGTCACAGATGCGGCAGGCCGCGCGACGCGCCGTTTATGAGAAAAGTCTGAATAAGATAGCCGTACAAATCAACCACATTAATCTGTTGAGCAGCGCCAAAGAACGCTGGATGCGCGTGCGGCTGGGTGATGAATATCTTTTAAATTGGATTGAAATTTGGGCACGTTTGTCTGACGATGATTTCAAGCTGCGTTTCGCTCTGACTGGTGATTTGCCGGAAGTAGCAGGTGCATCAGCGGTACTCACCAAAGAGCTTCGGCAAGAGTATTGCGCGCGTGTCATCGATTATGTCATGAAAAAGGCGATTAAGGAGTTGCAAAAACGTGAGGAGTCCGATGAATCGAAAGTATGAAAAAGCACAGTGGCAGCGCAGTCGCGAAGTGGCCGAACGTATCGTCATTCAAGGCACGTTGGTGCTGGAAACACCAGCGTGTTTTGGCAATGGTGATGCCGAGAGTTATACCGATATGCCGCTCACGCGCGATCTTTTGACCGGCAAAGCACTGCTAACCGGTGCTTCGATTGCCGGCGCGCTGCGCAATTACTTGCGCGAATGCGAATTGGGATACAACGTTGCAGAAAGAAAATCAGGCAGCACTCATGCCGAGCTTTTATTTGGCCACCTGTTTAAGGCGAGGCAAGAAACTGTGCACAGTTGGTTGATGATCGACGACGGCTTAGAGAAAGACGCGCCGGAAGAACTGACTATTGAATTGCGTGACGGTGTTGGAATTGATCCCGAAACGCGCACAGCCGACAAAGGCATGAAGTATGATATCGAATTGCTGCCAGCAGGCACAAAATTCAAACTCACTTTCGAGCTGTGGCGGCCTGAAAATGAAGGCAAACTCGTTTCCGGCTCGCTCAACAATCCCCAATGCTCACTTTTTGATGCCTTAATTTTTTGTTTACACGGATTGCAGGACAGACGCATTCATCTCGGTCAGCGCAAGCGTCGCGGCTTGGGGCAATGCACGGTACAAGATTGGAAAATCTGGCGCTTTGATATGAATTCGGACAAGGGCTTGTGCGCCTGGCTTGATTTCGACCCGGATGCGAATCCGCCGTATCCGCCGCACGAAACTGTGCTGCCCCCAGCGCCGACTTTCCGTGACAATCGCGAACGCTTTTTTGTGTCTGCAAACTTCAAACTTGATAGCTCGATGTTGATCCGCGCTGGCGATCCCGTTGTAGATATGGTGCACCTCAAATCACAACGCGACGGAGTGCTTATGCCAATTCTTCCAGGAACAAGTGTCGCCGGCGCGTTACGGGCGCGAGTTCTGCGCATAGCGCAGACGGTTTTATCACATCAGCCCAACGCCGCCAAAGATTTAGTTGAAGGCATGTTCGGTAGCAAACCGCAACGGAAAGGAAATGAAGAACTGACCGGCAGTCGAGTTTTGGTGAAAGAAACAGACATTAAAAAAGTCAACTACGATTTAGTGCAAAGCCGCGTCAAGATCGATCGCTTCACAGGCGGCGCTTTTCCTGGTGCGCTGTTCAGCCAACAACCATTGTTTGGAAGGGATGATACTGAGATCGAAATCCAACTAGAGCTGCATAAGCCGAATGACGACAAGAAAAGAAAAAATTTCGAGGCTGAAGTCGGGCTTTTGCTGTTAGTGCTCAAGGATTTGTGGACCAGCGATCTGCCCTTGGGGGGCGAAAGCAGCGTCGGCCGTGGGCGATTGATCGGCATGAACGCCAGATTTGAAATCTTGGACAAGGACTACTTACTTGAGCAGTCGAATGATAAGCTGAAAATTTCGGATTCAAAAGGACGAGATGAACACGAATTGCGCAACGAATTGGAAAGCTACGTGCGCAAATTGCAGGAGGTCGCATGAGCCTGGAATTGAAAACAATGGAAGTTTTAGAGGATTTCCACCGAGGCCCTCGTGCCTGGCTGGAAAAACAAGCGAACGAATTGAAATTGCATTACCTGCTGGCGCACGCCGATGATGGCGTGATCTGGGGCAGGCTCGATGATCAATTCAAGCTTAAGCTCGCCGGTGAAGAAATAGAAGCTGTTAAAGTGGAATTGCGGTCCGAAACTCTGCAACAAGCGCGTTTGTTCGATACGACAGGCGAGTTGTTGCTTTGGAAAACCGATCTCGGCTTCCAAGCGCGTTATGCCGGTGATGAAGAAGGCACACAAGCCGAATTTGATGATGAAAATTTGATTCTATGGGGCACGGACGAAGAGCCACACGAAGGTTTCACTTTGTTGATTGAAGGCGCGCAGGGCATGCTCCATGCGCCGCCGGCTGCCAAAGGCAAGGGCAAGCGCTTGGCGCTGGTCGTTCGGCATTATCTTGGCTATGACGATGAGAGCTTGCTCGACAAAAATCATCAAGACAGCATACCAAAAGATGGACGAATGTATGTGATTACCAGCCGGTTGGTTGGCTTTAAACAAGTGCCAGGAGAAAAGGATGATACCGCAACATCTTAATCCCGTTCGCGCGGATCGCACCGCCATTGCGCCCTACAACTTTGTGCCGTTGCCGGAAAAGATTGTGGAGATCAACCCGCAAGAGCTGCCGGATCACGATCGCTATTTGAATCCCCATCACAGCGGCTACATCGAATGCCAACTCGTTACCGAATCGCCGCTGTATGTGAGAGGCGCGCTCACGCTTGAAAAATTTGAAGAGCTTCAAAATAAAAAGAAACAACGACAACATTTTCAGAATGATCTGAAAAATACTCCGGACTTTTTTTACACCCAGACGGGCTCGCGTCCGGTTATCCCAGGCAGCAGCATCCGAGGATGCTTGCGCCAGCTCGTGGAGATGGTGGCGTATGGCAAGATCGATTTTGTTACCAACCAAAAATTGGTTTATCGCGCCGTAGGCGATACGACCTCGTTGGGCAGAAGCTATCGCGAGCGCTTGCAAAAGGAAGAATCGCCGCAGACTTATTCGATGCAAGTGCGCGCCGGTTACATGTTTAAAAAGCCAGAAGGAGTCTGGGAGATCATCCCAGCGAAAAAGTATCCTAACGATGATGACCCATCGGCTGTGACCTTTTTCCGCATTGAAAGAGAAAATATTCCAAAAACCATCAAGCACTGGCCCAACTGTGCAAATAGCTGGACGGTTTACTTCAAGCCTGAGCCGATAAAAACTCATCTGCACAATCAGGGGCGGGTGAAGTTGCGCTATGCCAAAGTGCAGCAGGCGGCTGATCAGCCGGGTAAGGACTTGGTCGAGGGCGTTGTTGTCGTCACCGGCAAGATTCCACGAAAGCACATGGAATTTGTTTTTAATCTGCCGGATACGGACGAAAAGAAGAGAATTCAGGTGCCGGAAGATATTGTGACGGACTACCGCGAACAGATCACCAAGGAGCAGGAACAAATTGCCGGTAAAATCAATGACAAAGACGAGATCGAAGCGGACCCAAACGCCGCGCTCAAGAACATGCAGCCAGTGTTCTACCTTTTTGATGAGAAACAAAACAAGCTGGTATTTTTTGGCCATGCCATGATGTTTCGCCTGCCCTACTTGAGCTTACCGCACGAGTTTGTGCCGGAAGCTTTGCGCGATGTAGATGATGAGACAAAAAATCGTTCTATTAAATATGACCTGGCTGAAGCGCTTTTCGGTTATGTCAAAAAAAGCGGCTCATCAAAGGAGAGGGCCTATGCCAGCCGAATTGCGATTACCGATGCTACCTTGGCGCCCAATCAGGATAATGAAAATATTTGGCTGGGTGAAGAGACAAACAATCACGTTGTGGTTCCTTCTATCCTCGCCGGCCCCAAGCCTACGACTTTTCAGCACTATCTCGTGCAGACCAATCCGGATGACAAAAGAGCACTGTATCACTGGGCAAGCAAAACGCCGGTTGAGACCATGATTCGCGGCCATAAGCTCTACTGGCATAAGGGCAATATCAGTCTGCGACAGTTGGCGGCTTTTCCGGCGCCTCATCCTACCAGCACCCAGCACACGCAAATGAAGCCGGTGCGCAGCGGCGTGCGCTTCTCGTTCCGAATTTATTTTGATAACTTGTCGGATGTGGAGCTCGGCGCCTTGTTGTGGGCATTGGACCTGCCGGGCGAGGCAGGTCACGAATATCGCCATAAAATCGGCATGGGCAAGCCGCTCGGTATGGGGGCGGTCAAAATTATGCCAGTTTTGCATTTGATCGATCGCAAGCAGCGCTATCGGCAGCTTTTCGACGAGCAATGCTGGTTCGTTGGCACTAGAGAAGCAAACGATAGCATTGAGCCATTGATCAAAGAATTTGAAAGTTTCGTGCTCGCTGCAATTGGTGCGAAGGGGGTCGAACGGCTCTCGCAAGTCGATCGCATTCGAATGTTGCTCAAAATGCATGAATGGCCGGGGCCGGATTCGAAATGGACACGATACATGGAGATCGAGCGCCCAGCTCCGGGTGAAAAAGGCGGAAAGCTCAATGAGTATAAAGAGCGGCCGGTGTTGCCTGATCCGCTCAATATGAGCAAACAAAGTATGTTCGTAACAGGCGAGCAAGAACGGCTTAGCAAGAATGTTACGGTACCACCTCAGCCAGCAAAGTTGCGGGCCAAAGCTGTTCCACCCAAGCCGATTTCCGAAAAAGCGAAATCTCCAGTGCCCGATCTGCCAGCGCCAGCAGAGCTTTTCCAGGAATTAAAAAAACAAAAAAGCGAAACCGGTGCAACGCCCGCAGGCAGGCCGCTTCGTCGCGGTGACAAAGTCAAGGCCGAGGTTCTAAATAAACTGGGCAACAAGGTTACGGTGCGATTGCAAGACTCTACCGGCACGGAGGTTAGTTTTGAACAGCCTTACTACCCCTATCGCCTCGGCGAAAACGTTCAAGTAAAAGTCGTGGCGATAGATGAGAAGACCGGTCGGGTTACGAAGGTCTTACCAGCTTAAGCTTTTTTGGCTTTATGTTGTAATAATGACAATCGTTTTTTTAAAACAAAAAACGGGGTATTTCAGATGGCACTCTTCGAGATCGCTTTGAAGGCATTGACAGATGAAGAAAGAAACCTGTTCGAGGAATGGGAAAGAGCGGCGGCCGAGATATGTGAAGAAGAACGCAAGGAAGAGGAGAAAAAGGGTGTGCCCATCCAACGGACTGTGGTTGAGAATATCCACTCTGAAGAGTATTTTTATGATGGCGATCCGAAGCGCCCTGAGGTGTTTATTCAGTTCCTGCAAGAATTAGCGCAAGCTTATATGGCCCTTTCTCCTTCAGGGATAACACCCAGAAGATGCTATAAAACTGTCTGTCAAAGCTTCTCCGGCTGCAGACAACCCATTAGGTGCCCAAAACCGAAAACATTATTGAGATACGTGCCGTTGCGGAAATTATTTGAAAGGATAATGATCCCAAAATCAGAGGACAAAGAGGAAGAAAGATATGAAGAGTATGGCTGGTATCGAATTAAAGGGAAATCTTTTTTCGAGGAGTTGGTGATTGGTGAGTGGGAGAAGGTGGGGCGCGAACTATTAGCCAAGGCCAAACTCGCGCATAAGGAAGCCAAAGTTGTCTTTGTAACCTTTCCCGAGACCGATGGCCGTGCTCCTGATGAGTCGAACGGTTCGGTCTTTTTAATGCGGACGCTCGGTTTTCCTATGACTGAAGATGATTCGGTTGTTAAGTTGGTTTATGAATCCAGAAATGAAGATTTACTCTGTTTTCCGACTGTGGCAGACGCCTGTTGGAATCATTATTTTAAATCGGCGACAAATGATGATCCTCATGGCTGGACGGAGCCGATTGGAGATAAAACAGCAAGAGGCTATCCAGAAGCCGTGCATCAAAATCGAGAAATTGGGCAACTGTCCGAGCTTCCTTTAATCATAGAGCCAATCTAAATCAATAAGGAAAAATATATGCAGCCAGTACCGATCGATCAAAATGGCAAAATAGATATCCAGTTTATAAAAAACCTCGAGCTCGATGACCTCAAAGAATGGGTCACTCGACGCTTGTCTGGTCACGATCCTTATTTTCCCTCGGGTGGCCATTGGGACGAGGTGGATCCTATCAGCATCTTCGTTTGGGCGTGGGAACAAACTGATCCAGGCTCGCTCTATCATGAACGCCTGACAAAAATTGTCCAAGATCTGCTTAATAAAACTCTGGCCAAGCCCGAAAGCTATTCGGTTAAATGGTTGGACAGCCTGTTTTCGCTTACGACAGAATTGAGAATAAAATTCAATTTCTCTAAGTTGAAACGCGCGTTCGAGAATCCCCTCATCCGCCAGGCATCTTATACTGACCATGGAATTGATCAAGTGTTGCTCGCCGCGCTTGCGGTCCAAGGCTCATTGCGTTTGAAGGATTTTTGGCGTGAACAATTGAAAGACATAAAGTATGCTGCCATTGCGCTGTTCGCCTTAGAAGCTTATGGGCTCGAAGCAATCAAGGCAGGCTTGTCCAATTTTTTGGAGACCTATCTGCGAAAGAACCGGATTAAGCAGAGTATGATTGTACTTATTGATTTGTTTGAAAGAGTTGGCCTGCAAAAATCGAAGGATGAACTATTGCGTAGCTTGCCACAGCATTTACAAGACGAGGTGATGAGGGTATTTGAGCCATATAATATATTTCCGAAAACGGAAAGTGATCAGGAACAGATTGCTCCGGAGGAACAAGATAAGATCGTTGCCAAAGAGAGCTCTGAAAAACATCCGGATTTAGAACATACTGAAGAAGAAACGTTTTCGCACCAAATGGCCGATTATTGGAAATACCCCGGGTTTGAGCAAAGGATTTTAATAATTGGTCAAGCGGGACCAGAGGAAAGCAGATTACGTACACGCCCTCAAGAAAAGGACTTTCAATTTGTTTGGAATAGGAAAGGGGGCTTTATTCAACCTCTTCGAGATGGTCAGCACAAACTTGAGATGATGCACTAAAAGAAACCTTCAAATGCCAAAGACCAAGGTTATCACTTTTTATTCCTTCAAAGGGGGCGTCGGCCGCACGATGGCGCTCTTGAACACTGCTTATCAATTGGCGCGTTGGGGGCGGAACGTATTAATGGTTGACGTTGATCTCGAAGCACCTGGTTTGACCTTGTTTTTAAATAAATATCTGCGGTTGAGATCGGAGCAACCTGGTTTCATAGAGTTTTTTGAAGTTTGCAAGCAAGATCTTCTGAGACGGTTCCACAAAGATCAAAGCATTCAGCCGCTGAGATATGAAGATCTCGGAAAGTTCTGGGATCTGGTACGGATCGATAACCCTGAAAGATCGGAACCAGAGCAGCAAGTTGCTGCAGACTCGATTGAAGGCCAAAGTGAGGTCGTTGCCGAGCTTCGAGAAAGTGGCATGGGGCGTGGACAGTTGGCTTTGATGCCAACAGGGGTCATGTCCGAGCAATATGTTACCGATCTACAAAAGCTCGACTTTTACCAGCTCTTCGTTAGTGGTATTGGTTATCCTATAGCCCTCGAATGCCAAGCTTGGCTCAAAAATGCCCCCTTCGATCAACAACCGTTTGATTACATTTTTATAGACTCGCGCACAGGCTACAATGAATCCAGCGGCCTTTGCATCAACGCTTTGGCTGATGCTTTGGTCATCCTCACTGCTCTCAATGTGCAAAATCTCGAAGGAACGCAACGGTTTCTGCAAGAACTCGGTTTGATTCCCGATAAGCCGATCAAGATCATCTTCGTCATTTCTCCCACCCCTCCAGCGGAAGAGCAGCTCAAAATAGAAAGAATTGATGAGTTCAAGAGACTCTTCAAAGGTGCTGATGACGTGTACTACATTCCCTATCACCCCCGCGTCGCTTTGTTGGATGAGGTTTTCGTTGCGAAATACCCTGACAGTGAACTCGCCAAAGCCTACCTCGAATTTGCAAGAGCCATTCTCAAACTGAATAATGACGACGTTGATTCCTTACTCAACTTTGCACGCGAAGAGCTTGGCAAAAAGGACTATCACGGTGTGCTCAACAATCTCAAACGTGCGGTGCTGCAATACCCCACACGGGTCATCAATGAATTGCGTTTTTATTTGGCGAATCTCACCGATCTCGACGCGCCGCTAGAGTGGGTCCAAGATGCCTACGAACTACTTTTGGAATGGACAAAGAAAGATGGTGCAGTGTATTATGAGTGGGCACAGGCAATGGCTACCAAAGCAGAGCATGATCTCAGATCAGGAAAGCCTGAACCCGCTCACAAGGCCTATGCAATAGCTTTTGAACAATTCTCAGAAGCGGCGAAGTTATTGCCCGATCTTGCAGAGATTCTTAATGAGTGGGCGGTTGCTCTCGGCACTTTAGCTGAAATGGAAGCTGAAACCGGTGAGGTGGAATTGGCCCGCGCTCATTTTCAAGAAGCCTTTGACAAATATGCCCAGGCCTTTCAAGATGATTCCAAATTTTATGAAGCGCTCTACAACTGGGGCTCTCATTTAGGCGCCTTTGCCTCGTTGGAAGCCAAGCAAAGAAACATCGAAACGGCGCGCAATTCCTACGAAGCTGCATTTGCAAAATATGAACGAGCCGTTCAACTTGATCCGGAACGTGAAGAAGCTCTGCAAAACTGGGCCGCGGATCTGACCGCGTTTGGAGAGATGGAAGAACAGCTCGAGTCTAGTAAGGATAGTGGAAGAAGTTACCGAGAAGCTTATAATCGCTTTGTCCAAGTTGTTAAAAGCGGTACTCAATGATCTTTGATGCTGAATAATGTTAATCGCCATAAAAAGCTCGAAGCAATGATCGAAAACCGATGAACCATGTCCACCCTCTTCCTCTCCTACTCCCATGCCGATGCGCCGTTTGTGCAACGGCTTTATGATGACCTCACCAAGCGCGGCCTGAAGGTTTGGCTGGATGTCGTCAGCATTCCGCCGGGCGCGGTGATGAGCGAAAAGATCGAAGACGGCATCAACAAATGCGCCTACTTCATCGTCACCCTCTCGCCGGAGGCGGTGCAGTCGGCGTGGGTGCGGCAGGAATGCGCCATGGCGGTGACGCGTTCATGCCAGGCGCACGGCTGCGCGCTGATTCCACTGCTGCGCCGCGATTGCGAGATTCCGCTGTCCTTTCAAGCGCGGCGCTATGTCGATTTCCGTGATGCAAAAAGCGACATCACAGGCCAGGACGAGAATTATGCCGCCAGCTTGGATTTGCTGCTGCGCCATCTGCCGCCGACGCTAGCCGTGTTTGATGCGCTCGATCGCGAGGCGGATTGGGATGAAGGTCTGCACTGCGTCGGCAAGACCAGCAATACCGTCGCGCATTTGGATGATCCCAACGAGATCAGCGCCAAAGCGTTTGAAATCGCGCAAGCCGCCGCGCCGTATCTTGCCAAAGGCGCCGCTTTCCTGCCGCCCGGCTATGCGCCGCTCGCTTGTGCGGTGATTGCCATCTTGCACGGCATGCTGGGCTATCCGCCGCGCATTCTGTGGTCATTCAAGCCGCCGGAGCGCGCCCGCTATTTGATCTCTTCCAAGTATGCTTTGGATTTGCAGGCGCTGCGCGATCAGGGCAAGCAAATGGGCAAGCCTTAATAAGGCAAAACCATTTCGGGCAAAACAATTGAATTCTAAAAAGAACGCATAATCAGGCGATAAAAAATTTTGTGAGCTGCGGCAGTAAAAAGTGTTTGACTTAAACCCAACAAATGCTTAAAATATTCCAAGGCATTTCAATTTAACGCCGAGTCTATATGAATCATTTTAACTTGTCGTATGCCAAGAAAGGTTGAAAAGAAATGGAGCAAATCTTGGAAAATAACTTGCAAAAGTTTTCCTTTGACTATTTTAAGAGTCATTTGGAGCTTATTGCAAATGCGCTGGCGCAAAGCAATGATATTTCTCTCATGCTCAGGAGAGAAGGGGATCAGGTGTTTGTTTATTCTCACAAGAAGTATGATGCGCAAGTCAACGAAATTCTCGACGAAGCCAGGCGAGTACATCAGCGTAAAAAGAGTGAAGGGTATAATCGCGAGCAAGCTTTTGCCGATTTTATGCAGGCGCAAATGGAAATGAGCAAGCATCTGCAATCATGATGTCTCATGAAGACTTCTCTCCGAACCGTTCCGGATACGAATGTGGTCGTTGCCGCTCAAAGCGCCAATGTCACCAGCCCGAATCGAGAATATTTTGAGCGTTGGAAAAATGAGGAGTTTGCCCTTCTCTTTTCCGACGACACGCTGCGTGAATACATCGAAAAACTCGTGGAGCGCAACGTTCCGAAAGAGATTATCATACAGCTTGTCGTCGCAATCCTGGAATTGGGAACGTCTACAGCAATCCAATTTTTCCATCTCGCTAAATATCCGGTTGATCCCGATGACATAGCTTTTATATTGTGTGCTGAAAATGGCAATGCGACTCACCTGATCAGCTATGACCCCCATCTGTTAGATGTGAACGGGTTTTATGAATTCAGAATTTGCAAAACTCTGGATTTTCTATTTGAGTTGCGAGAACTCCTATCCGCATGAAGAGATAAAATGAATCATAAAATTACCCCCCACGAGCCAGAAGAAATGCTGGTTTTTTCCGTAGACGAAGTCTTCCAAGATGCCGCAGCCTCACAAAAACGCTGGCAAGAATGGGAGCGACAAAATAAGATGAAATCGGTTCGCATCGAGGTGTCGGAAATGGAATACACGGTACTGGAAGATTTGGCGCAGCGGCAAGGGAAACTGTTCCCCAAATTATTCAAGCCTTGTTGAACAGCATAATGTCCACGCTGGCACCATCTTCCCAGCTTCCGATCAGAAGTTCTGATTGAAAATTTTAAATTTACAATTTTCAATTTAAAATTGAATGATGTCTATTCGGAGGTCAACCATGCCCAACGACTACACCCCCGCCGAGCTCAAATTATGGATCACCAAGCTGCACGATCCCCACACGCCCGAGGAAGAGCTCAAGCGTATCGCCATGACGCTCGCGCACCTCGACAATCCCGAGGCGCTGCGGGCGTTGGAGGAATTTCGCCAATCCCCGCGCGCCGAAGAGGTGGAGTGGATCGACCATGCGATTGACGAATCCACTTACTTTGTGCTGGAGCCGAAGAATGAACGCGAGGAGAAAGACTACCTCCGCGTCGAGCTCTGGCAGGAGTACGAGGAAGAGCTGCTCGACAAAATGGGACAACGCGATGCCGCCATCGCTCACAAACAACAGCTCGAAGTGGAAAAGGAATTTCTCGAAGCTGCTATCGCCAATGCCCCGAATGAGAGCATCCGAATTCAACTCATGTTGCGACAGAGCGGCATGGATCATCAAATCATTATGGCCGAAAATGATCGCATGAATCTCGAAGAAGAAATCGCCGGTCTGGAATTTATTGTCGATCAGATCGAAAAGGCGGTCGAGTCGCCGCTTTATCGCAAGTATGGCAAGCGCGAAATCGGCGTGCATATCCACCGCGATTGTGAGGGCTGGCTGAAGAAACGAAAAGGCAAGACCAGCGAGACTTGATGGTTTGACTGAAACTGAAAGGCATCATCCGGCGCTGGAAATTTCCCCGCGCTGCGGCAGCAAAAAGTGATTGACTTAATCAACGCAAATGGTTATAATATCTCAGCGCGCCTGTTTGTTTCATCCGTGCAAAAACCCTTGAACTTGTCGTATCATTGGAGAAAATTATTATATGGACCAACAAATCACCTTGACGCTTTCAGATACACTGCTTCAGCGCGCCGCCGGCCTGGCTGCTGTCGTTTCTCGGCCAATTGAGAAGATTTTGGCGGAGACGCTTGAAATGGCATTGCCTGACGTGGGGGCTGAAAAGCTTCCGTCCGTTGCCGGCTTGTCCGATGAAGAAGTTTTAGCCCTTTCTCGAGTGCAAATGGAGAGTAAAGCAAGCTCGCGTTTATCTGATTTGCTTGATAAACAGCAAGCTGGAACGCTGAAAGAAAAAGAGCGAACAGAGTTGCATGGCTTGCATCAAACCTATCTTAGATTATGGCTGCGTCAATCAGAAGCACTCGCCGAGACCGTCAAACGTGGCTTGCGTGAGCCATTATCAGCATGAGCAAGATCAACGCTGTTTTGCGCGAAAAAATTCGCCAGCAGACTGGTAATCGCTGCGGCTACTGCCTGGGCCGGCAGGAGTTGGTTTTGGGGGTTCTCGAGATCGATCATCTTGTGCCGACTGGGGCTGGTGGCAGCGATGATGAAGACAACCTGTGGTTGGCTTGTCGCGCCTGCAACAATGCCAAAAGCTCACAGCAGGATGCTGTTGATCCTCTCACCGGACAGTTTGTCCCCTTGTTCAATCCTCGTGAGCAGAATTGGTGGGATCACTTTTGTTGGAGCATCTCCGGTGTTGAGATTATCGGGATCACACCGATTGGACGAGCAACGGTTGTAGCGCTCGATCTGAATAATATGGTTTCCTTGATGGTTCGACGCAATTGGGTTACCGCCGGCTGGCATCCACCCAAGGAATAGCAAATGCGCTTTCCGCTCACATCTTACGCATTACGTTTTAATTCCCATGCTCCTCAACCTCTCCAACCACGCCGCCGCCAAATGGAGCGCGCCACAAAAACAAGCCGCCGAGCAGCGCTTCGGCGAAGTGCGCGATATGTCTTTTCCCGTAATTGATCCGAATGCCGATCTCGAAACGATCACTGAACTGGCCCATGATTATGTCTGGAAGTGCCGCGATATATTCGATGACGCCGCCAATCCTACGGACGCAGTCCGCAATCCCCAATCCGCGATCGAGAAGTCCGCAATTCATGTGATGGGCGAAATGACCTTCGTCTATCAATTCGTCAAGCTCGCCACCGCCGCCGGACTGCGTTGCGTCGCGTCGACGACTGAACGCATCGCCGTCGATCATCCCGATGGCAGCAAAATGTCTGAATTCCGCTTCGTGCGGTTTCGCGAATATGAAAAATCGGATTGAGGGAGCGGTGGAGTGATGGATCGTTGGATCGGTGGAGTGATGGATTGATGGATCGATGGAGTGATGGAGTGATGGATCGGTGGAGTGATGGATCGATGGAGTGATGGAGTGGTGGATCGATGGATCGTTGGATCGTTGGATTAATGGAACCCCAAAAATCCAATGCTCCAAAAATCCATCAATCCAATAATCCAGCCATCCAACAATCCTGAAAAGCATAAACTGACCACTGAACACTGATAACTGCACACCGGCCATGACTGACTTAGCAAGCCTCGTCTTCACCCTCACCGCCAGCGCGGATACCAAGCTGCCGCCGGCCAACGCACGCATTCTGCACGGCTCGCTCTTGCGCTGGCTGGAGCGCGACCATTCCGAACTCGTGAAGCTCTTGCACGACAACAACGAGCGCCGGCCGTACACGCTGTCGGATTTGCGCGGCAAATTCGAAGAGAAAAACGGCTGGCGTAAACTCCTGCAAGGTGAAACCTAGTGGTATCGCCTCACGGCTTTGGACGCCGGCTTCATTCAGCACTTGCTGGCCTCGATGCGGCAACAACCAACCGGGCCGCAGCCGGATGATCCCAAGCTCGTGCCCGGCCCGGCGTTCTTGGCGCCGGAGCAGCATCCGCAGGCGCAACTGAGCAGCTTCAGCCAAATCATCGACAGCGTGCGCCAACTCGCCGCGCGGCGACAGCTCGACAACGCGGTGGATTTGCAGTTTACCTCGCCGACATGCTTCATTGAAAACAAACAGGCCCTGCCGCTGCCGGTGCCGCGCTACGTCTTCGGCTACCTCGCCAACAAATGGCAGCTCGCCAGCCCCGTGCCGCTGCCGGTGGAAGACTTGCAGCATTTCGTCGAGAGCATTCACCTCGCCTTTGCGCGCGTGGAAACCCAAATGGTCGATTTGCAAAAATACAAGCGCACCGGCTTTACCGGCGAGTGCCGCTTTGCGCTGCACCCGGCGCTGCCGGAAAATTATAAACAAAGCTTGCATTTGTTGAAAAAATTTGCTTTCTTTAGTGGTGTCGGCTCGCATACCACCATGGGCCTGGGACAGGTCAAACCCGGATGAGCCGCCGGGTCAAATATTGCGTCGTCTTTATGTTCATCTGTCATGCGTTTGAAATATGATTGGCGGCAAAATTAAATTAAAAGTTCACCCAAAAATGTTTTTTAAAAAACATAAGCTTATCCTGTGGTAACTTGATATAAGTTGCCGGGGGCGAAAGCACGAAGTGCATTGAAACGCCTCTTTTTCGCTCCTGGAACTTTCTGCTCGTCGCCGCGGTTTACAGAGCGAACAGGATTTCCAGTGTAACCGGCCCCGTCATCTCGTGAGACGAGCAGCGATGATTACCCTCTGCTGATCTTGCCGTAGCCGCGCTCGCCTGTTCTTCCAATTCCAAACGACTCAGCACAATTCTTTTATTACGATTTCAACGGCGCTCTGCGTCTATTCTAATAGCGGCAGGCCAAAGGCCTGTGGTTAAGCTCTGCACGCGTGTTCTTTTTCAGTAGACCGGGAAATGCGCCGGGGACCGGGCGCCTGATCGCGCGCGGCGTCTGTACGCCATGGTTTCATGATGATTCTCCACGGGTTCATTTTGCAACCCCACTGGCAAGGCTGCACGAGTTTTCGCCTCGCGGCGTCAAGCGCGGCGCGAGGCTTTGCCAAACCCACCAGCTTGCTCGGAGGCAGGAAGGTTGCTGGTGTTTTGCCAGTTAAGCATGACCCTCAATAAGGATTGCAAAATGTACCTTGAGGGTCGCCTTGCGCGGCCGCTGGTTGGCGGAAAAAATGGCGCTGGCGATGCCGACCGGCCGGTTTTCCCATTTGCTCGCCTTGTTGACCGAGATCGATCCGCATTTGCCGGGCGAGCGCTATTTTTTTCTTAATCTGTTGACGGCTTGGCGCAGCCGGGGAAATTTCTCGACGGTCGCGCCGTTGTTGCGAGATTAGTACGATCTTTTGCATGAGGCCGCCTCGTTGTCGGGACCGCAAGAACGTCAAGCGTGGGGCTTCTTTCACTCCGAGCGTCTCCAATCCGTTTTCCACCTCTAAAATCGTTCGCTCCCACTAGCAGAGCAACCGTCCGGGCGTTTCCTCGATTGCATCGGCTTATTGTAAAAGCGTCCGGACGGCGAATAGGAATCAAATCAAAATTTTGATCTGGTTCTTGGGCAGCGTCTTTTCCATTGAAAAATGGATAAGACGATTATGCTTTTTCACCCGCTTTATCAAAAACTCTGCACCGACGACAACCTCAACCGCGCCTGGCGCGCGGTGCGGCGGTTGAGCGAAGCGCCCGGCCTCGACGGCATGACCGCGGCGCATTTCGAGAGCCGGTCCTTTGTTTTGCTCAAAAAGTTGCAGAACGATCTGCTCAAATTCAAATATGCGCCGCAGCCGGTGAAGCGCATTTTCATGCGGCGTGAGGTTGGGCCGCCGCGCCCGCTCGGCATTCCGACGTTTATCGATCGCATCGTGCAGCGCGCGCTGGTGCAAATTCTCATTCCGCTCCTCCTGGCCTGCGCCAGAGCCGTGAAGCCAGCCCGCGCTTTCAGGATGTTCCGGAGCAACCCTATATGGATGAAAGCCGGCAACTGTTGCGGCGAATGCAGCGCAATTATGATCGCATTATTTCGCCGCCGCCGAAGCCGCCAAGTTCCAATTAATTATTTTGTCCCCAATAATTTTGCCTTGGATTTTTCTCGATAAACAACCATGACGCTGCCGGATTTGAAACGGTTGTGGCGCGGCTGTGCGGCCCTAACGCTGAGTGCGAGCATTTTTTGGGCTTATTTCCACGCCTGTGAGCGTTCGACCGGCCGCTCACCGCAACCCGGCCTCGCGCCCTCTGCCGAACCGGCTGCCGCGCCCACCCCCAGCGTGCCTGCTGCCCGTTTGGCCGAACCTCGCTACACCTACGTCGGGCCCGCTCAATTCTCTGAAGCGGCGGAATCCTCCGGTGACGACGTGAGCATGTCCCATAAATATTTCACTGGACACAGAGAGAAAAATTTAGTATATTACCGGTGTGAGGATCGCTGGTCAAAATTTCACGCCGGAAGTCATCGGGAAGATTCAGACCATGATCGA
>Ga0247727_10006608_pt1 | contig 22694 bp, 27 predicted proteins | sample WisWelCaveWW1625_FD_202498 | JGI IMG/M metagenome (GOLD analysis project Ga0247727, IMG submission 202498) | Biofilm microbial communities from Wishing Well Cave, Virginia, United States - WW16-25 | ecosystem: Environmental > Aquatic > Deep subsurface > Groundwater > Cave microbial mat | place...
GGCGACACGCTGTTCGCCGCGGGCTGCGGGCGCCTGTTCGAGGGTACGCCCGCGATGATGCACACGGCGCTGGCGGAGAAGCTCGGCCGGCTGCCCGGCACGACGCGCGTCTACTGCGGGCACGAGTACACGGCCGGCAACCTGCGCTTCGCGGCGCACGTCGAGCCCGAGAACGAAGCCGTGCGGCAGGCGCTGGCGCGCGTCACGGCCTCCCGCGCGCAGGCGGCAGCCGACTGGCACGACGCCACGCCCGACGAGATGACGGTGCCCACCACGATTGCCGACGAGCACGCCACGAACCCCTTCCTGCGCGCCGGCAGCAGCGAAGCGCTCGGCCGGCGCCGCGCCGCGAAAGACTCGTTCTAGCGTGGGGCACGCTCCCACTCCGCCCGCGGGCGCGGCCGTCAGCTCGGTGCAGCACCGCGTGCCCTTCTACGAGACCGACGGCATGCGCGTGGTGCACCACTCGAACTTCGTGCGTTGGCTGGAAATCGCACGCATCCGCTGGCTCGCCGAGCACCACCGCCCCTACCCCGAGTACCTCGCCGCCGGCCGCCACTTCGCCGTGATCCGCGTCGAGGTGGACTACCGCCTGCCGGTGAGGTTCGACGAAGACGTGACCGTCTCGGTCTGGCCCGAATGGGTGCGGGGCGCAACGCTGCGCATGGCCTATCGGCTCGAGACGACGCGTGGCGTCGTGGCCCACGCGGCCACCGATCACGCCCTGGTCGACGACGCTGGCCGGCCGCGCCGCATCCCACGCGAGGAGCGCGACGCGCTGCGGCGGCTCTGCGGGGAATCAACCCAGCAGCCGGCGCAGCGCTCCGCGTAGGCGGCGGCCGAGGTTCTGCTCGGACCAGTCGGTGGCGCGCCGGATCAGCTCGAGCGCGTCGCCCTGCCCCGACCAGTGCGAGCGCACGACGTCGGGGTGGACGTGATTCACGACGCGCGAGAGCGTGGCAGCCACCACGAGCACGTCGTCGAGCACGCCGAACGGACCGAACAGCCAGACCGGCATCAGGTCGAAGGGCGAGACGACGTACAGCACACCGAACAGCGCGAGCGCCTTGTCTCCGACGGCCACGCGCGGATCGCGCAGCAGCCGCGCGAGCAGCATCACCAGGTCGGGAAAGGCGAGCAGCACGTCGCGCAGGTCGGAGCCGGCGCCCGGTGTCACCGGCCGGATCTGCGCACGCAGCCGATCGTAGAGCCGCTGCGCGCGCGCGCCGAGCTCGATCTCCACCGGCCGATCTTTTCTCACAGCGATCCTCCCCGCCTCGCGGGCTCGTTCCCGTCGAAGGCGAAGGCGAGCGGGCGATCCGCGCCATCGTACCGTTCTACGGCGAGCACCGGCTCGGGGTTCGTGAGCAGGGCTTCCAGCAGCTCGTGGAGATCGTCCACCAGGGGAAGCTCGCGCACACGGGAGAGCTCGTGCCAGGCCAGCTCGATGCCCGGCGCCGGCCGCAGCGTGGGCGCTGCGACCTCGCCGACGAAGAGGAAGACGACATAGGCGTGGCCGAGCATCCCCGTCTCGTGCACGACGCCGCGCAGGCGCAGCTCCGCCACGTCGAGGCCGGCCTCCTCGAGCAGCTCGCGCCGCGCGGCAGCGCGCACGCCCTCACCCGCCTCGACGTGCCCGCCCACGCCGTTCCAGCGGCCGGCGAAGCGGTCGCTGCCGGCGGCGTGGCGCAGCAGCAAGAGCCGTTCCCCGCAGCGCACGAAGGAGACGGTGGCGAGCCGCGCCACGTGACGCGGCCGCCCTGCGCCCCCGCTAGCGCCCACGCGGCGTCGCCTCGGCGGGCGGCGCCGCCACCGCGTCTGCGGGATCGGGCGCGAGCCGCAGCACGCCGACCAACGTGCGTCCTGTGGCCGCCTCGAGCGGCACGCCGAGCAGCGCCGCCACGCTCGGCGCAACGTCGAGCTGGCTCATGCGCGGCACGCGCACGCCGCGCCGGAAGCCGCGACCGAAGGCCACCAGGCCGGTGCCTGCGCCAGCCTCGCCGCGGAGCGCACCTCCGCTGCCATGCGCGGCCGCCGCTCCGAACGGGGCGGCATCGGCAGCGTTCTCGATCACGAAGCCCGGCTCGGCCTCGAGGCCGAACCAGGCGTCGGGATCCGCTCCGCGCTCGATCATCTCGTCGGCGCTGACCACACGGAAGGCGCGGCTCTCGTCGGCCCGCGCCTCGAGCTGCTTGCGCACCTGCACGGCGGTGCGCGCCTCGTTCGCATAGACGTAGGCGGAGCCACCGTTCGAACGCGCGAACGCCTTCCAGCGTCCCTGCGGCGTGATCCAGCCCGCCTCTCGCAGCCAGGCGTTCGGCCGCAGCGCGGTGTGCACCGATGCGAAGGCCTGATCGCCCATCACCACGAAAGCCGTCTGCGGCAGGATGCCCGTTCGCTCTGCACAGCCAAGCAAACGGACCAGCTCGGAGTCGACCGCCGAGAAGGCCGCCGCCGCCTCGGCCGAGTACGGACCCAGCGCGACGAGCGGCGGCTCCGGCCCGCGCAGGCGCAACAGCAGGAGGCGAGGCGGCGCTTCGAACGCCGCGCAGGCGAGGTCGATCAGCAGCGCATCGCGCGCCGGTCCCGGCTGCTCGGCAGCGGCCGGCGCGGCGCGCAGGCGGTCCGCCAGCCAAGGGACGCTGGCGCCGGCTGCGGCAAGCGCCGACCAGCGCTCGCCCGCACGCAGCGGCGTCACGTCGGGCAACAGGCTGGCGATCTGTGCGCCCGTCGTGGTCGGCCAGTCGAGGCTGGTGACCGAGCCGCCGCTCTCGGCCACGCGCTGCCAGAGCGTTGCAGCCCGCAGCTGACTCGCGTGCGAAGGAGGAGCGCGGCGCACGCCGCGCTCACCGAGCAGCTGATCGGCGACGATCCCGTGCTCGGCCGGCGCGACACCCGTCACGAGGCTCGCGTGCGCGGGATAGGCGCCCGCGCCCGCCACGGTCTCGAGCTGCTCGGCCGCGACGCCGCGGCTCGCGAGCGCAGCCAGCGCAGGCATCGCATCCCCTGCGAGATAACGCTCGGCGGTCAGGCCGGCGACGGAGACGAGCACGATCACGGCCGGGCGCCCGGCGGCGTCCGCGAGAGGCGGAAGCCGCGGCGCCGGCGGCGCGCCACCCGGCGCGACGCAGCCGAGCGCGAGCGCGAGCAGCAGCGGGCTCCCGCGAGCTGCGCTCATCCGCGGAAGATTCCCTTCCGTTCCGCGCGGCCGCGCTGGAGCAGCCCGTGCATCGCATCGCGCACGAGATCCACCTTGGCCTGGATCTGGGCGTCCTCCTCCGTCGGGCTGCCGTCGAGGCGCAGCGGGTCGCCGAAGTAGATGCGGTACTTCACGGGCAGCGGCAGGATGCCGAGCGGCCCGAGCCACGGGAAGCCGAGCGTGAGCGGAAAGGCCGGCATGCCGAGCAGCTTGCCGAGCCGCGGCACGTTGGCGAGGCCGGGCTGCTGCTCCTCGGAGCCCACGATGCCGATCGGCACGATCGGCGTCTCGGTCTCGAGCGCGAGCCGCACGAAGCCCTGACCGAAGCGCTGCAGCTTGTAGCGCTCGCGGAACAGCTTGTTCATGCCGCGCACGCCTTCCGGGAACACCATCACGCACTCGTCGGCCTCGAGCATCTGCACGCAGTTCTCGGGCGTACCGACCATGCTGCCGCTTCGAATCGCCGACACGCCCACGAAGGGCAGCTGGGGGATCCAGTACTCGCCCATGCCGCGCACGATGCGGGGCGGCTCCGCTTCGAGCAGCATGGCGACGCCGAGCATCATGCCGTCGAAGGGCAGTTGTCCGGCATGGTTCGAGATCAGCAGCACGCGGCCGCTCGGCACCTTCTCGATGCCTCGGGTCTCGACGCGGAAGTAGTAGCGGTAGAGCAGCCCCGAGAGCAGCAGCTGGCTCTTGGCGGCGGCGGGCTCGAGGCCGAACTGATCGAAGCCATACTCGTTGAGCCGTGTCGGGATCTTGCGCAGTCGCTCTTCGAGCTCCTGCCCGAGCCCGCGCGCCGAGAGCGGCAGCAGCGCGCCAGAGAGGTCGCGCAACGCGTTGCCGAGCCCGCCCGGCCCCTTCGGCACGGCTCAGTCGCGCAGGCTCTGGAAGATTTCTTCCAGGCCGAACAGAGGTCTGAAGTTCGTGGCTTCGACGAAGCGCCGGCCCGAGAGCGTGACCGGGAACTTCAGGAAGTCGATCGCACCCTCCGGCCAGGGCACCATGCCGCGCGCGAACAGCTGCCGGATCAGCGGGCGGAAGAGAAACTCGGGCAGCGCGATCGGCCGGCCGCCGGTCTCCCGGATCGCCGTGTGGATCGGCACCTGACCGGGTCCCACCAGGTTGAAGACGCCCTGCAGCCCGTGATACAGCGACAGCGCGATCGCCTCGACCACGTCCTGCTCGTGGATGAACTGCATCAGCGGATCGAAGCCCATTACGGTGGGCTGGCGCTCGAGCCGCAGAAACTCCGAGATCATCGAGCGCACGTAGTGCCCGAGCACGTTCACGGGCCGCAGCACGCAGGTCGAGATGTGCGGATAGCGCCACAGGAAGGTGGTGGCGATCGCATCCACCTCGACCAGGTCGCGAATCTCCGGATAGCCGCGGCTGGCTTCGAGCGCGCGGTCTTCGTCCATGTAGAAGGGGTTGTCGTACAGCGCGCCGTAGACGGTGCCGCTCGAGAACACCACGAGCTTCTGGACGCCGTAGTGGGCGCAGTGATCGAGCAGGCGCTTGGTGCCGCGCACGTTCGCGTCGTGACGCCGACTGAGATCGCTCCGGAAATCGCGCACGAAGCCCATGTGCACGACCGCCGTGGGCAGCTCGGTGCGGATCACGTCTTCGAAGCCGCGCTTGCGCAGGTCGACCGCATGGACGGCGATGGAGCGGGGCCGGCCTTCCCAGGGCACGCGGTCCACTCCGCAGACTTCGTAGTTCTCGAGCAGGCGGCGAGCGAGCAGCCGGCCGAGGCCACCGGCGATGCCGGTGATGAGCACTTTCTCCATCGGCCTTCCCGAGGGGTTCGCGCCCAGGGTAACCGCTGCGGGCGTGAACCCTCTACCCCTGAGTTTTCGAAGTCGTTAGGCTAGCCGCGGCCCCCGGAGGGAACCGCACGCAACGTGTCGGACGCTGTGCCCCAGTTCGAGGAGATCAAGATCCCGGTCCCGGATCGGGTCCACGGCCTCGATACCGTCACCGGCCTGCTCGGGATCCCCGAGTGGTGGCCAACCGGCGCCCGCGTCAGCGTCGTGATCGCGCGCGCGTCGACCGCCGCCGATCCGCTGATCGACCTGATCCAGCGCGAGCTCACCGCGAAGAAGATCCTGACGCTCTCCTTCCCGCTGCCCTACATGGCGGCCGGCAAGAAGACGCCCGACGACATGCGCATCCTGAAGCGCGCCTACCAGGCAGCCGTGGCACTGCTGGCGCAGGATCCCAGCGCGGCGCCGGCGCACGTCTTCGCAGGGGGCAAGAACATCGGGGCCCTGGTGGCAGCGAACGCCTCGACCGCGGCGGGGCGCATGCGCATCGAAGGGCTGTTCCTGCTCGGCTATCCCCTGCACAAGCAGGACGACCCGAGCGACCCGCGCTCGGAGCAGCTCTACCGAACGGTCACGCCGATGCTGTTCGTGCAGGGCCAGCGCGACCGCCATTGCGACCTGCCCAGCCTGCGCCGCACGCTCGCGCGGGTCGGTGCCCCGGTGCAGCTCCACGTCGTGGACGACGCCGATCACCAGCTGCGCATTCCGAAGCGGGCCGAGCGCAGCCAGGAGCACGTGAACTTCGAGGTGCTGACCGCGCTCGAAAGCTGGATGCGGAAGACACTGAGCAGCTCCAGCAGCTGACGGCGGCATGGCCTCGCGAACGCCGCGCCCCTCATGAACTCGAGCACGATCGTGCGCTGAACACGCCGAGGGTCCCGCGCGGAGTGTGAATGGACATGAGCAACGCCCTTCGGCAAGAGCTGTTGAAGCTGTCCGCGGCGGAACGGCTGGAGCTGGTCGAGGAGCTCTGGGACAGCATCGCGGGTGACGACGAGGCCCTCGCGGCGACCGACGAGCAGCGCGCGGACCTCGAGCGACGGCTGGCCGAAGCCGATGCTGACCCCACGGGCGGCTCGCCCTGGGAAGAGGTCGAGGAGCGCATCCGGCACCGCCCGCGGTGACGCTCCGGCTCCAGGTTCCCCGCCGCGCCGAGCGTGATCTCGACGAGGCACATGCCTGGTACGAGCAGCAATTGGCGGGTCTCGGGCTGCGCAACGCCCAGGGCATCCAGCGAGTGACAGCGCGGAGAGCCGGCCCACACGGCTGGCGCTCTGCGACCCGGCTGGTGCGTGAGCTGGGCATATCTCAAATTTGAGATATGCTCCCGGCCGTGACCTGGCGCGTCGAAGTGCTCGACCATCGTGTGGTCAAGGAGCTCGATGCCCTGGCGCAGGATGTCCGGCAACGCTTCCTTCGCATTTCAGAGCTCATCGAAGAACACGGTCTTTCCGCCATGCGTGAGCCACATGTCAAGCACCTGGAAGGAAAGCTCTGGGAGATGCGGATGAAGGGCAGGGACGGCATCGCACGGGCCATCTACGTGACCGCCCGCGGTGAACGAGTGGTCGTGGTCAAGACGCCGCGGAGCGCACTGGAGATCGCGAGAACGCGCGCGAAGGAGGTGACGTGATGCCTGTCTCACTGAAGAAGATCGCGAAGCGATGGCTGAAGGAGCCCGGTTTTCGGCAGGGCTACGAAGCGCTGGAAGAGGAGTTCTTCCTCGCCAGCTTGCTGATCGCCGCAAGGACCCGCGCAAATCTCACGCAGGCCGAGCTTGCCGGAAGAATGGGGACATCGCAGTCCGCCATCGCTCGTTTGGAGAGCGGCATGGCACAGCCCAGCCTCTCCACTCTGAAACGGCTCGCTCAGGCGACCGGAATGCGGCTCAGGATCTCCCTCGAACCTCGCCCGCGCCGCAAGAAGCAGCGAAGCAAGCGAGCAGCGTGAGCGCGCCGGCGCAACGACCCTACGCGATCCAGCACGGCCAGTACAGGAACCTGCACGACCATCCACATCGTGTTCCGCTCCGTCGGCGGCGACAACGACCTCGCGAATCGCACCACGCTCTGCGCCTACCACCACTTGCGGGATGGGCACGCCGGCCGAGTCCGTGTGATCGGATCGGCGCCCGCCGGCCTCCGCTTCGAGCTCGGCCTTCGGCCGGGACAGCGGCCTCTCCTTTGCTACCGCTCCGGCGAGCGACTCGACGCGTCCGCGTCCTGATCCCACAATGTCATCCCGCCGCGACCTTCGCTCTCGAAGGAAAAAGTTTGACCTGGCACACCGTCTCGCCCGCCTCTCGCATCCGCGAAGGACAGCTGCTGTGCTTCAGCGTCGCGGGCCGGCGCCTCGTGGTCGGGCGTACGGCTCGAGGCTACTTCGCGCTCGACGACACCTGCCCCCACGCCGGCGGCAGCCTCTCCGAGGGCATGCTCGAGGCAGGCGCCGTGATCTGCCCGATCCACGGCCATGCCTACGACGTCGTCACCGGCGAGGGCCTCGACGACGGCGCCGAGGTGCGCGTTCATCCCTGCGTGCTGGAGGGCGACGTGCTGCGCATCGAGATCGTGGAGGATGCTGCGCATCCTGGCGAGGAGAACGAGTCGTGAGCGAGCCGAGCGACCTCTACTTCGCGCAGGTTCCGGTCGGAGAGATGGCGAACTTCGCCTACCTGCTCGGCAGCCGCGAGACGCGGGAGTGCCTGCTGGTCGATCCGGCCTGGAGCGTGGACGCGCTGCTCGATCAGGCCGAGGCCGACGGCATGCGCGTCACCGGCGCGCTGGTCACGCACTACCACCAGGATCACGTCGGCGGCTCGATCTTCGGCATGGAGATCGAGGGGCTGGCGCGGCTGATGGCGCGCGCGCCCGTGCGCGTGCACGTGAACGCGCGCGAAGCGGAAGGCGTGCGCAAGGTGACGGGCCTCTCGGCCTCGGACCTGGTGGCCCACGCGGGCGGCGACGTGCTCGCACTCGGCGGCATGCAGGTGCGGCTGCTCCACACGCCCGGCCACACGCCTGGCTCGCAGTGCTTCCTCGTCGAAGAAGCAGGGGCACCCGGCCGTCTCGTCTCGGGCGACACGCTCTTCCTCGGCAGCTGCGGCCGCGTCGATCTGCCCGGCGGCGACCCGGAGGCGCTGTTCCACAGCCTCGAGCACCTCGGCCGCCTGCCCGACGACACCCTGCTCTACCCCGGCCACCTCTACTCCGCCGATCCTTCGTCGACGATCGGGGAGCAGAAGCGCAGCAATCCCTACCTGCGCGTCGCCCGGCTCGAGGACTTCCTGGGCTTCATGGGATACTGAGCGCGTGTCGAGCGCGCCGAAGCCCCCCGCTCCGCTCCCGCTGCTCACGCTGCTCGTGTATGCGGCGCCCGGCGTCGGCGTGTCCTTCCTATCCACGCTGTTCGTGGTGATGTACCTGAAGTTCGCGACGGATCGGCTCGCCGTGTCGACCTTCGCGATGGGCGGGATCTTCCTCGTTGCGAAGCTCTGGAACGCCCTCGCCGATCCGCTCGTGGGCTCGTGGAGCGATCGCACCCGCAGCCCACTGGGACGGCGCAAGACCTGGCTGGCCGCCGGCAGCATCCCGCTCGCCCTGTTCTTCTGGATGGCCTGGGCGCCACCCGTCTCGCTCGCCGGCGGCGCCCTCACGCTCTGGGTGCTGGTCGCGGTGCTCGGGACCTACACCGCATTCACCACCTACGAGGTGCCGCATGCGGCGCTCGGCGTGGAGCTCACGCACCACCACGCCTCTCGCAACCGCCTGTTCGGTGTGAAGTACCTCGTCCGCGCCGTGGGCCTCGGCCTCGCCACGATGTGGGGCGTCACGCTGGTGAACGATCCCGTCGACGGCCGCGCCAACGGGGCCTGGCTCGGCGCGGTAGCGGGCTTCGGCACGGCGGCTCTGATCCTCGCGTCCCTGCTGCTGCTACCCCGCGAGCGCAGCGACTATCAGGGACGCGGTGGCATCTCGGTGCGGGCCGCGATTCGTGACGTCGCCCGGAACCGCCAGGCGCGGCTCCTGCTCACGGTGTTCTTCGTCGAAGCGCTCGGGCTCGGCGGACTCACGGTGCTGGTCCCCTACGTGACCGAGTACGTGATGAAGCGGCCCGACCTGATCGAGGAGATGCTCGCCGTCTACGTCCTCGCAACCTTCCTCGCGATCCCGCTCTGGGTGTGGCTCGCGCGCCACTTCGAGAAACGGAAGCTGTGGCTCTACGCCATGGTGCAGGGGGGCGTCGGCTTCGGTGTGCTGTTCTGGCTCGGCGAGAACGACTGGCCGCTGATGGTGTGCTCCTCGGTGCTGGCGGGCACCGCCCAGGCTTGCGGCAACTCGATCGGTCAGGCGCTCAAGGCCGACGTGATCGACCTCGACGAGTTCGAGACCGGCCAGCGCAAGGAGGGCGCCTACTTCGCCGCCTGGAGCTTCGTGAACAAGCTCGGCAACGCGGTGCTCGCCAGCTCGGCGGCGTTCGCGCTCGGCTTCGCGGGCTTCGTCCCCAACGTCGAGCAGACCGCGCTGGTGAAGAGCACCCTCGTGGTGCTGATGGGCGGCATGCCGCTCGCCGGCTACGCGGTGGGCGCGCTGCTGTTCTCGCGCTTCTCGTTCTCCGAGGCCGAGCACGCGCGCATCCGCCTCGAGCTCGACGCGCGCGCGGCGGCAGGGGCAGGGGCGAGATGAGCCCGCTCCCGGCGGTCGAGCCGATGCCGCCGCGGGCGGCGGGCGTGCTGCCCTGGCTGGGCGCCGGTCTCGGCCTGCTGCGCGATCCGACCGCCCATCTCGTGCGGCTGCGCGCGCGGCTCGGCGACACCTTCGTGCTCGACGGCCTCGGCTATCGGCTCTGCTTCGTGTTCTCGCCCGCTGGCGTGCGCGCGCTCTACGCCGTCCCGGAGCAGCAGGCGAGCTTCGGGCTCGCCACCTTCGAGCTGGTGATGAAGCGCAAGATCCCGCTCGAGCTGGCCATGGGTCGGCGCAACCTGCCGCACGACCTGTTCAAGAACCCCGACGTCGAGACCTATCTCGAGCACCTCGAGGCCGCGATGCAGCTCGAGATGGACGAGCTGGGGGCGCACGGCCGCTTCGAGGCCTTCGCCGAGGCGAAGCGCCTCGGCTATCGGCTCGGTCTCGCCGCCTGGGCGGGCAGCGAGGCAGCGTCGGCGCGCTTCCTGCCGGCGTTGATCTCGGCCTTCGAGCGGCTCGACACAGCCGACTCCTTCGTGCGGCCGCTCTCGACGGCCTGGAGCATGGCGACCCGGAAGCGCCGCGAGTGGCGCGCCATGCGCGAGATCGAGGGCGTCTTCCACTCCATTCTCGAGGAGCGCCGCGCCAGCGGCCGCAGGCCGGGCGACTTCCTGGATCAGATCGAGGCGTCGTTCGCCGACGTCGCGCTGCCCGATCGCGACGTTCAGGTTGCGCGCGACCTGATGGTGCTCCAGATGGGTGCGCAGTCGAACCTGTTCGCGGCGCTGGCCTGGACCCTCGTGAACCTGCTGCTCGACCCCGAGCTGCTGGCGCGCGTCGCGGCCGGCGACGACGACCTGCTCGAGCGCTCTGCGCACGAATCGATCCGGCTGGCGCAACGCTCGCTCACCCTGCGGCGCGTGCTGCAGCCGCTCGACGTCACGGTCGAGACGGGCACGCACCGCCTCGCGCCCGGCGTCTTCCTCGCCACCATGCTCTCGGTCAACAACAGCAGCGTGGCGCCGGGCCTCGAGCGCTTCGATCCCGACCACTATGCCGGGCGGCGCCTGGCAGACGCGGTGGCCCCGTCCACGCGGGAGCTGGTCTCGACCTTCGGTCACGGCCGGCACTCGTGCCCGGCCCAGCGCTTCTCGATCTCTGCGATCCGCATCGCCGTGCGCCGCCTGCTCGAACGCTACGAGCTGACGCCCGGCTTTCGTTCGGCGGAGCCTCGCACCCGCCAGATCGGGGGCGTCGCGCGCGCTGCCCGCGCCTGCCCGATCGACTATCGGGCGCGCAGCTAACTCCGCGAACGCAAGTCACTTTTCCGCCGCGTCGCGGCTTGAAACGAATGGGGGCCTTGGGTAGCGTTCGCGCCTTCCCGCCCCCCGGCCGGCAGCGCTGGCGATCGGGGGCCCGCACCCGGAGCGTCCCCGATGAAGATCTTGGTCTGCCTCAAGCAGGTGCCGCACCAGGACGCGCGCCTCGACCTGAACGCCGACGGCTCGTGGATCAAGGAAGACGGCATCAAGTTCGAGATCAACAGCTACGACACCTTCGCCCTCGAGGAGGCGCTCCGGATCAAGGACGCCGACCCGACGAGCGAGGTGGTGGTGGCCTCGATCGGCCCGGACCGCGTGACGCAGGCGCTGCGCACCGCCCTCGGCATGGGCGCCGACCGCGCCGTGCACGTGAAGGACGCCGCGGTGGACGGCTCCGACTCCCTCGGCATCGCGCGCGTCCTCGCCGCCATCGCCACCGAGGTCGGCCCCGACGTCGTGCTGATGGGCCTGATGTCGGAGGACAACAACGCCTCGGCCGTGCCGCCGATGCTGGCCGAGCTGATGGGGGTGCCGCATGCCACCGCCGTGGTGAAGGCCGACAAGGGCGCCGCGGGCTTCCGCGTCGAGCGCGAGCTCGAGGGCGGCGCGCTCGAGGTCGTGGACCTCCCGCTGCCGTGCCTGCTGGCGGTGCAGACGGGCCTCAACCAGGTCCGCTACGCGTCGCTCAAGGGGATCATGGCGGCCAAGAAGAAGCCGCTCGACGTGAAGACCGCCGAGGCGCTCGGCCTCACCGGCAAGGTCGGGGCGGGCGCCGCCAAGGCGACGATCCGCAAGGTCTACCACCCCCCCAAGGGCGAGGGCGCCGAGATCCTCTCGGGCAGCGCCGACGAAGTCGTCGCGAAGCTCGTCGGCAAGATCAAGGAGCTCGGGCTCCTGTAGAGGGATCCCCGCAGGAGAACGATCCATGGCAAGCATCCTCCTCGTCGCCGAGCTCCAGAAGGGCGCGATCCGCGAGGCGAGCTACGAGCTGGTCGCCTTCGCCAAGAAGCTCGGCGGCGATCTCCACAGCGTGGTGCTCGGCAGCGGCATCGCGGGCGAGGCCGAGGCCCTCGCCAAGCGCGGCGGTGGCAAGGTCTACGTGTGCGACGACGCCGCCCTCGCCAACTACAACGTGGACGGCTGGGCCAAGGCGGTGCGCGCCGCGGCCGACGCCTCCGGCGCCGAGACGGTGCTGTTCTCCAATACGCCGGTTGGCTGGGACGTGGCCGCACGTGTGGCGGCCGGCCTCGATGCCGCCTTCGTCTCCGACGCCTTCGACGTGAGGCCGGGCCCGGTCTTCGTGCGCCGCATCTTCAACGGCAAGCTCGACGCCGAGGTGGCGCCTGTTGCCGGCAAGGTGGTGGTGACCGTGCAGCCGGGGGCGCTGGCAGCCTTCGAGGGCACCGGCAGCGGCTCGACCGAGAGGCTGTCGGTGGACCTCTCCGGCCTGCGCGCCAAGTTCGTCGAGACCAAGGTCGCCAGCTCGAAGGGTGTGGACCTGACCAAGGCCGAGATCATCGTCTCCGGCGGCCGCGGGGTCGGCGCGCCCGAGAAGTTCCCCGAGGTGATCCAGCCGCTCGCCTCGGCGCTCGGCGGCGCCATGGGCGCCTCGCGGCCGGTCGTGGACGCGGGCTGGCTGCCCCACGAGTACCAGGTCGGGTCCTCCGGCCAGGTCGTGACGCCGAAGCTCTACATCGCTTGTGGCATCTCCGGGGCGATCCAGCACCTGGTGGGCATGAAGGGCTCGAATTACATCATCGCCATCAACAAGGACGCCGACGCGCCGATCTTCGAGGTCGCGCAGCTCGGGGTGGTCGGCGACCTGTTCGAGATCGTGCCCAAGCTGACCGCAGCGGTGAAGACCGCGAAGGGCTGAGCCTCAGCTCCCTCGCCCTGCTCGATTTTTTCCTTTGCGCGCGGCCCGATCTGCGTCAAGATGGGGGCCTGGGGTGCGGGTGTTGCGCTGCGCGCGTTCTGCAGGGCGGGATTCTCCGCACCTCGCGGCCACCAGTTCGGGGGGGTGGGCTTGCCGCGCAGGATCGCGTTCATCAACGAGAAGGGTGGGAGCGCCAAGACCACCCTCGTGGCGAACCTCGCGGTGCATCTCGCTCTCCACCGCGGCCGCCGCGTGCTCGCCCTCGACATGGATCCGCAAGGGCAGCTCGCGCGTGCGCTCGGCGTCGAGCTGAGCGCCGGCGGGCCGAGCGCGGTGGACCTGCTGCTCGACGAGCTGCTCGACGACGCCAGCCTCGATCGCGCGAGCACGGCCCGCGGCACGCTGCCGCGTGTGGCGACGCGCATCCGCGGGCTCGACCTGGTGGGCGCGAACAAGGCGCTGGGCCTGGCCGGCGCCGCCGATCCGGCCGGCGACGAAGCCACCGCCCGCCTGGCCCGCTCGCTCGACGCGCTGTTCGAGAGCGAGGACTACGACCTCCTGCTGATCGACGCCCCGCCCTCCTTCGGCCCGCTCACCCTCAACGTGCTGCGCGCCGTGCACGAGGTCGTGATCCCGGTGCCGCTCACCTTCCTCGGCCTCGATGGCTGCGCGGCGCTGCTGCGCACGATCGCGACGGTGCGCACGCGCTACAGCAACCCTTCGCTGCGCATCACGATGGTGATCCCGACCTTCTACCGGCGCACGCGCATGGCGCACGAGATGCTCGAGCGCCTCAAGGCGCGCTTCCCCAAGGAGCTCGCGCACACCGTGCTCGGCTATCACGTGAAGATCGACGAGGCGCAGTCGCGCGGGCAGTCGATCATCGAGTACGCCCCGAACGACCGCGGCTCGAAGGCCTTCGCCGCGCTGGCCGAGGAGCTCGAGCTGCGCTCGCCCGAGAACGGAGCGCAGGCATGAACGGAGAGACTCCGCTGCTGCTCGACGGCGACCCGGCCAGCCCGCTCGACGGGGCGCTCCCTCCCGGCAGCCCGCTGCTCGGCCGCGACCCCTTCGACGCCTCGGCGGCCGGTGAGCCCTGGCTCGACGCGCTCGAGCGGCTCTCGACGCGCATCGCGGCGGAGCCCGGGGTGCGCCCGATCCGCCCGCTCGAGCCGGCGGCGCCGCGTGTCGCCGAGGTCGCCGACGGTGCGCTCGCGAGCCGCGGCGTCGCGCGCTGGCTGGGCGATGCCGAGCGCCGGCGCCTCGCCGCGCTGCGCGCTGGCCGCAGCGGACGGGAGGATCCCTTCGGCCTCGACGTGGATGCCGTGGCACGGGCGCTGCCCGTCATGCTGGCGCTCTACCGCTACTGGTTCCGCGTCACGAGCGAAGGGCACGAGCACCTGCCGCGGCGCGGCGGCGCGATCCTCGTCGCGAATCACGGGGGCCTGTTGCCCTTCGACGGCGCCATGGCCGCCCTCGACGCCCTGCTCAACACCGACCCTCCGCGACTGCTGCGGCCGCTGGTCGCACGCTTCGTGCGCGAGCTGCCGCTGGTGCGCGACTTCTACGCCGGCATCGGCCCGGTGATCGGAACGCGCGAGAACTTCCGCCAGCTGCTCTCGCGTCGCGAGCTGGTGCTGGTGTTCCCGGAAGGCGTGGACGCCATCCGCAAGACGGTGCCCGACCGCTATCGGCTGCAGCACTTCCACCCGGGCTTCGTCGAGGAAGCCGTGCGCCTGCGGGTGCCGGTGATCCCAGTGGCCATCGTCGGGCCGGACGACCAGGCGCCGATTCTCTACGACGTGAAGTCGCTCGCCCGCTGGCTGCGGCTGCCGACCTTCCCGATCACGCCCACCTTCCCGTGGCTCGGGCCGCTCGGGCTGCTGCCGTATCCGGTGCGCTACCGGATCGTGTACGGCGAGCCGCTCGCGCTCTACGAGCAGGCCCCGCCCGAGGCCGCCGAAGACCGCGCGCGCATGGACGAGATGGCCTCGCGCGTGCGGCTCACCGTGCAGCATCTGGTCGATCGGAATCGTTAGTCAGCGCCCGTCGGGTCGACTGAGCAGACCGCTCCGCTAGACTGCGCGGCCACTTTTCCGGGGGCTTTTCGCCATGGCTGTCGACACCTCGCAGTTCCGGAACGGCCTCAAGGTCGAGATCGACGGCGACCCCTTCAACATGATCTTCTTCCAGCACGTGAAGCCCGGGAAGGGCGGCGCCTTCGTGCGCACGAAGCTGAAGAATCTGCGCAACGGCAAGGTGATCGAACGGACCTTCCGCAGCGGCGAGCGCCTCGACGAGGCGGACGTGCAGGACCGCCGCATGTCGTATCTGTATCAGGACAGCACGGGGCTCGTGTTCATGGACAGCGAGAGCTTCGAGCAGATGTCGATCTCGCTCGAGCGCGTCGGCGAGGCCAGGGACTACCTGAAGGAGAACCTCGAGGTGGACGTGCTCCTCTACAAGGGGAACCCGATCAACATCGAGCTGCCGGCCTTCATCGAGGCGGTGATCACCAAGACCGAGCCGGGCATCAAGGGCGACACCGCCTCCGGCTCGACCAAGCCCGCCACGATCGAGCCAGGCGCCATCGTGCAGGTGCCGCTGTTCGTGAAGGAAGGCGAGAAGATCCGCGTGGACACGCGCACGGGCGAGTACGTGGAGCGGGTCAAATAGCCCGCAAAGGTCGAGGAGCCGCATGAGAGGCGATCAGCTCGCGCGGCAGTGGCGACTGATCCAGCTGCTCGCGAAGCGGCGCTACGGCGCGGGCCTCGACGACCTCGCCGCCGAGCTCGAGTGCCACAAGCGCACGGTCTACCGCGACCTCGACGCGCTCCAGTTCGCCGGCTTCCCCGTCACCAGCGAGAAGCGCGACGGCCGCGTCTTCTACCGCGTGATCGAGGGCTTCGAGCTCGGCGAGGCGCCGTTCACGCCCGACGAGCTGATGGCGCTCGCCTTCAGCGAAGACCTGCTGCGCGGCCTCGCGGGCACCGTCTTCCACGATTCGATCCACTCGGCGCTGGCCAAGATCCGGGCCAGCCTCGGGCCCGAGCTGTCGAGCTTTCTGGCGCGGCTGCACGACGCCTTCCGCGTGCTGCCCGGGCCGCACAAGCGCTACACGGAGGCCAGCGACACGATCCGCGCGCTGAACGAGGCCGTGCTCGAGCGCCGCAGCGTGCGCATCGAGTACACCACCGGCCGCACCGGCGAGACGAGCCAGCGCGACCTCGACCCCTACCGGGTCTGGTATCGCAGCGGCGGCCTCTACGTGATCGGACACGACCACAAGTCCGGCGAGGTACGCACCTTCGCGGTGGACCGGATCCACCGCGCGAGCCTGCTCGATGCCCACTTCGAGGTGCCGGCGGACTTCGACTTCGAGGCGCGCACCGCCTCGGCCTTCGGCGTGGTCGCCGAGCAACCCGAGACGGTGTGCATCCGCTTCGCGCCGCGCTGGGCGCTCTACGTGCAGGAGCACGACTGGCATCCGAGCCAGCGCATTGCGAAGGCGGAGTCGGGCGGGGTCGAGCTCACCATGGACGTCGGCGTCGGCGAGGAGCTGCGCGGCTGGGTGCTCTCCTTCGGCGCGGGCGCGGAAGTGATCGCGCCGGAGTCGCTGCGGGCCGACGTCGCAGCGGAGCTGGCGCGGGCGGGAGCGAAGTACCAGGGGAGCTGAGCGCAGGCAGGCGGCGCCTCGAAGCCGTCGTCGGCTTCGACGCGAGGCGGCTGTCCGCCCTCCCGGACGCGCAGGCCACGAGGGACGATTGGTCGCGTGGGTGAAACCGGTCCGCAATCCTCTTTCGCTCATCGATGGACGGTCCGAGCGGCACGTCACCGCGCTGGCCGAGCATGCGATGGACTCGATCCCCGCGACGAACGCACTCTTCGAGATCCGTCATAGTGTCGGCCGCTGGCCCGCGCGATGCGCTCGCCGCGCGGGTGCGAGCAGCGCCGCCTCGATCGTCGCGCCGCTGACGACTCGGCCGTGCGGCGGGCTCCGAGGTCAGGCAACATGCAGGGCCTGGCCGTCACGGAGGTCCGCCATGCCGCATCGGCTCTCCTACAACCCCAGCTTCGGCGAGCTCGGCCTCGAGGTCGCGAAGCGCTGGCCCGAGTGGCGCGTGCTGAAGGAGCGCGGCAAGACCAAGGACACGCTCGGGCTCGCGCTCTCCGGCGGCGGCTATCGCTCGGCGATCTACTGCTACGGCGTACTGCGCGGACTGCACCAGATCGGCGTACTGCCGCTCGTCGACTATCTGTCCGTGGTCTCGGGCGGATCGTGGATCGGGATGGCCTACGCGACCACGAAGTTCCTCGAAAAATGGTTCTTCGATCGGCCGCAGGCCAAGCCGAACTTCGTGGAGGAAGGCTTCGAGTCGTTCCTCGGCAATCCCGTGCGCCTCGCGCAGGAGCTCGCGCTCGCGCGCGCCACGCCGAACTACGTGAGTGACGTGTACGGGCGTCTCATCGCCGGCACCTTCCTGCGCGAGCACGGGCAGGACGCGCGCTTTCGGCCGCTCGCAGACGCGAAGTTGATCAAGGACAAGGACCGCCCGTTCCTGATCGTGAACGGGACGCTGAACTACCGCCCAACGGGCAAGTTCGAGGTGATACAGGAGTGCTTCGAGATGACGCGGCTCTACTGCGGCAGCCGCTCACTCGGCTATATCTCGACCGCAGACGTGCGGACGCCGGAGCCGATCCGCGTGCGCGACGCCGTTGCCGTCTCGGGTGCAGCATTGGCGGTGCACTTCCCTGGACTAGGCGACGAGGTGCACGGCGTCGGCCTCTCGCGCGAGATCGCGAACTACACGCCGCCCGACCTGAGGGATCGCCCGACCGACGACCAGCTCGATCTCGCAGACGGTGGCTTCTACAACAACCTCGGCGTGGAGTCGCTGGTGAACCGCGGCTGCGGCTACCTGATCGTGGTCGACGCCGAGCACGATCCCGAGTGCATCGACGACCAGGGTCGCTCGAACCAGAAGTACGCGGGCCTACGCACGTTGATGAAGCGCAATCACATCGAGACGGCGCTCGGGCACGACGCGGAGCTGGAGATCGCCCGCATCGACGTCCCCGACGAGCCGGTGCATCTCTTCAAGAGCAAGGACTCGAAGATCCCCGACATCCTCTACATCAAGCTGAAGTCGTGGAAAAAGTTCGACACGGAGGCGCGCAAGGAGCCCTACAACAAGCCCGGCTTCCTGCGGCATCTGCTCGGGCGCGGCGAGTTCGCGTTCGATCCGCAGTTCTCGACGGCCAAGCTCGACTACGAGTTCAACGAGCACCGCAACCTGTCGGGGCTCGGCACCTTCGTCGTCGAGCAGTACCAGAAGGAAATTCTCGCCTTCGCGCGCAACGCGCGCTGATCAGAGGCCGGCGAGGCGTCGCGCCCGCGACCAGCGGAGGTCGTTGCCGGGCTCAGGAAAAGGTGATGACCTGCCGCGCGACCTTGCCGGCCTTCATGTCGGCGAAGGCCTCGTTGATCTGTTCGAGCTGGATGCGGCCCGAGATCATCTCGTCGAGCTTGAGGCGGCCGTCGAGGTAGAACTCGACGTAGCGGGGCATATCGATGCGGAAGCGGTTGCCGCCCATCATGGAGCCGAGGATGCGCTTGCCCTGCAGCACGATGTCGAGGCCGGCGAGCGAGATGTCGACACCGGCGGGGACGACACCGACGAACACGGCCGCGCCGCCCTTGCGCACCATCATCACGGCCTGGCGGCAGGTTCCGGGCGTGCCGATGCACTCGAAGGCGTAGTCGACGCCGCCGGGGAGCGTGGCCATGAGCTGCTGCACGGGATCGCCCGCGGAGGCGTCGATGCCGTCGGTCGCGCCGAGCTTTCGCGCAAGCTCGAGCTTCCACGGCGCGGTGTCGATGGCGACGATGCGCGTGGCACCGCCGATGCGGGCGCCTTGGATGGCACTCAGGCCGACGCCGCCACAGCCGATGACTGCGCAGGTGTCGCCGGGGCGGATCTGCGCGGTGTTGAGCGCGGCGCCGACGCCTGTCGTCACGCCACAGCCGATCAGCGCGGCCCGATCGAGCGGCATCTCGGGCTTGATCTTCACCACCGCGGTCTCGGGCACGAGCATCTCTTCCGCGAACGCAGACAGGTGCGCCATCTGGAAGATCGGCTCGCTGCCCTTGCGCAGGCGCGGCGCGGCGTCGCGTGCGCGCATGGTCGCAGCGCCGCCGCACAGGTTCGGCTCGCCGCGCAGGCAGTAGTCGCAGTTGCCGCAGAACGCGGACAGGCAGCCGATCACGTGGTCGCCGGGCTTCACGTGTGCGACGTCGCGACCGATGGCGCGCACGATGCCGGCCGGCTCGTGGCCGAGCACGCAGGGCGGCGGCACGGGCAGTGCGCCCTCGAGACAGTGCAGGTCGCTGTGGCAGACGCCGCAGGCGACGGTCTCGATGCGCACCTCGCGCGGCCCCGGGTCGTCGATCTGGATGTCTTCGATCGTGAGCGGCTGGTGATACGCGCGGAGCACGGCGGCCTTCATGGCTTCTCCTCGGTGTGGAGGCGCCACGCTAGCGCGCGGCGCCGACCTGCTGGCGGGCGGTGAACAACGCCTGCTCCAGGGCCTGGAAGAATCTCTGGTAGGGCTCGGGATCCTCGACCGGCCGCAGGTAGAACTGCGCGGCCGCGCGCACGATCAGCTGCTGCTCGCTGCGGGCGCGCACGGTGACCGTGAGCCGCACCAGGTCGCTGCGGTGGTAGAACGGCCCCCAGCTGCGGTAGCTCTTCGTGAAGACGACCAGGCTCTCCTCGTCGTACAGCAGATAGGCGGGGTCGAAGCCCCAGCCCTCTGTCTCGGGCGCGAAGAACTTCTTGCCCGAGACGACACCGAGCTCCTCGTCGAGCACCTCGACCTGGAAGCCCAGATCCTGGAAGGTGGCGACGACCGCTTCGAGCGTGCGGCGCCGATCGCCGGTGTCGAAGACGCGGCTCTGGGCCGCGCGCACCTTCACCTGGCTCTGCTCGGCGAGCCAGATCTGATCTGCCGCGTCCCATTGGATCTCGTGGCGCGACTCGTAGGGTGCGCAGGCCAGCGCGAGCAGCGCGGCGACCAGCATGGGAAGCAGCCGGCGCCCCACGCCCTCAGTTCCTGCCGATGAACAGCGAGCGCTCGAGCGTCGCGAAGAAGTTCTGATAGACCTTCGGATCGGTGACCGGCTGGTTGTTGTAGATGGCGTTCACGCGGACGAGCATCTTGCCGTCCCCCTCCTCGCGCACCGTCACCGTCACGCCGACCACATCGAACCAGCGCGGCTCCGCGAAGCGCGCCGCCGTCACGAGGCCCAGCGGCTCGTTGGCGCGCTCGATGATGAAGCCGAGATCCTGGAGCGCCGCGATCACGCTGCGCATGGCCTGATTGCGGTCGCTGACGTCGAAGCTGCGCGTCTGCAGATTGCGCAGCTGCATCTGCTCCTCGGTCGGCGCGAGCAGCAGAGCGGTGCTCTGGGGCGGGGCGGTCGCGCAACCGAACAGTCCGAGCGCCAGGTACAGGATCGCGAGCCACCGAACGCCGCTGTCACGCATGCCGCTCCGCCTTCAGATCTTGTGGGCTTCGAGGAACACGGCCTTCGACAGGCGCGTGAAGAACTGCCGATAGATCTCGGGATCCCGGATCATCTCCATGCGCTGCTCGCCCGGCGGGATGTTTTGATCGCCCGACGTGCCGCCGCTCTTCCAGACCAGGCGGTAGAACAGCACGCGCACCTCGTGGCGCTCGGGACCGAGGGGTCGGGTCACGAGCGAGGCGTTGACCTGCTGCTGGAGATCCACCGGGATGATCATCAGCGTGTTCGAGCCGCTCCCGCTGCCGGCCGCGCTGAGCAGGGCGATGAAGAAGCGGGCGATCTCCTGGCCGTACTCGCGGGCGCTGCGCTCCTTGGCGGCGCGCAGGAAGCCCAGCTCGCGCACGCTCTCGCTGACCTGGAAGCCCAGATCCTGGAGCACGGCTGCCGAGGCCGAGAGCAGCTCGGTCTCGTTCGCCGTCTCGAAGCGGCGCGTCTGGTTGGCCTTGTGCGCCGGGCTCTCCGGCGAGAGCTGGAGGAGCAGCGCGGCGGTATTCGGCTTGGCGCAGGCCGAGAGCAGCGTCAGCGCGGCCAGCAGCGCGGCCGCACACAGCTCAGAACTGCGAGTAGTTGTACGCAAAGTCCCGGACCTTCTTCTGCTCATCGTACTTGATGATGATGGTCAGGGTTCGTTGCGTGCTGGAGCTGGAGCTGGAGCTCGTGCCGCCACCGAGGATGATGATGCCGCCGCCGAAGGAGCGCTCGTTGCTCACCCGGTCGCTCGAGATCTTGTCGTAGATCCACACCTCGCGGCGCTGCTCGTCGGTGGTCACGATGTTCGGCGAGCCGAGGATCTGGGCCACCGCCGCGGCGTCCATGCCGATCGTGATCTCGCCCTGCACCTTGCCCACGGTGAGCTGCTCCCCTTGCGGCGGGGGCGGCGGGCTCTTGCAGGCGAGCAGCGCCAGCGAAGCGATGAGCGTCACCAGGACGAAAAGGCTGTGGGCTCGGGGCACGGTGGTTTCCTCCCAGGTCGTGCGACCGCCCGAGTATTGCGGCCCGGGAGTGGGGCCGCACCTCTGTCGCACGGCTCAGGCGCGAGGGGCGGCACTGGCACGCGCCGTCTACGGCCCCGATCATCGGCGCCTCCACGAGCGTGCGGTGACGGAGCCCGAGTCTGAAGCAGTCTCTTCTCGATCACTTCCGCGAGCAGGCGGGCTTCTGTGCGGCGTACGGCTCGCCCTTCACGGCGCACCTGATCGAGGCGATGGCGCGCGACCTCGAAGCGGGCGGGCCGACCGCGGCGCTGGTCGGAGACTGGCCGGGGTCGGCACGTACCGACGCTGTTTCGGTGCGGCTCGCGGGGGCGCTCCACGCGGCCGCACTCTCGGGGCGCGATGCCGCACTCGCGGCGCTCTACCCGGCGGCGCAGCCGGACGCGGACGCAGACGCCGTCTGGGCGGCGGCCCGCGCCTTCCTCGTGCGCGAGCGCGACTGGGTCGCGGACTTCCTGCGCTCGCCGCCGCAGACCAACGAGCCGCGCCGCTCGATCGCCTTGCTGGTCGGCTTTCTCGACCTCGCGACGCGCTTCAAGATGCCGCTCGACACACTCGAGATCGGCGCCAGCGCGGGTCTGAACCTGTGCTGGGACCGCGCGGCCTATCGCACGGCGTCGTGGAGCTGGGGAGACCCCGGCACCGCGCCGATCGAGACCGACTGGCGCGGGCCAACGCCGCAGCTCGGCGCCGAAGTGCGCGTGCGCTCGCGTGCGGCCTGCGACCAGAACCCGCTCGACCTGCGCAGCCCGGAGCAGCTCCTGCGGCTGCGCTCGTACATCTGGGCGGACCAGGCCGAGCGCCTCGCGCGCTTCGACGAGGCGGTGGCGCGCGCGCTCGCCCAGAGCGTGCGCGTCGAGCGCGCCGATGCCGCCGACTGGCTCGAGGCCCGGCTCGACGCGCGCGCAAGCGACGCGCTCACCGTCGTCTACCACTCCGTCTTCTACCAGTATCCGCCACGCGCGACGCGCGAGCGCATCGCCGCCGCGCTCGAGCGCGCTGGTAAAGACGGCCGCGCGCCGCTCGCCTGGCTGCGCGTCGAGCCCGAGGCGGCACTGGGCGGGCCCCGCGAGAGTGCCCGCTTCCTGATCGACGTGATCCACTGGCCCGGCCCCGAGCGGCGCACGCTCGGCACCACCGACGGCCACGTGCGCTTCATCGACACGAGCCCGTGAGCGGCGTGTTCGACTCGGGCGCAACCAT
>Ga0247727_10006609_pt1 | contig 22694 bp, 34 predicted proteins | sample WisWelCaveWW1625_FD_202498 | JGI IMG/M metagenome (GOLD analysis project Ga0247727, IMG submission 202498) | Biofilm microbial communities from Wishing Well Cave, Virginia, United States - WW16-25 | ecosystem: Environmental > Aquatic > Deep subsurface > Groundwater > Cave microbial mat | place...
GGGGACGGGTACGGGGACGGGTACGGGTACGGGTCCGGGGACGGGTCCATCCAGTTGCGCAGCCGACGCCGCCAGTAGGGCGCTGAGGTAGAGATGGACATGACGCAAGAACAGGCCGACTACGACCGCGACCGCGCCGGGAGTTGGTGCGGGAGTTGTGGATCGAGAGCGCGTCATCCGAGTACGACGTGAGCACGACCGCGCTCGCACCGCGAGCCGCGCAAGAGGAAGGCATGAGCGAGCCGCGCATTTACTGTCGGTTCTGTGGTGCTCGGTTGATCCGCGATCACGTCGGCCTACGGTGCCCTACGCGAAACTGCCAATGGGAGCACGGAATCCCAGAGAGCGAGGAAGACCTGAGATGACCGAGCCTCGCAATCGAGAGCAGCCCCGCTTCTGGGCCGTTGAATGGGTCAGCTACAACCGCCTCGATGGGTGGAAGAGGTTTATCCTGTGGGACGACGACCCGCGCCTGTTCAGGACTCGTAGGGAAGCCCGCGCGTTCATCGAGCAGCGGTATGGGTACATCCGCGATCGTGCCGACCTTCGCGCTGAGCCCCACGGGTGGCGGATGCCCCGTGCCGTGAAGGTGGAAGTAGTGCAGGTGAAACCGTGAGCGAGCCGCGCAAGGAGCACGAACCGTACTGCCCACGCGCTCAGTTCTGGGACGCGGGCGAATATGAGGCACCGTGTCGATGCGGCGATGCTAAGCCGCGTGAAATCCCGGTGGTGTTCTGGGCCACGGAGGAGCAGCTTGACAAACTGGTCGCTCAGGTGCGCGTCCACCTGGCGAAGCCCGAGGCCGACCTCATCACCCTGGCCGTGTTCCAGGCCACGCACCGCAAGCCCGGGGAGGAGTCGTGGGTGGGCACCCTCGTCGTCCATGCCGAGCACTCACTCGCGCGATTTGCTGGCAAGCGCTGTCTTGTGGTGCCACTGGGGGAGAAATGAAAGCCGTGATGCTCGCCGCTATAGTTGCCGTCTGGGGTGCCATCTGGGCTCTCGGTGGCAGGAGTCAACCGCCGAAGTGGAACGTGGCCACGGCCTACACTGTGGAGATCGACCGCGCCCTGTGTCCCGACGTAACGTCCGCGCAGAGGTGGCTTGTGTTCGTGACCGACGCGGGGCGGCCCGTGGTTGCCGTGGATTGTAGCAAGAGGGTGTGGGTCCACGGCGCGGATGGGTGGAGCATCGTGCCGCTGGAGGAAAAATGATGGACAGAATCGCCCAATGGATCGCGTGGCAGCTACCACGCCGACTCGTGAAGTGGTGCGGTTTCAGGATCGGTGCTCACGCAACACAAGGACAATGGAGCGCGCAGGAGGTGCCTGTTCTGAGTTTCATGGACGCAATGCGTCGGTGGGAAATAGGTAGGCGCGTCCTCGTTGTCACGATGCCGGAGGGTGAGCCGTGAAGAAGTTCAACGCCTTTCCGGCTTGGGTCTACCGCGCCTCCGAGGTGGACGCCGAGATCGCCAAGCTGCGGGAGCAGGTGGAGGCGCTCAAGAAGAAGCTCCACGACACCGAGGAGTACGTCCGGTCCAGCGGCGGCTCCATCGACGGGTACGTCAAGGCGCTGGCGACGCAACGAGAGCGGGCAGAGTGGGCGGAGAAGGTGCTCGTGCTGGCACGCGAAACGAGCGACTTCGACGAGCAGAACGCCGCGTGGGCGCTCAAGACTGCGGTGGAGACGCACGACAAGTGAGCGATCTATACCCAGTAAACTGCGACGTGGATAGTTACTGCGGCAAGCGACCGTGCCCGTGGTGTTGAGTTGCGGTGGCTGCGGTCGTCCGCCGACGCTTCGCACTTAGCAGCGAGCAATGAGTGCGCGCGAGCAAACAAAGCGGAGGCCGCATTACGCAGCGCGGAGAAGGTCGTGGAGGCGGCGCAGATATTGTGGAAATGGTACTGCGAGGGCGACAACCATAAACGCGCCGACGCCATTCATGCAATGGCAGCCGCCCTCCGCGAGTACGACGCGGGGAGGGAGGGGCCGCCACTCAAGATGCCGGAGGCAGGCCCCTGCGTTCATGGGCTATACGATTGCGGTCCATGCGACTGGGATCATGGGCGGGAGAGGAAGGTCAGGCAAGCATGAAGCAGCGTGCGCTGGCGGCGGCACGTGCGTGGTGTGAAGGCCGATTGCCACCGGAAGAGGCTGGCTGTGATGACTACCCACGCCTCCTCGCCGCCGCGATGCTGGAGTTCGCCGCGAACACCCTTGAAGACGGGCGTGGCGGGCGTGGCTGGATTGCGCGCGCGGACGATCTTCGCCGCGCCGCCGAGGAGCTGAGGAAGTGAGATGCGACACCTGGACCTGTGCAGCGGCATCGGCGGCTTCGCTCTCGGCCTCGGCTGGGCTGGGTTCCGCACGGTCGGCTTCGCGGAACACGAGCCGTTCCCGTCGAAAGTGCTGGCGCATCGCTGGTCCGACGTGCCTAACTTCGGCGACATGGAGGCGCTGAATGGAGACGAGTTCCCAGACTCCGACATCTGGACTGCTGGGTTCCCCTGCCAGCCCGCAAGCGTCGCGGGCCGTCGCGCTGGCACGGAGGATTGCCGCTGGCTTTGGCCTACCCTCGCCCGACTCGTGGCCCGTCGTCGTCCCAGATGGGTCCTACTCGAAAACGTCCCAGGGCTGCTTACTGTCCAGCGAGGACGGGCATTCGGAGCGGTCCTTGCCGACCTGGCCGCGTGCGGGTATGTGGGCTGCTGGTTCGTGCTGGGCGCTTGGCAGCTCGGGGCGCGTCACCGTCGTGACCGAGTGTGGGTTGTCGGGCGTAATCTTTCCGACACCGGATACCGGGAGCGGGCGCAATCGGAGCAAGAGCGATGGCGCAGCGGTCCGCCCCGGGTTGGCGATGATGGCGAGGCGCGAGCTGTGGCCGACACCTACAAAACAGGATGCAGTGAGTTCTGGATCGGCTGCGTACACGACCGAGAGCGGCAGACACAGCGGCGTCACTCTGACGGATGCAACGGTGCGGGGCTTCTCGACTGGCTGTGGGGGTGGGCCGTCGATCCCGCAGACGTGGAGCACGCCGATCAAGCGGGACAAGCGATCGTTTCTGGGAGCCAAGCGGAGTCCCAATGCTCAGGGAGCGGAGCCGTTGACAGTCCAGGTGGGCGGATCTCTCAACCCCTCGTGGGTCGAGTGGCTCATGGGATTCCCCATCGGATTCACCGCCTTGCCGCCCTCGGAAACGCCATCGTCCCGCAAGCGGCGCAGTGGATCGGCGAACGCATCCTCGCCATCGAAGCCGAGGAGCTGAGGAAGTGATCGCCGCGCTCCTCGCCGCCTAGAAGAACCAGGCGAGCCCAGCCGAGACGTAGGGGGCACGGTCGCGAAAGGCGTACCCGGCCCCTACGCGATAGCCGCCGTGACGCCCTGGACTGGCCCAGGCTGCGGCAACGCCGGCGGTCCCTAGGCTCGACCCCTCTATCTCGATCACGCGGCGCCACGCGCGGCCGGCCGCTTCAGGGGCCACCCAGGAGGTAAACTCCGGCGGATGGACCTCGCGGACGACCTCGCCATCCGGAGTCTTGGCAACGATCGTGGCGTGGAATCGAGCCCCCATCGCGTCCCCGTCCCGGAACATCTCGTAGCGCCAGTCCCGCAAGCCAAGATCGCCCGGCCGAAGAGTCCAGTTCGCCACCGCCGGCGCTGGTGCCCCATCGGGCGGGCACTCCTGCACGATCACCCTAGGCGGCTCCGGCTCGGTGGGCAGGACGGAGCCGCGAGCCAGAACGACCGGCTTGGCCCGCGCCGGCGGATCGGCAGGCTGTAGAGCGGCTGGCGGTGTCTTGGTCACGGTGACGGCGGCGGTGCCTGGGATCACCGCGGGCTGCTCTGGCGGTGTCGGTGCCGGCCGGTGAATCAGGAGGCAGCCGAGGATCCCGACGCCGGCGCCAATGCCTCCGGCGATGAGATACCGACGCAGGCCCACGAGGATCACGCGAGTTTGCCCGCCGCCAGCGCAAGGATGTGCTCTACAGTCAAGGCCACCGCGAGAACCACGAAGCCGAGCAGCATCCTCCCGTCGAGCACGAGATTGAGCCACAGAGCCATGCCCGCGATCTCGATGACGTTATGGACCTGGCTCACTACGATTGCCTTCCTGGAGACGGTCGTACCGAAGAGTTTCAGCATGGCGTCCTCACTTCTTGCCGGCGAACTCGGCAAGCGTGTCGCCGGCCTTGGACAGGCCATAGATCGCCGCTGCGAGCACCGCAATCCCCTGCCACTCAACGCTCCCAGAGTAGAAGCCGTGTCCCAGACCGGACGCAATCACGATTCCGGAGAACACCCGTCCGAACGACCACGAACCCATTCCATCGCTGAACACGGTAGAGAATCCCATTATGCGACTCCTTCCGCACGCGCTTGCTGGCGCGCCTGTGCGAGAGACAATCCGCCCGTGAATTGAACGTGAACGTACTCTCGAAAGCTCTTCCACCGCCCGGCCCATTCCAGCCCAGCTCGCTCGGCCTCCTCGGCGAATACCTGCCACGCCGGGTCGGCCGCATCGTAACGCCACAGCGGCTTGCCGGCCCCTAGCGGTACCGCGTCTACGGCTCTCCCGTATTGATGCCAGCTATGCCACGGCTGGGCGTTGGTGACGACCGCACCGGGCAGCGTGCGTCCCTGAGCCCAAAGTGCTGCCTGCTCCTGCCAGGTCCGCAGCGTGCAGTAGACGAGCACGTCCACTCCTCGAGCTGCGCAGGCGTCCACCCAGAACCGCACCTTGTCGGCAACCTCCGGCACGAGGTCCTCGAGCCGCCGGCTCATAGGCGGGCCGGCTGCACCGGGTAGGCCGGGCCGGTGCAGCCCTGGTAGGTGCTACTGCGAGCACGAAGAGGTTTGTAATCTGGCCTTGGTAGGAAACTCATCAGTCCTCCGTCTGCCTGGGCACCCGATCATCTACTGGCTGGCGTCGGCTTCCACGTCATCTTGTAGCTGTGGCCCTTCTTGCGTGGCGGCCGTGCGGCACAGAGCAGACAGATCGTGCCGACGGCGCATTCGTCGCCGCAGAGACGGCAATGGTTGCCCCGCTCGGAATCGCACCGAGTGATATCCAGCTTATGAGGCTGGTAAGCCGCTTTTGCTCCATCGGGGCGATGGCTCATCATCCACATCTCCGGCTCAGCATAGGATAGCAACACTTCTCCAGGATCCGCGTCTTGCGCGTCTCTGCAAGTAGCGTCGGCGCGATGCGCAGCGCGGCCTTGTGTTTCGATTCCTGGTGGTGAAGGGTGAGGTTACGCTGCATCTCCTCTAACGAACCCTTGTCGTGCCACCCACACTCCGGGCAGAACACTTTCCATGTGTTCACGGGCTACTTCCTCCCGATGACTTCCAGTCCCTCGACCGGGTGACACTCCCACCACTTATGCCGCCCGTCCTTGCGTGCGATACGAGGAGTCGCCATTTCATTTCGTAGCCATGATCGTTAGAATGATCGGTCCGAACCGCAGCCTTGTCGCGCGTCCTTCTGGGTAGTCGTCGATCCGTCGCCAACACCTCCACGGGCCACGAATGAACCGCAACCGAGCGCGGTATCTACCTACCGCAGGGATAAACAGAGTCATTTCTTCAACTCCGAAATGTCCTCTTTGATCGCGTCGAGGCGTGGCCCTATCTCCATCATCTTGCGGTCGATCGTGTCCACCTTGGCACCGAGCGCAACCCACGGATCGTACACACCGATCTTCGCGAGCAGCGCGACAAGCGACAGCAGGATGCCGAGCGCGATCTTCACGGCCCACGGCGGCGCCTTCGCCAGATCCTCGGCTATCGACACGTCCATACTCCCGGCGCGCGCGTCGGCCCGCAGTGGTAGCCCGCAGCCTCCGCAGCGCCCATGAGAATCTTCTGCGTCACGTCGTCCGCCCGGGGCAACGCCGCCTCGATCCCGACGATGAGCGTGCCGACGTCGCGGCAACAGTCCGAGGTGGACTTCTGCGTCTGCTCCATCGCCACAGCCAGCCCGAAGAACGCGGCGCCGCCCAGCAGCCATAGAACGATCTGTCTACCGGCGCGCATCAGCGGAAGCTCCACGACACGCCCACCGCGACGCGCACGTCATCCCGCTCGACGGTGGACGTTCTAGGAGGAGACGCCATGAGGTCGTCGTGGGAGCGGAGGATCGTCGCGGTCTCGTTCCATTCGACCCTGGAAAGCTGGACCACGATGCCCAGGGGGAATTCAAGGTCTGGGGTATAGATCAGGCCCAGAACCGGCGTGTCGCCCTCGAAGTCCCAGGCCGCGAAGCCGTCGAGGCCCCATTGGATCGCCGGGGGCTGCGCCAGGTTGGGCGCGAGGGGAGGAGCCACAACCGGAGCAGCCCCCAGCATGGTTGCGAGTATCAGCGCGTTCAGCATCTCAGTCTCCTTTCTCAAGTTTCATGTTCCTGAAGAGCCTCTCTGCATGCGTCGCACAAATCGCCAGCCGTTTCGTAACCCACTCTTTGTCGGTAGCCTCGTCCCAGATCACCTCGAGCACCGCGAGCCGTCCACACTCGACGTGGTCGCAGGCCGTCTTGTGCTGCGGCAACGGGATCCGGTGATGGAGGTTGCGAACGATCAATGCTGCCTCACTTGCTTCGAGTGCGGTCGATGTAGTCATCGAGCCGTTGCCGCGTCGCCCCGAGTTCCCGGTTCACGTCGGCGATGCGCTCGGACAGCCTCCCGTGTGTCTCCGCAGCGCCCTTCTCCTTTTCCCCGATGAGCTGCCAGAACGCCGCGAGCTTCTTGTCCACCTCGACGCCGATCTTCTCGGCGATAGCGGCGCGCTCGCTCTGTTGCGCGATTGCCCATGTCGCCGTTGCTCCGATCGCGCTGCCGAGGGCGAGCGTCGTGGATAGAAATAGAGACAAGGAGACGACACGCACTTCCTTGCCGTTCCCGTTGCTTGCGCGCATCACGGAGCCGCCGTGACGCATGCGGGCGTGTTTCGGGGGTCGCACCACAGCCAGACATCCCGGGCGTACTGGTACGTCGGACTCCATGACGAGCAGCCCGATGCGTTGCACGCCCGCACCGCGTACTGGTACACGACCCGGTAGCGCGGGAAGATGCAGCCGACCGACGCCGGGCCGTGCGCGCAGTCCCACGCCGGGAGCCACCACGGCCGCTCTTCCCACGAGATGCAGGTGTCGTTCTCGTCCACGCCTACGCACTCTCGGGCCGGCCGGCGGCCGACCTGGTGAACGGTCCCAGCCGGACTTGTCCGCTGCACCTCGTACCATTGAGCCCGGGGCTCCGGGTCCCAGATGATCGCCTGGGAGCACCGGCAGGGATCGGTAGGCGTCGCACACGAGAGGGAGATCGGGTCCGCGTCGAAGAACGGCGGCAGCGGGCAGTCGGCGTAGAGCGGCCCTCCCAGCAGGCACGCAGCAGTCAGAAGGGCCAGGAGCACGGGCCTAGCGATCCGTGTCGAAGTCGTTGCATTACCTGCAACCGGCAGGCGCGGCGCGTGCGGGAATCTCATGACGGTAGCCTATCCCAGACCTCGGCCCGAAGTCCACGGTCGGTCTCAGCGCAGAGGAACGAGGAGAATCCTGCTGGTGCCAGCCCAGGATCATACAGCAACGCCAGAATCCTCTGATTCGCCCTCGTAAGCGCAGCGCGCATGCGGATCACCTGGGCAGCCGCCGGGCTCGGGCATAGATGCACCACCACCGCGTCCACCACGCTAGCCACCGCTGCTACACGCGCGAATCCATCCGCCTGCTCCAGCCTGTATCGCGCAGTCACGCGCGACCACGGCCGCGAGAGGTAGTGGTCGATCACGTCCTGAGAGCGTTCGATGGTCAGCAATCCGAGACAATGCTCCGAGCGAATTAGGGCGTGGCGCAACCAGCCGTTACCAAGGCCGATCTCCAGGACGCGGCCGCCGACGTATTTCGCGGCCTCCTCCACGAACTCGCGCTCGCTCGGGTCCGTAATGAAGTCCTGAACCGTACGGTCATAGATCGCCCCATTCTCGTAGACCTCAATCGCGCCCCTGGTGTCGATGATCTCCACTACGCGGCGCCCACCTTCCAAACCTTCCAGAACTCACCCACGACGTCCGAGGCTAGAGTCCCGTAACCAGTGATCCGAAGCGTCGAGGCTGAGGAGAGCGTCTCGCCTGGGGTCGTGTACTCCGCGCTGGCCCGGAGCGCGGCATTGTTCGTCGCGAGGTTGCAGATAGCTTTCTGAGTTGTCGCTCCTGCACGGATGACCCGAGCCTCGAATTCCCATTGCGTCGTGCCGAGCGAGAGAGCACCGGTATCGAAAATCTTAGTCGCTCCAAAGTACGCGCGGAGCTGCTTGTCCACGCTGAGCGACGAGGAGAACGTGCCGGCGGCGTACGCCTCCACGGTTTCAAGATCCACCGCGAGCGTGGCGCCAGGAACAGAGAACGAGAACAGGTCCGTCTCGGTCAACACGCCATTCCCGGTCTGCGTCGCGCTTGCTGCGAGGTTGCGTGTCGGCGTTGGGCGCTCGGGACGGAACCACGCGGGTTGCTTCTCGCCGTCCGCGCCGGAGATCAGCAGAGAGCCAGCGGCGTAGCTCGGGCTGGTGGCCGCGACGACTCGGCCTTGCACCGAGGTCGACGGACGGATGACGCCCTTGGTTACGGTCCCGTCGAGTACGACGTAGGTCAGGCCGAGCAGACGCACGACGGCCGCGTCGCCAGCGGCCGGGCTATTTTGCAGGACCCCGAGCACGTAGCTGTTGACCGCCGTGGCCGCGAGCATAGCCTCCAGGTCGCTGTTGATCTCGACCAAGTGGTACTGCTTCGCCGAGAGATCCTCGCCGGCGATCACAGTCATTTCGGGCCACTCGTGGATCCCCTTGCCGCCGATCAGTTCATCGCCGTTGATTTCCATGCACCCCTCTAGCTGACCGGACTGGTCCGGTATGTTCCTGCTACCCATGTCCCACGCGGATGCGCTAAAGCATCCCCGGGCGTGAAGTCGCCGAAGTATCCAGCTGCCTGCTCCTCCGAGGACGGAGCCCATGCGTTGATGAGGTCGCCTCGCCAGATGCCCACCTTGTCCACGTCCACGCTCTGAGTGCTCTGCGTTCTGACGTAGATCCACAGCTTGCCTTGTATCGGCGTTGTCACCGGGAAGAGAACCGCGAAGTCTTGCCACGCCGCCGTGATATCCGTCGCCGCGACCGAGAGAATTACGGTAGTAGTCTGCGTCTGTTCGTCGAAGAGCACAACCTGTACCGGGTGCGTAGCCGCAGACGCGCCGCTGCTCCTCCTTATGCGCACTCTGCACGTGTTGACCGTGTTCGCCGTGAAGTAGACGCCGAAGTCTACAGGAGCCCTCCCAGGGAAGCGGCGGAAGACTTGCGCGTAAAGGGTGCCGTTGCCTCGTAACGTCGCGAAGTTGCTTGCCACGCCGGCAAGAGTCGTGATGCTCGTATCTTCCTCGAAGTAGAAATCCGCAATTTCGCCAGACACGGACGCGCTCGCAACGTCGATCCTTACCTCACACTGCACGAGCAAGCTCGCCATGGCCTGGGAGTTTAGCGTCGGGCCGGTGTAGTAGCTGAGCGTCGAGCTGGTGATCGTCGTCATCAAGGTCCAGTTCGTCCCACCATTCGTCGAGTAGTACACGTTCATGTACTGCGCCTGGGTGGTGGACTTCCTGGCCCTGATGCGGATGCGCCCGGTCCGTGTCGCGGCGGCGAATCCGAAGCGGATCACCGCTAGTTCGAACCCTGGCGGCCCGTTGGCCGTTCCGGTAGCAATCGTGTTGATGTCCGCGTCGTAGGCGTTGGTTGGGCTGGTGAACGCGACCCGCGTGTCCCATGGCGTGCTGATTGGATCTTGCAGGCTGTTGGCGTTGGGGTCCACCTGCGCGACTGTCGTCAAAAGGTTGTCCTGCCACCCGAAGCCAGTCCCGTCCCCGGTGGTTCCAAGATCGTTGACGAAATCACCCTCGTAGACCATGTTGAATGGGTTGTTTGCCTGCGGCTGGCTCGGATCCGTCTCGTCTCGGTCAACGCGAAAGACTGTCACAGGGCCGAGCTGGTTCGACACGAGGTACGGTACTGCTCCACCTCGGGGAGCGATCCAGACGACCTTGAGATAGATCGCCGTGCCGACAAGGCTGTCTGGTACGGACCACGTGACATTACGTGCGCTGCCGCGGTAGCTGGCCTGGTAGGTCGAGCCTGCTCCGCGCACGCCAATCTCCGGGGTGAATCCGGAAGTCGCCGACACGTGCAGTTCGAAGGACCCGCCGTACCGCGCGCCACGTCCCGGGCTGGTCATGTTCGGCGTGGTCGTCGTTCCGGTGCGTGTGATCGATAGCGTGATCCCGCGATTGCTCTGCCGTACCACAGAGATGGATATGCTGCCTGGAGTGATCGGCTGGCCCGGCTCGGCGCGCCGGTTCCGCTCTCCGGTCCACATATTCACCGCTGGCGAGTAGGAATCGAAAGCCATGTTCACGCGTTCGGGCGAGCACCGCAGTTCCGTAGTCAGATCCGGAGCGATGATCTTCGAGGTCAACCGCCCGCGACGCGACGTGTTCGTGATCGCCAAGCCAGTCGCCGTCTTTGTAGATGCGAGCACGTCGCCGACTTTCTCCAGCAGTCCCGCAAGACCAGTGCGAAACGAAAAGCCCTCGCCATACTGCGCTTCGGAACCGGCAACCGACGGCGTCACCTTCGAGAGCTTCGACATCGCCGCACGCGCAGCCTGGTCGGCCGTGTCACAGCCCATCATGTCGATCCGCACCGGCCGTGGGTTGTCTGCGCCGCCATTCTGGTGATCCACGATCTTGTGTAGCGCAGGCTCGCCGTAGAACGAGGACCCGCGAGAGTAGACGATCTCGGCGACGTTCGGATTCGTACGCCAGCCCTGCTTCATGTCGGTCTTGAACGACTCCGGCAGATAGTTCCGCATCGTCGTTGACCCGGTGGCAAAGGACGCCGACGCGGTAGTGCTAACGTCCGTCTCGATCTGCAACGCCAACTTGTGGCCGTCCCAAGCAAGTCGCCCGCGGAAGACAGAGAGTATCGCGCCGACCGCTTCGGAGAGTTTGCGCGGATCGTCAAGTGTCATGTTGAGTGCGTACGTCTTCGGTCGGCCCTGAACGGTCGCGCCGTTCGATGCGGTGATCGCGGTCTTGACGTAGATCTTCTGCTCGACCGGATCGACCAGGTCCACGACCGGGTCAGGCGAGACGGACGTTACGGTAATCGTCATCTCGGGCGCGAACCCCACGACACTCTTCACCGGGATCTCGGTAGATGCCGTCACCGCAGCCGTCGCGGTCGTGACCGCCTCTACGGAACTGATAACAACGTCGCAGGCATCCGCCGCGACCTTCCAACTCGCCCAGTCGATGATGTCTGTCGGCAGGCCGCCGCCGTAGCGAGTGTCGAGCAGGAGGTCTGCGAGGCACCATACCGGGTTCTGACTCCATGCCTTCGCGCCGTTGACCGTCCCGTCCGCGTTGTACGCCTGTACCTTCTTCCCGCGTACGTCCGCGAAGACCTCCGGAAGCTCGCCGAGGTCCTCCGCCGCATTCGATGACGCCGAGATGTTCGAGAGAATTTGCAAGATCAGGTACGCGGTCTCCGAGTAAGCGATCCCGAAGGCCGATCGGAAGTCCCGGTTTTGCGCTAGTTGCTGCGTCGCCTTGCTCCCAGTCCACGACGATTGTCCTGTCTCCGCGTCAAGACCTATCGCCCCAGGCCTCCAGAACCACCATTGCCCGCCACCGGCGGCATCGCCCGAATGCACGACGAACGAATCCTGGGTCCGAAGGTACCGCACGGCGTCGATCTCGCCCTCGCCGATTGCGTAGATCGCGACGATGTACTCCTTGTCGCCGCCGGTCGGGTCGGCGACGACTACGCGCTTCTCGATGAACGGGCACTTGACTGTCTTCCTCCCGTAGATCACCGGCAGCGAGACGTTATCGAGCGAGTCGGACTCAGCAGACCACGGGTGATGCACCACCTCGAATACGGCCCATGGCGTACCAGGACGGCCAACTCGAAACGTTTCGCCTCCGCCGTAGCGTGGATTGAGCGCCGTTGGACTACCGAGAAGTCGCTTCGCGGTGAGCCGGTCGCCTTGCGAGATGATCCCGGCGATGCCCGGGAAGCCGCCGTATCGGTGCGTCTGCTTTCGAGCAATGCAGTCGGCCTCGGTGTGGCGGCAATCCGCGAACCGGACTGTATCGTTGTCCGCTACGGTGATCGCGGCGGTGACGTTGATGTGTGTGCTGTCCGGGATCGAGGAGATCGTACGGGCGTTTGCAGCCGATGCCCCGAAGAGCACCACACGGCCAGTGTCTCGTGCGTTGTCAAATGCCGTGTTCGAGTCCACCACGACACTCGTCACGCTGGACTGTGCCCCGTTCACCAGAACAAGCGACCCGGCGCCACACGATGCCCCGCCGTACTTCCAAGGACACTCCGCGCTCGTCACGCGCTGCGGAACCTTCGCGTCGAGCTTGTGGAGGTAGCCGCCGATCTTGAGATCCAGAGTGCTCTCCGTCCCGCCCGTGACTTCCTCGACAAACCCGCGAGCAAGAACAAGGAGGCCCTGGAGCGTGGTCTTGGAGTAACGCGAAATGGTCTCTGGGCGGTCGGAGCACGGATACAGCTCGCCGCTCTTGTCGAAGATGCGTACCGAATCGATGTATCCAGTCGCCGGAAGAATCGCTCCAGCGCCGCCTGGGCTGATCCGCAGCGTCGCCGTTGTCCACGAGAATGGCTTGAAAAAGGGCATCGCGATCCAGGACCAGGTAGGCTCCGCGGTACTCGACTGCTGGAGTGTAATCCAAGTATTTGTCGTCGTGCTCGACACACGGTCGTTCGCTAGATAGTTGCTGCCTGATTGCAGCTGTACCCTTGGGGCGATGCCGATCCCCATGCAGCGAAACAGGAGCAAGTGCCACCGCCCAAAACCGCTCCCTGGGCTGAAGGTTACCGTAGTCGAGATGTAGTCCTCTTCGGCCGTTCGCGCCGCAGCCTGAACGTACTTCACGCCGCTGACGTCTGCCGTGTCCTCGTTGCGGTTGTCGTATCCTGGCAATGTCGTGGCTTGCGAGAAGTCGCCGACTGCCTCGGTAAACGTCCACCCGGTAGGTAGCCCAGCGGCCCAGGTCTTGAAGTCTCCAGTACCCGCCAGAATGTCAGTGCCGCCAGCGGAGCCAACCGACAGAACCCACCCGACCAAGTTGTCGGATGATCCAGTCGCGCTATCGGCATAAATGGTCGAGGAAACGTCTCTGTTGGCCCACGTCCCCGCGCTTAGCAGCCTGTCAGGATGATTCAGTTGCACGCGATACCACGGAGCCGCTGCGGTATTGGGAGTGATCGTCACGACTTGCTTGGTCCACGCGGCGTTGTCGAATGCGTAGGGATTCGAGAACAGGTTGCCGGCGAGACCTCCCGGGAGCGGCGGCTGCAATGTCGTACCAGAGAACTCCTCCAGGCGAGCGCCCCAGATCTCCATCTCGTCGTTCTCGGACGCAGCGCTCTGGGCGTTACGGATCAACGCCATAACTTCGTTGGCAGTCGATGACGCAGTAAATGCGAACGAGAACCAGTAGCGTTGCCACCACGGCGTCAACACGTACGACGTGCTGATAGCATCCTGGACAATCGCGCCCGAGTTGCGACTCCGCAGCCCAAAGTAGAAGTCCGCCATCGGCGCGGCCCCGTTCTTCGCTCGCGCCCATACGGAGATCGTGTATGTCTTGTTGTTGGGCGTCAGACCCGTGGCTACTTGGTAGACTACCGGTTCTGTCGTGTACGGACTCGGGGACGTATTGATGTACGTATCGCCCTGATCGGTCACGGCGTCGCTCGCCTGCCTGACCTCTAGGTCGCCATCGGCAAGCGCGACGCCAACTTCCGTGATGCTCGGCAAGAGCAGTCCAGGGCCGGGAGGCGTGGCGGTAACAGGAACCGCATCGCCAGCGGCCGCGTTGAGCAACAGCTGCGACGCCGTATTCGTCCACGCCACGCCGCCAGGGAACATCGAATTCAGGAGCTTGTTGACCGCACCTCGTACCGTCTCCTGCGTCGGCTCGAACGCAGAGGCAGCCGCAGCCTGTTCCAGTTGCGCATCCCCGACGTGGTACGGCATGGACGTAGTGGCGATGCTGGGCGACGGCTCGTAGTAACAGCGAATCGTATTTGCAGCAGGAGCCCCGGACCATGTGCCAGTCACCGAGTACCGCACCCATCCTGTAGTGGGGGCGAAGGTCAACTGTTTGAGTTCGGATTCCGTCGTGCCGTTCCACACGCACATCGTTATCCGCGAACTGTTGATCGCTGACGTCGTTGGATCGTGCTTTACCCAGATTGAGAACGTCCACGTCTGATTGGCGATTGACGAACCAACCGCGAAGTCCTGGAGCGACTTCGCCGTCATCACCGAGTTCTGGCCCATCTTATTGACGCGCCATCCCTCGTTTGTCGTGGTTGCCAATTCCGGAGACACGAGGCACCACAGGGCCTCGCTGCCAGGCCACGAGACGCGATTGTCCGTGACGTCGAGCACCTTCGCAGTCAACGCGACATCGCCGTTGTCAGAATGCGTGATCGGCCCGCGGCTGAGGACACGCTGCGACAGCGCCTTGCGCCACGACACGATGCCTTTCGCGAACTGCCCGACAACGCCCGTACGCGGAGCCAAAGCGGAATACCCGAGGCCCGTGATAAGCTCATCGAGCGAGCCGACACGGAAGCCCCGTGCTATCAGAATCTCTGAGAGCCTGCCGCCAAGCGCAGTCTTGAATGCTGCGGAGAACGCGGACGGAATCTTGGAGAGTGCCACGGGTCAGTACACCTGGTAAATGCGCACCGTAGCCTCGCGTACGGTCGGAGTCAGCATCCGAGACTTGAACCCATCGGCCGCAAGACGCACCAGGATGTCATTCTCCGCCGTCTCTGGATTGTTCCAGTAGAACGTTGCGTAGTCGCCCTTGCGCGCAAGCAGAAACGCACGCAAGCTGACCAGATCGGAGGCGGTGATCGGGGAGTACGTGAGGGTCCACTTACGAAAACTGCGGTCGCTGAAGTAAAAGCTCTGCGTTGATCCGTCCTCGAATATGATCGAGCGCGATCCCCAGTCCTCCTCCATCTCGATCGGTAGCGTCGGTTGCGGCGTGACTTCGGTGGTGAGGTTCGGTGTAGCCACTTCATCCCCTCCCGTCGAACACCTCGAATACCGCCTCGGCGACCGCCGTGCGCGCCTTCGGGTCTCGGAGCCATTGCTGAACGCTCGCGGCGTCCACGGCGTTGATGTTGACCGTAACGGGACGGGTATCTCTCTGAGGTGGCAGCGATGGCGACGTGGATCGGCCAGGCAACCTATCCCTCGGAGATTCCGAGGCCGGCGGCACGACCGGGACCGGGAAGAGCGGGCCGATGGGGAAGACCGTTTTCCTACGCTCTTCCATGACCTCCGAGGCCCACCGATCAAGCTGGTCGATCATCGAGATCAGTCGGGAGTCCGCAGTCGGAGACAGACTAACCAAGACCGGCGCGGAGACCTCGGCTCGGAAGCCCTCGAACGGCCCGCCAACGGTACGCAGTTCCTTCTCCGGGCGAGAGAAGGGAGCTGGACGCTCCGCAACGCCTCCGCCCGCTCCGGCGCCTCCGGGCGCTCCGCCCCCGGCACCCGCCCCAGCCGTCCGCGACCCACCACCTGCGCCCAGAACGCGAGCCGCGGCTGCCGCGGCGGCCCCGGCGACCGCATGAGCGGCCGCGGCCTTGAAGTAGCCTGCCGGAGGACCAAGCGCAGCCGCACCCCAAGGCGTGGAAGCGGCGGCGCCCAGGGCGAGTTGCACCACAGCCCTGGCAAACTGTTCCGTGGCCAGTCCGGCCATCGATTCTCCGAGCGCCTTCCGAAGGTCCTTTGCGCTCCCCTTGCCGGTGGCCACGAGCCTCATAAGCGCGGCACCAAACTGCGGAGCCGCGGCGGCCACCGCCCCGAAGCCGGCCGTGGCTGCCACTTGTCGGGTCGTGAGCTTATCGAGTTCCTCGCCAGTCGCCTGCGACTGCTGGCGGTACAGATCCACCTCTACGATCGCGGCCTGGATGGGGCCGATGTCGGCAAGAGTCGTTCGCAGCAAGTCTGCCGCAGCCGCGGACCGCACCAAGGCCTCTGCCGTGGCGAGCAGACCTGCAGGCACGGCGGACCCAGCCACGGCAAGGTTGACCAGTTCTACGGAGAGCGCGGCAACGGTGTCCCTGAATTGCGCCGTGGCGGCAATTGGGCCGCCCGCCATCGTCGCCAACTTCTCAAGGCTCGCAGCAACATCGTCTGCGCGATCTTGCAATGTCGTCAGCGCATCGACTTCTGGCAGGATCGTCGGCGTCCTAGGAGCCGGGACTACGCCTCCGACAGCAGACGGCGCCCCTGCTGTACCCACGCTGACCTGGATCCGCGCCTTGGTAATCGCTTCGAGCCGATTCGCGATGCCCGGTAGCTTCTGGTCCAGATCATCCAGCTTCTTGCCGGCCGCCTGGACGCCGAGCGCGTACTCCTCCCAGGAGATGATCCCGGTCAGTAACAACGCCTGCAGGGAGCCCACGGACGTCTCGACGTGTTCCGCTTCGCGAGTCAGCGTCGGCAGATCCTTCGCTCCGAGCTTCTCGAACAGCGTCGAGACGGTAGCCGCCTGCTCCGCCGCGCCCACCAAAGACGTCGTGATCTTGTCCACGGCCGGAGGCAGAAGGCCAGCCGCGCGCTTGGCGTCCTCAAGCTTCTTCGTCCATTCCGCGATCTGTGCGCTGAGAATCGGCCGCAACTCCGCGCTACTTGTTTCCTGCAACTCACCACGGAGTGCCTTTACGAATTCCTCCATCTGCTTGATCTTGGCCAGTACGTCGCTAGGCAGAGGCACCGCGAGGTTCTTGCGAAGCTCGTTCGCTGCAGACGCCCAGTCCCAGCTCGCGGACGCCCCGTGGGACACGTTTGTCGCGGCCGCCTCCGCGTTCTGCGCGATGGTCAGGTAGACCCCGGCCGCGACGTTGCCGGTTGCCACGATGTTCCGCATGAGTTCGCCAGGGTGCTCGAGCGCTTGCGCGAACTGCGACGCGACCACCGGGAGCTGATTGAAGCCCTGCGCGATGGTCTCCGCAGCGTTCTTCGCTTCCACCCCGATCCGAGTGAAGATCTGCGCGAGCGTTAGCGCCTCGGTCGCAGCCTGCAAGTCGCGCGTCTGCTTCGGCAACTCCACAAGCGCTGCCGCGTACGCCGCCGCGCGCTTCTCGACCTCCGTAAGCTGGTCTGCGCCCTTCCCGAGCTGGACCGCCAAGGCGGCCTCGGCCTTCTCGAAGTCGAGCGTCAGGCCGATTGCGCGCAACGTGCGGTTGTTGTGCCTCGTCAGGCCTTCCACGAGTTGATCTACCGCCGTCTTCTCGTCAACCCCCATGGCCTTGCCGGCCCTTACGGCGGCCTCCGCCAGCGCGCCGAACGAATCCGCCGTAACTGGAAGCTCGAGAAGAATCGCTTGGTTCGCGAGACGCATCAGGTCGGTGTTATCGACCATGCCCTTAGTCGCCAACTCCAAGCTCTGGACGATTGAGTCCGCGTTCTGGCCTATCCGTGCGCTAAGAGTCCCGAAGGCCACTTCCACCCGCGAGGCCTGCTCGCCGAACTGTGCGAACTCGACAATCTTCTTGCCAGCGAGAACCGCGGCGGCGCCGACCAATCCGAACCCGGCCGCCGCGAGAACGCTCCCACTCCCTAGCCCACCTAGCGCGCGCTCGAGCAGCCCCCCACTCTGCTGCGCGTCCTTGAACCTGTCGGCCAGCCCACGCAGGCCAGTCTCGTACTTCCCGGCAGCAGCGTGGGCGCCCTCAGTCGCACCCCTGACCCCACGGAACGTCTGTTCGGCCTGCGTCCGGAACTGCTTCAGACGTGCCTCGCCCGTCCGGTTGTCAACCTCGATCTGAAACACCATCCCCTGAACTGGTTCGGCCATCAGTCCATCTCCGGAGGCTCGAAGGCCGAGGGACTCAAGATCCGATGCACGCCTCGCTCACGTGCCTGCTCGCTCACATACGCGTGGAGGTGGCGCGCGGCCTCAATGCGAGACATGGGAGTCTCGGTGGCTGCAGCGACCGCAAGCCACGCCTCGAGCCTGGGAGCGAGCACCGGCTTGTCGGTGCCAGGAGTGAGGTTCACGAGCTGATCCTGGACCCGGAGGTAGAATTCCACCACCCGCCAATCGTCATCGGTGAGCCCTCTATCGGCGAGGCATCGCAGACATCCGCACCGCCCCTCGTGGGTCTCGGGTACCATCCCCGGCCTGGCTCTCAAAAACGGCGCCGCGTACCGGGCTAAGCGGAGCCGCTGTCTCCGTTTCCCTCGAGACGCCAGGCGGCCGCGCTCGCAAGCTTCGAGTTGATGTAGAGCCAGAGGTCTTGGTCCTTGAGTAGTTCGCGGCGAAGCTGCGGCGTGTTCTGGATCGTCTCGCCCTTTGCGTCGAATGCGCCGCGGATGTTCCGAAACCAGTGCTCGGCGATGTGGTCGGTCTGCCGATCTACGTCGTTCGGATGCTTTCTCTGAAGCGCCGCGAGCTCCTCCCGAGTCAGAAGCTTCAGTTCGACCTCGCACTCCTGATCCCCCTGGCGAAACTTGAACCACTTCCACATCGCAGACTCTTCGGCGTTGACGTGCTGGAATCTCACACAGCCTCCTCGCCTGGCGGTGCCGCGACCTTCATGTCAGGCCGTTCATCCCGCCTGGCCTTCCGCTTCGCGTCCTTCATGAGATCCAGGAGTCGCGGATACTTCTGGACGCACCATTTGCATAGGTAGAGGTCTTTGCCGTCCTTCACGAAACACGGCACCGCTGGGTGGCCCTTGGCGAGCATGGCCCCGCAGTCCGGGCATGCGACGAGGTCGCGGCTGAAGAGCTTCTCGGACAACCCGGTGTTGACCGCCAGCCGGATCTCGGAGTGCGACGATTCCAATTCCCGGAGACGCTTGAACAGATAGAGCCGAGCAAACTTGGAGAGCATACCCAGTGCTCCTAGGTGAACGTGATCGAGAACTCGCTACCCTCTGCCCCGGTCGTGACGATTGCCGCCTCCATGTCGAGAATCAGAGACCCTTCGCGGTTGCCGACTCCGGGCGCGTGGTACTGCGTATTCGTCGCCGTCCAGGCCATGAGGTTGCCCGCACCACTGCCTACCGCGTCGATGTTGATCGTGCTCTGACTGGCCGCGCGCCAGATGCTCCAGAAGTTGTGCGTCGCGTCGATCACGTCCTCGGGGTTGAACTTGATCATCGGCCGCCGGTTGATGATCGTGTAGCCGCGCAGGCCGCTCGCGTCGTTCGCGTTGACGACTCGGCCGAGTTCGTTCCCCATGTCGAGCGACATGGATTCGAGGATCGCGTTGTAGCCGCTGTGCACCTGAATGACGTTCGCCCCCATGAACGGGATCGGTGTTGGCGTCGGTAGCGTGATGGTCGGAGCGGCGTCTGTGATCTTCGCTTCGTACGCCCCCTTGAAGTTGAACTCCCAGACCCACGGCTCGCCAATCTTCCCGGACAGGACGACATTGCCTACGGCACCCTTGATGCTGTACTTCACGCCATCAACCCAGACCGAGACGGAGTAGCTCTCGTCTGGGTTGCCGGCAGTGGTGGACGACGCAGCTGGGCCGTCGAAGGTGGACGCCGGGGTGTAGTTCACGTTCGTTGCCGCCACGATATTCTGCTTGAGGCCGGCGCCTTGGAGCGCCTTCCAGTAATACGGCGCGGTAGGTGTCGCGGGCGCGACACCGCTACCCATGGCTGGAATCTTGAACGAGATCTCCCCCTCCGCGATGCCGGCGAGCTCCGGGAGCCGCCCGTAATGCGCCTTCGTCTCCTGCCGGATGTAGTTGTCCCCCGAAAAGCTCATCGCGATATCGAATGCCGCGAAGGAATCGACTGCCACCGGCTCGCCGTAGGTGTACGGCGTTGCCTCGTCGTCCACGCCCACGATCGCCTTGCTGAACCTCAATCCCATCTCACACCTCCAGGACGGACGCAGGCGGCACGCCGCCGCTGGCCGTGGTTTCGCCGGTTGAAGACTCGCTCGCCCGGACGAGCACCGGGCACTCGACCCTGATCCCCACCCGTGTCGTGTCCGCGAGCGGTACGGCCCGGATCCCGGGCGCGCCCAACACCGTCGTCAATTCGTTGTACCCGAGCTGCGGGCGGTCGCTGATGACTCTAAGGATTGCGTCCTGGTAGCGCCGGCCGCGGTTGTAGAGGTCGCCAGCGCCCGCCTCCTCGCGGTTCGCGAAGTTGAGCGCCACCATGCACGGACACTCGATCTCCCAGCCAGCCCGCGTGCCGACGGCCGCCGCCGCGTGCCTCGCCAGGTGGTAAGGCGCGTTCTGGAACCGCAGGCCAGTTTCGTAAACCTCGACCTCGCAGTGATCGGGCGACATCGCCGGCCGCGGGAATGCGTACCAGTTCTCTACTGCCGGCAGAGGCTTCGAATCTCCGCGCTCGGTCGTGACGTGGGTCAGCTCGGCGTTGAGGTTGTCGTACAGCGTCTTCATCAATGCCCGCACAGGGAATTCGGAGCCGATCCTAGCCACGGCTTCCTCCCCGACTGCGCTGTCGTCCACGTACCACGTCGCCGAACCGTTGAGGTTGGTGTTGACGATTGCCTCGAACTCTGCTTCCGCAGTGGTCCCGGAAGCGACGAACGAGAAGTCCTCGAACGTCCAGTCCGGGATGTCGCCTCCGACGACCGACAGCTTGATGCTCCCGTCGATCTTCGCGCGGAACGTCATGCGACTCGATCCACCACCGCGTAGCCAAAACCGAAACGGGTACGTGAACCCGGCAACGGTCGGCACCGTCTGAACGAACCTGCTGAACAGACTGATCGGCCCGAATGCCGAGTACTGGCTGAAGAGCTTCGCGGACTGCACCCCCGTCCGTGCCTGCGCAGTGCTGTACGCCGCCTCGCCGGTCAGGGTCCAACCGGTCGCAAGCTCGAAGCCCGGATTGATGAGAAGGTTCGGCACTCATCTACTCCCCCGCCACGCCTGAATCGCTCGTATGCGTCGCGCAATGTGCGGAGCCATCCCACGCGCGATCCCCTCGCGGATATCGGCCACGTTCGCAGCGGTCAAGTTGATCGGAGGCCGCACGGGGAGCCGCGGCCCACCTTGCGCGTGGAACACGGCATAGGGTGGGCCGGACGCACCAAGCACGATGCGCCACCCACGAGGGCCGCGGTCGCCGTATGCGAGGTGCTCCCCTGCGAGATTGCCAAACGCCTTCCGCATGCGTCCGGTCATGTGCAGAATCTTCAGCGACGCGGGGTGGCCTCGCCTCCGCGCAGCCCGCTTCCGCGCTATCGTCGCCGGCGCGAGCGGATGCCACGGCGCTCCTCCCGACTGGCCCTCTGTAGCGAAGATCGTCCGCTCTGCCGACCGGAATGGCACGTCGGCGAGTCGTGCCGCGTCGGCGATGACAGCCGCGTCAAGCCGGAAGAGGCTCTCGAGCTCTACCGTCCTCGGATTGATCGAAGCCCTTATTCGGATCACCTGGTACCTACCACCGCGTGTTGACGCCGAAGCCCTTAGATCTCGGCGGCTCGGCCTCGAAGCCCGACTCGTTGAATTGGGCCGCCGCGATCCCACCCGTGGTCGTTGAGGTCCTTGCACTCGATGTCGCCGACCCCAACGCGCCCGAGACGACAAAGCCCTCCAGGGCGTCGAGTTGCTTGTAGCCTTCGTCCCACAGCGCCTGCACCCCGGGCGGATCCGTGTCCGCGGACTTGATGTCGTGCATGAAGAGCACGTCGCCAGCGGCCAGGTGCGCGTTGGCCGAATCCGCCAGGTTCTTGAGCGTCTTGCCTGCCGCAGTAGCCTCCGAGATCGGCGAACCACCGGACGGAGGCGTTGCCGCGAACCCAAGGGAGTTGATGCGCGCCGAGACCTCCGCGCCGCGAAGCGCCATCCTGTCGAGCGCATGCTGCGACGTCGGAACCGTAGTGCCGCTCAGCACGCCACGAGCTACCAGCGCCTCGACCCTGTCTATCGTCGTGTAGGAGTCCGCCTCGACAAACGCCGGCACGGCCTACTCCTGGCCCTTCGTTTTCCGAGCCTTGGGCGCCGGCTCGGGATCATCCTCGGCCGCCTCGGCCGCCTCGACCGCCTCGACCGCAGCCCCGAGTGCCTCGACCGAATCTGCCGGAATGTCCAGGACCCTCCCGACACCGATCAGGCCAAGCGGCACGCCAGGCGGGGGCTGCGAGAGCTTGAACTGCTGGATCACACGTACTTTCATGCGCCTCCTTTACCGGGCCGGGAGCCAAGCGCCCATGTGACAAACGCTTAACCCCCGACCCGAAAACTACCGGACTACTACGCGCCCGTGATGATCTGCCCGAGTGCTGTCGTCACCGCGACGACATCGAAGAGCGCCTGGGCTCGGACGATGTCCGAGTGCTTGCGCTCCTCCCGGTACTTCTCCACGGCGATAACCGCGCCCTTGAAGCCCGGAACTGTAGGCGAGATGATCACGCCGAAACCCGGGGACATAAGCGACGGTCGGCCTGACTTGACGTAGATCGCGCACGTCGAGGTTCCCCAGAGATCGGCGAAGGCGTTCGCAGCTCCTTCCTTCGACGTAAGCTTGACTCCGGGGCCAACAAAGACGCTGCCGATGCCGATGATCTCAGCGACGTTGCTG
>Ga0247727_10006610_pt1 | contig 22689 bp, 48 predicted proteins | sample WisWelCaveWW1625_FD_202498 | JGI IMG/M metagenome (GOLD analysis project Ga0247727, IMG submission 202498) | Biofilm microbial communities from Wishing Well Cave, Virginia, United States - WW16-25 | ecosystem: Environmental > Aquatic > Deep subsurface > Groundwater > Cave microbial mat | place...
ATGGACCCGCGTGCTCCAGAACGCCTTGTCGGCCCGGAACTCCGTCGTCTTCTCGCCCCTCACGATCGCGTCGTAGTAGACGCGGCGCACGCGCGCGCTCAGCTTCACGTGTGCCCCCTCGACGTCCATGGCGGTTCGCTCACGCTTCCTCCAGGAACAGGATCGGGAGCGCGAGGACCGCACCGTCCTTGTAGTCGACGAGGCCGAGGCTCCGGAGGCGCCCGAGGTTATTCTGGAACGTGCTCGAGGTCGCGCTCCGGTTCGTGCGCTCGGACAGCGTGGCACGATCGATCGTGTTGGGATACACCTCGATCAGGACGGCCAGGATGCTCCACAATTTCGGGCCCACCACGCGGGCCACGCGCTCCTGCAGCTCCTGCGTCGTGGCCGGCGTCGAGACCGGCTCCGTCTTGTCGCGTCCCGCGTCCATGAGCCGCACGTAGCCCGGCTTCGAGTAGTCGATGAAGCCACCCGTGCGCAATCGGCCGAGCATATTCTGGAACGTGCTCGACGTGGGGCTGCGCTCCGCAAAGAGCGCGACCTGCGCCTTTGGCGCCTCGGAGACGCCGATCGCCTCGAGCTCCGCCATGGCCTGCAGCACTTTGACGTATGCGGGGCCGATGTCGACCGCGCCTTCCTCCGGGGGTTCGGCCGGTTCTGGCACCGCCTTCGGCGCCGTCGGCTCGGTTTTCTTCGGAAGCATGACCTGCTCTATGACGCGCACGGCTTCCTTCACGGCCTTCGGCCTGGGCCTGAGCTCCTTGGCCGCGCTCTCGATCTCGTCCGCAAACGTCTCGAGCCGGCGCTGGATCTGCGCGTCGCGTTTCGTATGCGCGAGGATCTCGGCGCGCAGCGCATCGCGCTCCTTCTCGGCCTTGACCCGGGCCCCGATGTGCTTCGTGGCTTCGGCCAAGGCGACCATCGCGGGCTTGTTCCGCGTGAGCGAGGTGACGCTCGTGACCGCGAGCTTGCGCCCGAGCTCCTTCTCGATCTTCGAGATCTTGGCCTGAAGCTGGGCCACGGTCGCCTTCTCGTCCTTCACGTGTTTGAGCCGCTCCATCGTGGTCCCGAGCGCGGCCACGACCTTCGTGACGTCCGTCGTGATCGGCTTGACCTCGAGCAAGCCGAGCTTGCGCAAATGCGTCTTGTCAGGGTGGAACGTCTTGAAGTCCTTCACGCGCACGCGTTCGAACCGCTCCCCGAAGGGGCCGCCCGAAGCCCAGAACCAGGCCTCACGCGTCTTGAGCCCCTTGAGCCCGTCCATGAACGCGTCCATCTTGTCGCCCTGGTCCTTGTCCTCGACCCACTCACGGATCGTCTTGCGGTCCTGCGGCGCCACGAGCCCGAGCACGAAAATCCCGTCGACCTGCGACAGCACGTTCTTCGAGATTACGGCCGGCCTCTGTGTGACCATGCAGACGCCGATGCCCTGATTGCGGCCGCGCCGGACCAGGCGCTCCACGGCCTCGAAGCACTCGGCCGCGTCCGGCCTCAGCATCTGCGGCACGAGCTCGTCCGCCTCCTCGAGGATCACGAACCGCGGCGTATCGTTCACCGTGAACAGGGTGTGGCAGAAATCGCGCACGAACTCCCGGTAGGCCGCCTTCGGTTCCTGCGAGAAGTCGACGACGCAGCTCACGTTCGCCTTGACCACGGCCTCGGCCACGTCGCGTCCGGCGCGCCTATCGATCGCGACGTCCGCGTGGCGACCCCCAATCACGAGCACCTGGAGCCCGGGCCCCGACCCGTCGAAGCTGGACCTCAAGCCCCACATGATGCCCACGGGATCGAACGCGACGAACGGAAGGCTCGCGCGCACGAGCTCCTCCATCAGGACCTTGACCAAGCCTGACTTGCCCTTGCCGCGCTTCGCGAGCACGGCGAACGCGGACTCGATCAGGTCTTCTCCATTCAGGGTTAGACCAGGCCCGAGGTTGATGCGCTTCATGCGACCTCCAGCCGTGTCCTGTGCACGGCGCCGCCCCGCCTCTTGAGCCAACGGATCGCGGCCTCGCGCGATGTCGCGTGCGGTCTGAACCGGGACATGGCCTGCGTCCACGCCGAGGCGCGCGTGGTCCCGATCGTGCTCAGGATTGGCGCGAGCACCTTGCCGTCGCGCCAGAAGAAGCACCAGACCGCGGGCACGGTGCGCATAGTCTACCCGCGCGCGAGCCAGCCGAAAACGAGCGCGGTATGCGAACTGGGGAAGCGAAGGACGAGCGCCCTATAGCGACGTCTGCTCAGATGTGGGCGTTCGTCCGTGAGGAAGCCCCAACCGCGATCGATCAAGGGCGCGCCATCGGCCTGGAACGTCAAGGTCAGGACGAGACGCCCAAGGACCCAGCCACGTCTCCGGACCCGCGTCCCTTTGATGTCCGGGACCGGCATGGCGAGATCGGCGTGCTGATGGGCCAGCACCTCCTGCAGGCTTTCCGGGTTGAACCGGCCGCCGCACTCAGTACACGGAATCCACAGCATGGTCTGCCTATCTGCCGGTCGGCCCGTAGTCCGCGAGGCTGATCGTGAGCGCTTTGTGCACGAGGCTCGAGCTCTCGGCCACTTTCGCGCCCTTTGGGATGTCCTCCACATCGGGCCTGGGCCGCACGCGCCTGTAGAGCGCGTCCTCGCGATCGGCCGGCTTCTTCTTGGCGCGGATTTTCGCGATCGTCTCCGTGTTCCCGCTCAGCAGGAAATGGGCCGATTTGAACAGGAGAGCCACGGTCGTTTTGTCGTCGACGCTCACCCCCGGCGCGACGTACTTCCCCTCGAGATCTTTCTGCTTGTTCTTGGCCGGTTCGGGTTGCTTGGTCTTGGGCAAGGCTGAACGCCTCCGTCGGCCTCAATGTCCGATGAACGCTTAAACCTAAGGGTGGGCCTGTCCGGTTCGTCCCACTCGATTACGACGTCAACACCGCGCACGCGGAACATGGCACGGATCTCGTCCACGTTGGGCACGAGACCCTGGGGCAGGTCGGGGTGCGTGAGCGCGTCCACGCGGAGCTCGAGGGCCTGCCTCAGGAGCGGCTCCGGCAGCTTCGCGTACCGCCTGAGGCACGAGTCGCGCGTGAGGTCCATCACCACACCTTGGGCCGGAGCAACGCCGTGCACAGCGCGCGCCATGTTAATCGGGACCGCGTTCCCGATCTGGCGCACCATCATGTGCCCCCGATGAACCAGAACGTGAACAGGCCCGCGAGCCGCTGCTGTTTCGATTTCGTCCTCGCGGTCTCGATGTGGTCCACCTCGATCAGGCGCGCCTCGAGCTCGGTCTGCAGCCACATCCCGCGGTGGCACGTGAGCGGATCGGCCTCGGCGCACATCAAGCACACGGTCGTATTCCCGGCGACGATGACCTGGAGCTCGTCCAAGGCCTTGCGCCAGTCCGGGTGCTTCGTACCAGGCCCCTTCCACTTGTAGCCCAGGCGGGCCTCGTGCACGTACACGATGCCGGGTTCGATCGCGGCCCGGATCGTGGGCCCGTCGAATCCGTGCTTCATGTAGAGGCCCGTGACGTTGGACCGGACGTCGAACAGGATCTGCACTTTGTGCTCGGTCAAGATGTGCTGGAGGCGCGCCGTCGTCTGCAGCGCGCCGTAGCCCACGGTGTAGATGCGCATCATGCGTCCTCCTGGAGCTGAGCTTGGCCCCTGTGCTTCCCGTCGAGCGTCCTCTGCAGGCCCGCTCGCACGAGCGTCCGCGCGGTCGCTTCTTCCTCGAGCAGGTCGATGCCGCGCACCGCGCGATGTAGCGAGGCCTGGAACGCGGCCCCGGCCCACTCTCCGGCCGGCAGGTGAATCGTGCACATACGGCACGTCATGGTCCCGTCCAAGTGCCGCTTCCAGTCGTGGTTGCCCTCGTCGCATTTGGTCAAGTCGATACCTCCTCGAGGCTCTCGTTGTCGACCCAGACCAGGTTGCCGCGCGCACGGCGTATCTCGGCCTTGATGCGACCACCGACGCGGATGCGCTGCACGAGATCGACGTATTCCGGGCCACGCGGTCCGTGCCAGATGAAGCGCTTCGGTCCGTCCAACGTGGCCTGAATCACGCGTTCACCTTCTGGCAATGCCGGCACGTGACCTGTGCCTGATCGTCCGTGCGGTGTGAGCGGAGCGCGATCTCGGGCGTCTCGGCACAAGCGATGCCTGGTCCGTACGTCCGGGACACCTCGAGATGCACGCGAGATCCGCGCGTGTACGGAGCGAGGCCCAGCTCGAGGGCTTGGGCAAAGCGCTCCGTGAGCCAGCGTTCCCATGCTTCCGCTTCGTACGCGCGCACGCGGGCCCGGAGTGCGCGACCTCCGGCGCGGTGGTCCTCGAGCCAGAGCTCGAAGCCGCCCACCTTCGGGTACAGCTCGGCTCGGAGCCAGTCGTCGAATGTCTCGTAGGAGCGCACATCGGAGTCGCGCGCGTTGTCCATGATGGCGTCGATGTCGACGCGGCGCCCGTCCTGCTCGAACGCGCGAAGCCATCGTCGCAGGTCACGGTCGAGCTGGTAGTGCCACGCTGGCCTGTCCGTGTGAACGCCTCCATACCAGGATAGGCGTGACGCAATAAATAGACTGCGGCAGCCGCGGCTGCCGACCCTGCTGCCAGGTCCGCAGACGTCAGCCCTTGGCCTCGTCGGGCGGATCGGGATGCGCTTCGGCCAGGTCGTGCGCGAGATCCCACAGGTCGTCGACCTTGGCCCCGGCGAGCACGTCATGCCACGCCTGCTCCATGATCTCGTTCAGCACCTTCTCGTCCTCGGTCATGTAGTCCCGCTTGACGCGGCGCAGCGCGCGCAAGATGCACCATGGATTATCGATGCGGCTGTGCTCACGCAGGCTCGCGCGCTCGAGCCAGATCTGCGGCACCTCGAGCCGGTTGAAATCGCGCAGGTACAGCAGGAGCATCAGGCGGTCGTTGTTCGCGAGGCCCGGAAAGTCGTCGCCGTATTCCCGGATGAGCCACCGGCACCTCTCCTCGAGGCTGTGGAGCTGGGACGCGATCTTGGCCCGCTGCGAGTAGAACCGCAGGTCCAAGAGATCAAGCTGGCGCGGTGCCACCGCCATTCGCGTCCGCTACCTCCTTCGTGTAGCCACGTCTCCACGCCGGGAACGCGCCGCTCATCCCGATTCCGGTCGGGATCTCGCTCATGTCCGAAAGTCCGATCGAGACGCCAGGCGTTTCCCAGGGATCGGCATACCGCTTTGATGCCGTGACCTCGACCACGTAACCATCGTCCTCGATCGCGACGTGCGTGATCGAATCGAACACGGCGCGCACGAGCTTGTCGATGTCGTCGCCGTGCTTCGCGGGCAGGGCGTCGATATTCGCCTGATGCACGAGCTCGCCCGGCCTCGCTTTGCCTCTGTGTACCCAACCCACGTTTCCAACCGGGTCTGAAGCGATGTAGAGCGCGCGCCCGCACGCGCGGCACCGCTTGCGCGCGCCCTTCGGCATCGGGAGCCTGAACTCCAACCGAGCCCAGATCGGGCCCAGCAATGGGGCCTTGACCTGCGTCTGGACCGCGTCGGATACGGCCCTGCGCCAGGCCGCGAGCCCCTTGTTGGACGACGTGATCGCGGTCCCTTCACGCCCGTCCTTCGCCTTCCATGCGAACGCGCGCATCGATCCCTGCGACTTCGGCACACCTTTGACCTCGATCCTCAACATCATCTCCGTACCACCTGGAGCCCGCGCGTGATTGCGTGGACCGTGACTTCATCATTGTGCTCGAGGGCCGCGAAGCCCGCGATGAGACGTCGCTGCTCTGTACGATCGAGCTTCGAGCTCAGGATTCCGCGCAGGATCTCACGCTTGGCCCTGTTGTTCACGCGGCGCTTGAACGCGGCGTGTTCCGCGTCGCTCTCGAAACCACGCTGGCACGTCGCGTCGTAGTCCGTGTGCGCGTGCCTGTAGTGCGTGACGAGATTCGCGGCCCACTCCGACCACGTGTCGTCGAACACGGTGCGCAGATAGTCCGAGGCCACGAACGTCGACCCGCACAGCGGGCACGCGAACATCCGCAGGCCTGGAAAGACGCCCATGGGACGAAACGCGGGCGATCGTGACCTGAGGGCCGGCGGCGCAAGACCCGGAAGCGTGGTCTGGATCATCGTCTCGACCTCGACCTCCTGGATGGGCGTAGCTGGTCCGCGAACTCCGAGAGCGCGAGCTCCACGAGGTTCGTGCCCAACTCGTACGCACGGTGCGCGGCCAACTTAGTCTTGTCGCCGTCGTACCACTCGTAGCCCCCAGATTCCGTGGCCGCGTGCAGGTCGGAGTAGATCGCGCCCGCCAACTGCGGCGTGAGGTTCCCGAGCGCTTTCGGGATGATCGCGCGCGTCTTCAGGCGGGCCTTTCGCTTGGGCTTCGCGGCGGTCACTCGAAGTTCCCCCTGCACGCCCCGCATACCCAGGAATAACCCGCTCGTAGCTCCTTTATCGGCCCGCTCTTGGCGCGTCCACCACACTCTGACCCGTCGGAGCACTGGTAGACCAGCAGCTGTTTGGGGCGGGCGGGCTTCTTGCGGTTCATCGCGTCCCCTTCGGGCGGCGGTGAGACCGACCGTGGATCGGGCATTCCGGGTCGGGGTGCTCCGGCTTTTTGTTCGGGTTGATCACCACGCCGCCGAACCTCACTCCGTTCTTGAGCACGAAACCGCCCGCCATCGGGCGCGAGCAAAAGCAGGGTCGCGGACTCCGTCTCATATCGGACTTCCCTTCGTCGTCCCAGGCGTGGTACTTGAGCAAGGCCCCGATTGAGGATGGGGCGACGCCATAGACGTGCTGGTGCTTGTGGCGACCCACGAATGCGTGGACGCCGTCGCATGACGCGGGCCTACGGCACAGCGGGCACTTCGGGCACCCGCGCGCCGGACAGGGGGGCCCCGGACACGTGCCTTGCGGCCGAGTCCGGGGGGCGGACTGTGCGCGAAAACGTTCGGAGGCGTTCAAGACACCGTCCGCCATGGGTCTGACGCGAGGTGAACGGAAAGACCTTCTCATAGGTCGCCTCGCGTCACGCAGCCGTGGGCCAGGAGCTCGAGGCCCGGCTTCGGGTGTAGGACTTCGCGTCGACACCGCCTGCACATCCCGTCGGCCACGAGCCGCTTCTGTTCGTGGCACGATCGACACCTTCCCCCCCCTCCGTTTCCGTTGGAACCGGGTTCGGGGATGGGGGGGACAAGGCATCTATTCCTGTTATCATCATCATACGATTTGGACTCCGCGGACTGGCCTACAGGCCGTCCTGAGGCCCGCGTAGGCCTTCGAGTTCCAGTCCGCACAGGAAATGGTGGGGCGGGGGGCCTTGGCGTGCCTTGGGCCGCTGCGTGCGATGTGCGGCTCACGTAGGACTCCCCCTCGATTCCTCGTACGTCTCGAGCGTGGTCTTGCGCGGAATCCGGGCGAACCGCTCGGGCAACGCCGGGATCTCGTCGTGCACGTGCCCGTCAAGCACGCGACAGCCCCAGGCCCCGTGGCACGCGCACCTGGACACGCCCCCGTTCTGCTTGTGCAGGTAGGGCACGCCGACCAGCTTCGCCTGGTCCCGGATCTGGCTGAACCACTCAGGCTTAGTCTCGCGGCGGTGGTTTCGGTCCCCAGACTCACCCCCCGAGATCACCCACTCGATGTGATTCAGGAAGCCCTTGGCCTCAGGATCTTCTGGTCCGTCCTCGCCCTCGAGCGCGTTCAGGTCGAAGAAGTCGATCGGACCCAGGAGGGGCTCGCACGAGAGGAAATGAGCCTGGGCCGGGATCGAAATGAGCGTGTCGACGCGCGGCTTCAGGTAGAGCTGGGACTCCACGCTGACGCCGAGCCACACGTTGGGCCAGGGCGCCGCGTTCCAAGGCGAGCAATGCCCGCCCGTCGTATGCGAGATAGGATGCTCCGAGTCGACGAGGAAGCCGCACGCGAAGCACGTACGCGGCAGGTGCTGCGCAATGCGTTCCGGCCTCTTGGTCAGGACCAAGAAGATGTGCTGCGGGCAGCTCCGGATCACGTCCCACCACTCGTCGCGCCACGCGTCGCACGCCTCGTGGAAGAAGTCGCCCATCGACAGCGTGAACACGAGCTTCGGCGTGTGCCACGAGCGCGGGTCCTGCTTCGCCTTCTTGCGCCATTTCGTCTCCCGCACGTGCTTGAAGTTCTCCTCACCCACGATGCGTTCGGCGTAGCAAAACTTGCAGCCGGGCGAGATCTTCGTGCAGCCCCAGGCCGGGTTCCATGTCGCGTCCGCCCACTCGATCCTCGTCAGGTCGCTCATCTGGACACCCCGCTCATCTGGACACCCGGTCTCGCACGAAAACCTGCGCGAGGCTCGCGCGTTCGCGCACGCCGTTCGGCATCTGCTCCTCGTCGTCCGCGGTCGGCTTCCGCATCTGGCCCGCCTCGTACACGTTGAGCGCGCCGCATCCGGCGCACACCACGTAGGCGCCGTCCTTCGGCGCGTCTGCGCCGGGGCCCGCAGCGCGTGTGATCGAATCGCGGCACGCGTGACACGCGGTCTCCGGAATCTCGTGCTCGAGCCACTTCATGGGCACTCAGCTCCGAATCCGGCTTCGACGAGGAAGCGGGTGCGTTCGCGCGCGGTCAGGTCGACCTCGAGGAAGCTGGAATCGGTCTCGCACAACGCGATCGGAGCGAGGCCGAATGGCACGAGCACGATGGCCAGCATGGGCAAGAGCTGGATCTCGGCCTTGAGCCGCTTGCTCCTCTCGCCCGCGCTGAACCTACCCCTGACGTCGGCCAGGACGCGGTATTCGTCTCGCGTCACGTACCACGACGCGGTCGCGACGCGGATCCCGCGCTCGCACCGGAGGCACGTTTGCAGGTGCGACGGCAACGGCATGGTCCACGCGTACCACGCGGCCAGCGTCTCGTCCTGGCATGATTCGCACCGGAACAGGACAGCGTGCGCTCTCATCGTGCCCCCTCGGATCTGACGGGCGCGGCGGAGGGTACATCCGTCTGGGCCGTGGGGTCCTGACCTCCCGTCCCAGACGCGACTACCGCGCCAAGCGTCTCCTCGGGCACGACCTCGAGCCGCACGAGATCGTCCACGTCGCACGTGCGCAACGCTGTGTAGATACCGTCCTGTTTCGCGCGCAGCGTCGCCATCGCGTACACGCCGTCCCGGATCTGACCTCCCGTGGCCTTGTGGAACGAGACCCGGACCGATGTCACCTCGAGCACGAGTCCGTTGAATCGCACGTGCCGTCCGCCCCACTCGGCCCAGAACTTGGACCAATCGCGGTCCGCATTGGGCGTCAACGTGGCGGGATCGGGCTGGCCCATGCCGCGTTTCATGCAGGCCTCGTCTTCCTGGCGTACGCGAGCATTTCGTTCGCCGCGTCGATCTTCTGCTTGAACGACCGCGGATCGGAGAAGTCGCCCCGCACTTTCACGAGACCCGTGCCCGGCGTCCCGAGCTCCAGGTGGTCCATGCCGCCCGCCAACACCTCCGTCGTTTGCCGTATCGCTTGCACGAGCTGCTGCGTCACGAGCTCCGCGATCGCGACCGAGAGCTGGGAATCGGACTGCATCGGCGCCTCCTCCACCTCGAGCAACTCGCCCACCTCGTGCTGTGCTTCTTCCGCGTGCATCCGCATCAGACGTCGGATCTCGTCTTCCGCGAACTGATTCGGGTTCGAGACCGCGACCACGATGGGGCAGCCGGGGCAGCTCCAACGCAGCGTGCGCCGCGCCATCACAGCCACCCCATGCGCGCGGGTGAAAGAGGTGCACCAGGGATGAGGGCACGCACCGCGCGCGTGAGCGTAAAAGGAGGCGTGCGCGTCAGTCGAGGGATGGGAATGCACTCCAACGTACGCGCCGCCCCGTCCTCAGAGAGGACCGTCACAGGATCTCCACCTTGAGCTTCGCGTCCTTGCAGTAGGATTCGACGCCGGCCAGGTCCGCCTGCGGGACCGACCCCGCGAACCAGTTGCGCTCCGGAACCCACGTGAGGCCCACCTTCTTCAGATTGCGGTTTTGCCAGTCAAGGCCGGGGCCGCTGATGCGCAGCATGACGTCGGGCTCGGTCTCGTTCGGATGTGCCTTCTCCCACTCCTCCTCGAAGTAGTGGAACGGACGCAGCACCTTATCCAACACGACCCTGAACTCAGGTTCCACGTTGGAGAACTTGGCCCCGACCGCCTTGACCACGGTCTCGCATTCTGCGAGCCAGGCCTCGAACGCGGCCTTGTTCATTCCGCCACCAGGCCGAGCGCGTGCGCGATCTTCGCCTGGACGTCGCGCCGCATCTTGCAGAACGCCCGAATCAGGCTGAACTCGGCCCCCGTCAGTTCGGAGCGCGTGTTCGTGTGGATCGCGCCCACCTTGAACAGGACCTCGCGCGCCGTCTTGAGGCGGTCCTCGGCGCCTCGATCGTGCACCGCCCGCATTCGCTGTTCTTCTTCAAGCGCGCGGACTTCACGGCTCACCTGGAGCATTTCCCTGTGGAGCCGTGTCCGCTTTTGCCTCAGTCGTGTCAGGTCCGACATTGAACGCCTCCGAGCCTTCATGGAGCATGGCCTACTTGAGCCTTGCGGGGGGGTCAGGCCAAGTGTCCGGTTAGGCACCGGAGCACGCCGTCCGTGAGCACGAGCTCCTGGCCGCATTCCTCACAGAAGCCGACGTCGTCCCAGGTCTGCGTCTCGAGCCCGTACAGGTCCGCGCAGTCCTGCGCGCACACGAGACCACGCTCGGTCGCCACGGGATACGCGCCCAGCATGGCGCCGCACGCGTTCCAGCATGGATCGAACGGATTCCATTCGAGGACGCGGCCGCCCGCGTGTCCCCTCATCGTGTCCCTTCCGGCATGACCCATCGAAAGGCGGGCGCGTCTCCGATTTGGGTCAGCCAGACGTGCTCCGCGTGTCCGCAGGCCCTGACCAAGACGACTCCGGCGTATGGTCCCGTATCGAGGGCCGGGACCGGAAGGACGAAGCCGATTCTCACCTGGAGCGCCTCCGTACGTGCAGCACGATGCGCTCGCCCTCGACCGTCCTGTGGACCTCGAGATCTCCCACGGGGCACGTGAGACCGAGCGCGTCCTTCACGGCGTCCAAGGTATCCGCAGCCAGGTAGAGGTAGGCACCGCGCGCCTTGTGCGCCGCGGTGAGCTTGACCCAGGCAGATGTGGTGCGCGGCATCAGCCGTCCCGTCCCGACACGGGCGGATCGAGCCCAGCGCGCGTCCGCAGCTCGCGGCGCCAGTAGAACGGACCCTCGCCCGGACGTCGCTCGCGGAAGTCGGTCTCGCCCAGGGCCCACACGATGGCGTCCCGAAGCTCACGGATCTTGCCGTCGTGGTGCGCGTGCCTGACCTTGCCGATCGAGGCCAGCGTGTGGCCCAGGGGACACGAGGACGAGCCTCGCTCCTGCACCCACCATTCGACGAGTGAATCGAGCTCCTCGCCTGTCAGGCTGACGTGACGGCGGCGTTGCTGGGCATCCCGCATCGTGTAAATGCGGTTGCCTGGCGGCCCGTCGCCAGGGTCCACGAGCACGACCTCGATCGCGGCATGAGGTTCAAGCAGGGCCATGCTTCGCCCCATTCTTGATCTCGTCCGCGCACCAGCCCACGACCTCCTCGAGCATCACGGCGTATGTGGCCTCGAGGGCACGGACCAGGTCTGCGCGTGCTACGCGCATCGCGTCCATCCGGGCCCGGAGCTGGGACGGATCTCCGCCGCACGCGTTGACGAGCGCGGCGTGCGTCGTCTCGTGTGCGCGGAAGAACGCGTCGACCTTGGCCTGCACGTCCTTGTGCTCGAGCCTCATGCGACCACGTCCTCGAGGGCGAGGCGTCCTTCGTCCACGGAGACCACGGTCCACGTGCGGCCCCCGAGTCGGACCTTGCTCCCGATCCACGGATCGGTGTCCTTACGCCCAAGCTCGGCTTCGCCCAGCTTCACGAGGCGCGCGAGCTCCGACGCGAACACTATGCGCCTCATCGCCCCTCCTTGACCGCCGCCTTCTCGGCCGGCGTCAGGGACTTGCCGGACCTCCGATCGTACTCCGGAAAGCCGCTGTCGTCTGGCAACCGCTTCAGCGCTTCGTACGCCTCGCGGTCTTCGGCCGCGACCGGCCTCAGCTTGGGCGGAACGAGGCGAAGGTCGAACACACGAGATGCGGCCCGCCTCTGAGTCAGGCGTTTGCACGTAGGCCCTGGGTCGTCGCCCTCGGGATACACGCGTTTCCGTTTTTGGATCAGGGCAACCACATCGTCGAGATCGCGCACGACGTGCTGGCAGCACCGGCACAGCATCTGGATCGTGTCGTCCCAGATCGTCTCCGTCTCACGGAACGTGCCGCCGGGTTTCTCCTCGTACACGGTCCATGCGCATGGCGCCGTGATGAACGACAGCGCCTCGCCCTCGTGCGGACATTGCCGCACGCACGCCTGGGGCCTGAGGTAGACGGTGCCCTCGATCGTCACGTGCGCCGGCAGGTAGACCACGCTTGTATCCTTGCCCGGATTCGCCGGGTGAGCCATGATTTTATCCATGGTCAGGCCCCCGGCGTGTAGTCGCACTCGGCACACGGTTCGTCGCCCTCGCCCACCTCGTGCTGATCGTGGTCCACGATTTTGTACGGCGGCAGGGGCAGGCCGGGCCGCACGATCTTCTCGACTGCGCCGCCTCGGACATGGATCTCGATCGGGACCGCGTCCGCGGCGATGGCGGCCCGGAGCCGGCCCGCCCACGTGTCGAGGCTTTGGCGGTCCACCGGGTCCGCCTTGACCGGCAGCCTGTACAGGAGGCCCTCGGCCCATGTGAGCGCGTGCATGGCTTCGGTGAGTAAGTCCAACAAGGCCTTGATTGGCTTGTCGAACGCGTGGTGCTGGTCCGCCGTCAGGCCACACGCGCACACGGCATCGGCCGGATGTGCTGGCGCGTACTCGAGGTGGGCCGTGGCCCCGCGCTCGAGTCCGCACACGGCGCACGTGTCGCAGTCGGGACACGCGGCGCTGCAGCCAGGACACAGCATCTGACCGCACGCCGCGCACTCGTGGTCCGTCATCATTCCTCGATCGCGCCCAGGAGGGCGCGCGCTTCTTCGTTCGCGTCGACACGCAGTATGCGCACCTGCTTCACGTGGCACAGGAGGCCGTATTCGTCGGACGTGACGTCGCCCCGAATCTCCACGGGCTGGGCCACGAGCGCGTCCGAGAGCTTGTCACGCACGACTTCCGAGCTCATCGCGTCCCGCGCTTCCTGTACGCATTGCTCCAGCGTCTTGCCCAAGAGCGAGGCCGTGAGCTCCGTGCCGAACACGGCGGTCATGGCGCCGCTCCCATCGTCGACCACGGCCTTCGTGCGCAGATCGTGCACGCCATCGACCTTCCCGTGCAAGCGGCACGCGTGCTTCTGGAGCACGCTCTTGCACTCGGGACAGCGCAGGACGAGCCCGCTCCCTTCGCGGATGTCGACCACGATGCCGCGCAAGGTCACGTCCTGCGCGCCACCGCGATCGGCCATGTCCTCAACCCACACGCGCTCGCCCGGCTCCAGCTTCGGCTCGGGCTTGACCGGCCTCGGTGCGGCCAACGCGGTCGCGAGAAGCCCGACGTCGCCCCCGTGCTTCCGCACGATGCTCTGGGCCGCGGCCCCGATCTCGACTTTGTAGGTCCCGACGTACCGCTCCAGGTCCGTCAGGAGCCCGGCCTTCGGGACGCGGTTCGTCAAGGCTTGGGCCATCGCGTCTACGTATCGTTCGCTGTCGTACCCCGTACTGGACCCGGGGTCGGTCGTCTGTTTTGGTTTCGGTGTTGCCACCTGAACGCCTCCATACAAGAATAGGCGTGACCCAAGATAAAGGCTGCGGCATCAGAGGGAGACGCGGCCCTCCGCTCGGAGCTGGGCGACCTTGGCTTGGGCGTCGCGCGCCTGTAGAGCCTTGTTGCACCCGGTGCACCTCATGCAGTCCGAGCCTGGGTTCGCGTACAGGTCGCGCGGCGCCGGCCACTTGCCACATAGGGAGAGGCCCACGGGGCGCACAAAGTAGTGCCAGAAGGCCAGGCCTGGCCCTCGGCCCCAACCGCGCCTGTGCCGGGCCTCGAGGTGAGCCTCGATGTCGGGCGCGTCGACACCGCACTTGGGACACCTCATACCGCGACCTCGCACTCGCCACAGAAGCCGGGCAAGCGTAGATCGTACGTCGCGTGCATCAGTAGTCCAGCGCGAACACGGTCTCGCCCTTCGTGACCACCATCAAGATCGGCGCTTCCTTCGTGAGCGCGTCCACGCTCATCTCGGGATTCATCTCCGCGCGGTAGATGTCGTCCCTGTGGTTCATGCAGCCTCCACGGGCGGAAGGTCGGATTCGGGCACGGCGAACACCGAGCTCTCCGCGATATCCGCACCGAGCCCACCGCGCTCCCCGTTCGCCCTCTTGATCGTGGCGAGGCCGATGCGCTTTGCCTCGTCCTCGGTCTCGGCCCGGACGCGCACGACCCAGGCGTGCGGATCGCTACAGCATTCGCCCGTGTAACCGAGGCCCACGACGTAGACCTGCTTCATCCGACCACCACCTGCACGAGGTAGAACAAGTCCGGCTTGGCCCGGATCTCAGCGATGCGCGGCTCGGTCAAGCCCGCCTCCTCTTTCGCCACGTCGTACAGGATGGCCTGCGGCGTCCATGCGCGGCTCAGGATCGAGCCCGCGGTCTGCACGCGCCAGCCCACGAGACGGTTCGGCTCGTCCGGGTACGCTTCGTCTGGCTTCACCGTATCGAGCGGGACGCGCGCCTCAAGCTGGGCTTCGCGGATCAGAGTGCGGGCCAGGCTCGTGCGTTCCCCGTTGAGCGCGCGCACGAGCTTCACGAACGCGTTCACGTCGTCCTTGGCATGGAGCATGGGCTCCGTCTTCGAGACGTGGCCCAACTGGCCTGGGTCCAAGTCGCCGCGGTCGTACAGGCGGTCGATGAACGCCTCGGCTTCCGGGATCGGCTGCAGCCAAGGATCGCCTTCGTGCTCGAACAGGAGCTGCATCACGTAGCCGCTCATGCCAGCACCTCACCCTCGTCGCGGTCCACGACGAGACGCACCGTCACCTTGTGGTCCTTGACACGCGACATCAGGACCGCGGCATCCGCCTCGGGCAGAATCGCGCGCAGCGTCACGTCGTACGCGTGCACCGTCTCGGCCCTGGCCGTGCCCTGCGCGGGCCGTTCGACCTTCGTCGCCTGCAGGTGCTCCACCAAGAGCGGCAGGTCGAGCCCGCGCTCGAGCACGATCTTTGCCCCCTTGCCCTGCTTCAGCTTTTGCGTTTCCATGACACCATCTCCAAAAATGGAGGGGGGGCCCGAACCCCCCCTACGCGACCTGGCGTGCCTCCTGCTTCGCCTTCTCGCGCGCCTTCACCGCGTCCTCGTAAGACGTGCGGCGCTTCTGTCCCCGATCGAGGATCTCGTCGAGCTTGGCCGTCAGGAGCTCGTTCGCGTCCCGCGCCATGCTCTGCGTGCCCTCGAGGTACTGTCCGCCGAGATCACGCCACGAGATGTAGGCCGTGACCGCGTTGTACACGGTCCACGCGTTGAGACCCAGGCGCGCCACCTCCGGCGCCCAGGACGCGAATCCCGTGGCGACCCGGTCTACCGCGCGCGCCCCGAGTCCGACGCCCCAAAGCAGATCGGGGATCTGCTGGGCCAGGACCACGGTCTCGACCGCGTTGTGCGCCATGTTCTGCAGGACGGGCGCGTTGTCGATGGCGCCGTCCAACAGCTTGGCGTAGTCTTGGGCCAGCGTCCCGAGCTCCTTGGTGTGCCGGGCCTGGAACTGACCCAGGAGCGAGCCCCACAGGTTGTAGTTGATGCATACCGTGCGCACCCCGAACATCTCGGCGCCGAAGCTCATGCCGGCGTCGTACGAGTTCCAGAAGCGCACCCCGAGCATCACGTCCTCGTCGTACCCCTTCAAGAGCTGGATCTTGAAGTCGGGGTTCGCCAAGACCACGTGCCCTTTGGTGCGTCCCGTGCCCACGCCGTCCACGCGCCCGATCGGCTGCACGCCGCGCTCGCGCACGACGTCCACGAAGGGCACGACGATATCGGCGTCTTGGACCGGCACGTACTTCTCGGACACCGCAGCGTAGGGCTGACCGGACTTGTCGCTCACGACGAAGCGCCACCCGTCGGCCTGCTTCCGCGTGTCCGTGACTTCGCCTGACAGGCTGTCGTCGACCGAGCCGTGCCACGCCGGCGTGAGGCCGACGTGGTCCAGCATCGAGATCGCCGTCTCGAGCCCGGCCAGGTCCCGGAACTGCGGGTCGTTCAGGAGCTGCCCCCAACACCGCTTGCCCGCCAGAGCGTTGCCACCACCGATCGCGGGCACGAACACAAGTCCGCTCCCGTGATAGATGTTGGCCTCGCCTCCGGGCACGGCCACGCGTCCGATGTCGGACGGGGTCAGCGACACCAGAGGTGGCGTCACGCTCGACGTGGGTGCGCTCGTCTTCCCCTCGATCTCGGCCGAGGTCGCCGGCGGCTGGGACTTGGCCCGTCCGCGCTTCTTTCGCTTTCGCTCTTTCTTCGTCATCGTTCGCCTCCGAACGCGTCCTACTGAGAGGACAGGGAAGGATGGACTCGTGGACTATTGAAGGCATCGGCATCGAGCCGCCCCTGGCTCGTCTTGCGCGGATCTGGGAAGGATTCGGTCGCCCAGCGGTTCACCGTGCGCCTGTTGTCCATGTGCGCGAGCACGGCGGGGCCCCGGTGTCCATCGACCCACACGCACACCATGTAGTCCGTGGCGTCCGTGTGCCCGTTGCGCGTGAACCCCGGCCTCTTAGGCAGGGGGTAGATGCGGGCCGGCCCGTGCTTGGACCAGAGCTCGGCGTAGCGCGCGGCTCCCGCCAGGTAGTTGAGACGCAGGATGAACGCGAGCACGCCGCCCGGTTCGAGGTGCCGCATCAGAAGGGGGATGAACGCGTCCGCGTGCTTGAACGGCGGGTTCCCGATGATGAGGTCGTACTGTGCGAGCTCTGCATCGAGCACGTCAGCCACGGTGACGTCGAACCCGTTCGTGCGCGCGTACAGGCCGAGCTCGGGCCGGATTTCGATGCCGTGCAGCTCGGCCTTGGGCCATGTCTCGCGTATCGCCTCCAGGAAGGTGCCGGCGCCGCATCCGGGCTCGAGTATGCGGTCCGGTGTGGACGGGCCGACGTCGCGCTTGACCGTGCGGCAGATCAGGCGCGCGAGGTCCGTCGTCGTCGCGTAGTAGTCGTCGACATCGCGCTTGCTGCGCCCCGTCACCTCCGGCATCAACCCACCAACCCGAGCGCGATCTTGACCACATCGCACAGGCATTGGCTGTGCTGACCCACGGCTTCCTTGCAATCGGCCGCGTCGTACAGCTCGGACCTGTCTTTGTAGGCCGTGAGGTCCCGGCCGCGCGGGTCGTGCCCCGCGTGGTTCCCGGCGCGACAGGCTTCGCAGACCTCGGCGTAAGCTTTGGCGTAGGCCTCGAGCTCGTCTTCCGGGAGACGCTCGGCCGCCGCGGCCGCGCACGCCACGAGCTGATTGCGCGCGGCCTCGTACGCCCGCTCGAGCCGCGCTTCGTTGCACTCGTCACAATGGGGCACGCCCAGGACCGTGATCGTGGCTTCGCGCGCCCTGTGCTTCCGACCCGGCGCCTCGCACGCATCGTTCAAGCGCTCACCTCGATCGCGGCGGGCCGTATATAGAGGGGCGAAAGGGGGTCCTGTGTCGGCACCATCTTCTGGCCCGACATGGAACACGCGGGCGTGCCTTTCAAGCCAGCCGTGTGCGGCAGGAGGAACTTGGTCTCGCCCTCCGCCTCATACTGGACCCAGAACCAGCACACGGGACACACAGTCATGGGCAGGGGCTTCGTGCTCGCCATCAGTATTCCTCCGGCAGGAGCACGGTGGTCGCGGACCTATCGCGCTCCGTGATGACGTAGACCTTGGTCTCGCGCACGTGGTACACGGACATGAGGCGGTGGCCCTGAGCGAGCGACGTCTCGTTCTCCTGGGCGTCGTCGCGCGACACGTCGCCCCAATCGCCGGCCGCGTGCCTGCGAATCAGGCCCGTGATCTCGTCGAACTGGAGGGAGGCGAGCACGCCTTCCGTCACGACCTGTCGCCCGAGCTCGAACTTCACGCCATCACCCCCGCCTTGCCTCCGTTCTCGTACACGTGGATTTGGGTGGCCGCGTCGCGCGCGCTCCTGTAGTACGCGCGTCGCATCTCGGACTTGGGATACGCGTACACGGCCCCGATGAGGCGACGCAATTGGCCCAGATGCTGCGGGGCCGTCGTCTCCCGCACGAGGTCCGCGAAGCCGAGCGAGGCCCAGTCCGTGGGGAACGCGGCCTCCTCCAGGAGGCGCACGCGCTCCTCGTACGCGAGCTGGGGCCAAACTTGGGCCGCGCCAGTCTTGCCGTGCATCACGGGTGGCGTCAACGAATCACCTCGATGTCGGTCCGCCCTTGCGGCCCGCATCGGTCGCAGATCACGCCATACGCGCCGTGCCACACGCGACCCCGTTCGTGATCCTCGTGCGAGAGGCCGCGCTTGCATTTGAGGCAGCGGCGTAAGACCTTCTCGAGCCTCAGCTCGACCGTCTCGACCGCGTTCACGCCACCACCTCACTCAAGCCCTTGAAGTCGAGCCAGGGATAGCGCTGCAGGATCTCCTGGACTTCCTGCATCGCCTTTTCCCGCGTCCGCGCCTCCGCGATCTCGGTCTCGAACCGGGCCGTGTAACGCACAATCACGCTACCACCTCGGCCGCGGCCCCGCCATCGGGTCCGATCTCGTCCAATGCGGTCTGGATCTCGGCCGCCTGGTTCGAGAGCTCGCGCTTCCGCTCCGCCTGCACCATGACGTTGTGCCGCATCGCGGTCCCGAGCATGGCGAACAGGGCGCGCACGTGCTTGCACGTCGCGCCCCGTCCGCCGTACCGGGCTGCCAGGCAGGAGCACTTGGCTCCGGCCGGCCCAATCTCTACGCTGTACGTCTGCAGCGATGCAGACGTCACACTCGCCTTCGCTTTCAGAATGGTTCGGGCCATTCCTGCACCTCTTTCAATACCATGATGGCTCCGTGAACTATTGAATGCTTGTATGGAATGCCCCAAGTCTCCAGGTGCACGCGACCTGGACGGGCCGCGCGTTTCCCTGTCGTATCAGGAGTGGAGCCAGTCGGCCGTACTACTATACTACCGGCGTTCTGCGCGCGCAACGGCCAGATGGTAGTATAGTAGTACGCTACGTGAGCTCCTCGACCGCGGACCTTGTCACGAGCGTCGACATGATCGAATCCTTCGCGAGCACGTGCTCCACGCGTGTCACGATCGACTTGCCCTCCGCGCCCTGCCTCGAGCCCGTGATGTCCACGACGTGACCCGGCGCGGCCCAGAACGCGTTCCTCACGCGCACCTTGTACGCGATGAGCGGGCGCCGCCTCTTGACCACCTCGTTCCAGGCGCGCCTCAGCAAGGCCCCGCGGTCCGTCGTGGGCACGTCGACACGCATCATCAGGCGCCCGTGCATATTCACGGCGTGCGTGTCCTCGTACACCTCGTACACCGTCTTGTCCACGGTGGACGCGGCCACGCAGCGCGTGGCTTGCGAGGGCTGGGCCGCGGGCTCGATCCCGAAGACGTCCGTGGCGTAAGCCAGGGTCCGCGCCGCCGTGGCCTGCGCGGGATCTTCCTCACGGATCAAACGGACGCCGGGCGCGTTCGACGCGTCCGGCCCTTCGACCAAGTGGTAGGGGCGCGGATCGGAGCCCGTGACTTGGTCCACGTAGGCCAGCCTGAGGTAGTGGTCCACGAGCTGCTTCTTCGTGTAGAGCCCGTCCGCGATGTCGTTCGACGTGTCGATGAAGATCTCGGGATCTGACGTGCCACGGATCCCGGACACGACCAGGGCGGGCGTGGCCTCGAGTCCGGAGCAGATGTCGCGCAGGGCCGCGCCCACCTCCCACCCGTTGTACGACGGGTGCTGCGTGAGCCCGACCTGGTCCACGTAGGGCCCGGACCGGACCTCCTCCCGCGTGAGGCGCGCCAGGAACGAGACCGCGTTCACGTAGAACGAGGGCTTGTCCGCACGCTCGCCCGGTGCGAAGCCTCCGCCGGGCGCGATGTAGCCGTCGAACACGGGGTGCGGGAACTGCGTGCCGAGGCCCGCGAAGACCTGGATGCGGTCGCCCACGGCGAACGTGTGCGTGTGCTTCCCATTCGGGTTCATCACGCGCATCCGCATCGAGTGCGCCGCGTCCCAGACGCGCGTGATCTCGATCCTGGACCACTCGGTGAACGCGGTGAACGCGGCGTCCCAGCGGTGCCTGTACTGGACGGTGCCCGCGAAGCTCGGGCCCGAGGGGTTGAACGGCACCTACGGGAGCTCCATGGTCACGATGTCGAACAGGCAGCCCCAGACCACGCGCTCGTTCCGGTCGCCCCTGACCTCCGCGATGAGCTGGGGTCCGGAGAGGCGCGTCGTCAGATCCCACAGCGAAGCGCCCAGGTCCTTGCGCGCGCTGATTGGGTCGGCCGAACCCTGGATATCGGCCAGGATGCCGCCGAAATTCTTGAGCGGGACCTTCCGCACCCAGAACGCGCTCACGCCGCTGTCCGCCCTCGCGAAGACCTGCACGTCGATTTCGAGTCGCGCACGAAATCGAGCACGAGCAGGACGGTCGGCGTATCGTCGAGCGTTTCGATGGAGTGCGCGGAGGACGTCACGAGCATCTGCGGCATGAATACACCGTAGCGCGATTCGCCACTTAAAGCCTTCAGTACGCCGTGACCTCGGCCCATTGGCACCCGGCCTGGAAGTGCCAGGTCATTCCGGCCGGCATCACCGCGCCCGAGCGGACCACGAACCCTTCGTTCTGCGCGCACACGATGGGATGGTCCTGGTCGCTGTAGGCCGAGAAGAGCTCGGTGTGGGGCACGATCTCGAGCGACACGGACACCGTGATCGCGCCCGTGCCGATGCCGACCGCGATGCCCCCAACGTCTTGCGCGTCCAGCGTCTTTGTGCCAGCCGTCAGTCCCCCCGTGGTCGAGATCCCGATGTCGTTCACGAGCGTCACGCCCATGTTCGTGCGCAGCTTCTGGTTGTTGCCCGTGAGCGTGGCGCGCGTCCCGCCGGAGCCGGCCGCGGTCCAGGCACGCGCGATCGTGGCGCGGAACGAGGCGAGCGCGGCACCCGTGGCCGCCACGTTCGCGCCGGCCGAGAACCAGATGCGGTACACGACGGCGAAGCGTGTCGCGTCGGGCCACCTGAACTGGAACAGTTCCGCGTTGGCCCCGAGCGACACGGCCATCGTGCCCGATGTCATGCTGATCCGGTAGTGCCCGAGCGCTCCGTAGTCCGTAGGACGTCCCGTCACGCGTAGTGCGCGAAATCCGGTCCCGTCCACTTCGGCCACGGTGCCACCTTGGCCCTGGATCTGGATCGCCATTACCTCGGCTTCTCCTGATTGTCGTTCCACACTTCGTATGGCTCGTTTTTCGTGAAGTCCTCGATGCAGCACGCCCAGGGATGCGTGCCGGCCTCGAGCACCTGCGCGAGCTTCGCGTGCGCCTCGTCCCGGTCCTTGAACGAGGCGATCAAGGTGCGCGTCACCGCAGGGCCTCCGCGAGGCGCTTCGCGTCCCTCAGGTCCATGTGGAGCGTGATCTTGGTCCAGCCGAACTGCTTCGCGCGCCGGATCTCGCTCAGGATCGCCTCGGCCAACGCGCGCTTGTCCCACGTCTTCAGGAGGGGGCCGTCGGGCGCGGGCGGGATGCAGCCGAACTCCGCGAGGAGGCGTTCGACGCGATGACGCCCGATCTCCTGCTGAGCCGCGGCGCTCATTGCCACATCCAGGCAACGGTCCACACGCCATAAAGCCTTGTCCCCTTGCCTTCGCTGTACGTGGCGGGCCTCTGCGATCCGCGCAGCGCTCCGGTCTGGAAGGCCTGGCCGTGCTCCTGGAATTGGGGCGCCTCGCGCTCGTGGATCTGACTCCGGTTGAAGGCGTAAATCGTGAAGCCCGTGCCGGCCACGATGTTGCCAGCGATGATGTCGATCGTCTCGACCATGTGCTCGTCCGCCGTATGGTCCGCCGTCGCGACGGGGCGAATCCAGGCCTTGACCACGGAGCCCGCGACGATCCCGGCCTGCCCCGTGACCGCGACCGACGCGTCGGACTTGCCCGGATACGCGCCAAAATCGACCGTGGCCGTGCCTACCGTGGGGCCTGCGGCGCTCAGGTTCACCTCGGTCCCGTCCGACCTGCGCCAGAAGACCTCCGTGACGCCGCCCACGTCCTTCGCGAACAGGCGTCCCTTGTCCGCGGCCGGATTCGCAGGCGATGCGATCTCGAGATACTCGGAGAACGAGTCGTGCTCGTCGCCCGAGAGAACGCCGGATCCGTCGCCCGCCGTGTGGTCGTGGGCGCCTCCGGCCCCGGCGTTGAGGACCCGGGCGACCATCCGCCACCTCGAGCTCGTCGCGTCGTACCACAGGAGGGCGCCTTCCCCGCCGTTGATGGTCTGGTTGCCGTTCAGGGCGAAGCGGTTCGCCGCGGCGCTCGATGCGGATTCGCTGACCAGCGTGACCGTGTCAGCGACGGTCGGGTCCACATTCAGGATGAGGATGAGGCGGCCATCGGCGCCGCCAGCGAGGCCCGTGAGGTTCTTGTTGCCTCCGCTCGTGTCGAGCCGGACCACGGTGGCCGTCGC
>Ga0247727_10006611_pt1 | contig 22689 bp, 16 predicted proteins | sample WisWelCaveWW1625_FD_202498 | JGI IMG/M metagenome (GOLD analysis project Ga0247727, IMG submission 202498) | Biofilm microbial communities from Wishing Well Cave, Virginia, United States - WW16-25 | ecosystem: Environmental > Aquatic > Deep subsurface > Groundwater > Cave microbial mat | place...
AATAATTTGCCGAAGCCGCGAAATTCGTGCGCGAGCCGTCATAATCAACAGCCAGGCCGCCGCCCACGTCCAAATATTTCAAAGCCGCGCCCATTTTTTTCAGCTCGACGTAGTAGCGTGCCGCCTCGCGCAACGCGTCTTTCACATTGCGAATGGCAGTGATCTGGCTGCCGAGATGATAATGCAGCAATTGCACCGTGCCCAACAAATTTTTGCCTTTGAGCCATTCAACCGCTTGCAGCATTTCCACCGGACCCAGACCAAATTTGGAGCGATCACCGCCCGAAGCTTCCCAGCGCCCGGAGCCTTTCGCCGAAAGCCGCACCCGCAGCCCGAGGCTCGGTTGGACTTGCAGCTTTTCCGCCATGTGGGCGATTAGTTCCAATTCATTAAATTTTTCCACCACGAGAATAACGTTTTTGCCGACGCGACGCGCCAGGAGCGCCAGCTCGACAAATTCTTCGTCTTTATAACCGTTGCAAACAATGAGCGCTTCGGGGTCTTTCAACGTTGCCACCGTCGTTAATAACTCCGGCTTCGAGCCGGCTTCCAGGCCAAAATGATACGGCCGGCCGGCATCAACGATGGTCGAAACCACCTGGCGTTGTTGATTGACTTTGATCGGATAAACGCCGCGATAAACCGCCGAATAATTGTATTCCTGGATCGCGTTCTGAAAGCTTTCGCACAAATTTTTGATGCGCGTGCGCAGAATATCCGAGAACCGGAACAACAGCGGCAATTGAATGCCGCGTTGTTGAATTTCGTCCGCCAAAATTTTTACATCAATGGCGTGGTGGGGATCGCCGGTCGGATAAACTTCGACGTGCCCGGCGTCATTTATAGAAAAAAAATTCGCGCCCCATTGATTGACGTTATAAAGTTCGATTGAATCGTGCGTTTTCCAACCGGCCATTTTCCTCACCTTGGGTGATTGCGAAATATTGCATTTTTGCGCTTTGCTAAAAAAATAAAGCGATTAAATTTACTTAATCTTTGTTAAAATCACAAGCGCTAATTCGTCGCGCCGAATTTCTTGACTTTCCCGCAAAAGTTCTTATATTTTAGGTCAATCGCTTTGCGAGGTTTTTAGCCACTAAAACGGGTTATGGCCAACGGTGATCGCCGCTGCCGTTTTTTTACCGGAAGCTTATGATTCAACCTCTACGCCTGGCGCTGGCGCAAATCAACTGCACGGTTGGGGAAATCGCCGGCAACACGACACGCATTCTGCATCAGCTTGAGCAAGCCCGCCGCGCCCAAGCCAATTTAGTGCTGTTGCCGGAATTAGCCATCACCGGTTATCCTCCGGAAGATTTGCTGTTGCGCCGTGATTTCGTCGACGCCAACTTGCGCGCGCTGGAAAAAGTAGTGGCCGCCACCAAAGGCCTGATCGCCATCGTGGGTTTTGTCGAGCGCGAAGACAAAAACATTTTTAACGCCGCCGCCGTTTGCGTCGACGGCCGTCTCGTCACCACGTATCGCAAGATCTGTTTGCCGAATTACGGCGTCTTCGATGAGAAACGTTATTTTCAGCCCGGCCAGCAACCGCTCCTGTTAAAATTGGGCGAATTGCGCCTCGGCGTCAGTATCTGCGAAGACATTTGGATCGACGGCGTGATTGAATGTGAGGCGCGGTCCGGCGCCGATTTGGTGATCAATATTTCGGCGTCGCCGTATCATTGGAAAAAAGGCGACGAACGCGAGTTTCTGCTCACCAATCGCGCGCGGAGCAATCAGGTTTACCTCGCCTATGTCAACACCGTCGGCGGACAAGACGAATTGTTGTTCGACGGCCGCAGTTTCATCTTCGATCCCGACGGCCAACCGCTTTTGCGCGGCAAAAAATTTGAAGAACAGTTTATCATTCATGACTTGGCGATCGATCTGCAGCGAACGCAAAACGCTTCGCGCGTTAAAACTAGCCGCGACGAGGCGGCGAAAAAATTTGCTGCCGTCAATGAAGTCGTCGTCGCCACGCCGCATGCGGCTTTTCCCCCCGCGGCGAGCGAGCCGAATTTAGCGCCGCACTTAGATGACGAAGAAGAAGTTTTGCAAGCGTTGGTGCTCGGCGCGCGCGACTATGTTCGCAAAAACGGTTTCACGAAAGTCGTGATCGGCCTCAGCGGCGGTATTGACTCGGCGCTCACGGCGGTCGTGGCGGTAGAAGCCATTGGCAAAGATAATGTCGTCGGCGTGCTCATGCCGAGCCGTTTCAATCTATCCGCCAGCGCCGAGGATGCGCTGGCGCTCGCCAAAAATCTTGGCATTCGCACCTTGACGGTTCCGATCAACGAATCGGTGACGACGATGGAAAATCTACTCGCGCCGGCTTTCGTTGGCCGCGAACGCGACATTACGGAAGAAAATTTGCAAGCCCGCGTCCGCGGCATGATTTTGATGGCGCTCTCAAACAAATTCGGCTGGCTGGTTTTGACGACCAGCAATAAAAGCGAGACCGCGGTCGGTTATGCGACGCTGTATGGCGATATGGCCGGCGGTTTTGGCGTGTTGAAAGACGTGCCCAAAACTTTCGTCTATCGGTTATCGCGTTGGCTCAATCTCGTGCGCGGCAACGGTGATCCGATCATTCCGCAGCGCACCATCGACCGTCCGCCGAGCGCGGAACTGCGACCCGATCAAACCGATCAAGATGCGTTGCCGCCGTATGATTTGCTCGATCAGATTATCGAAGCCCATGTCGAGGAGAATTGCAGCGTCGGCGAAATGATGGCGCTGGGATTTCCCGAAGACACGGTGCGCCAAGTGGTTAAAATGATCGACCGCGCCGAGTATAAACGCCGCCAGTCGGCGCCGGGCATTAAAATCACGCCGCGCAATTTCGGCAAAGATCGCCGCATGCCGATCACGAATCATTTTCAACCGTGGCGGGAAATTTAATAATATTCCGTGTCGTAAGAAAAGATGGGGAAATAGATAAAAATTTCATTGAATCATATCCGGGAGATTCGGCAAATCCGGATATCTAATGTTTTTGATAACGATCTGCTATGCCGGTTTTGCAAATTACCAAAGACGGGCTCTTGCTGCAAGAGCTTGAAATCTCCGCGGAGAAAATTGCGTTAGGCCGCGATCCGGGAAATGAAATCCGTTTGGGCGATTTAACGGTTTCCCGAAATCACGCGCAGTTGCGCCGCGATCCCGCGAGCGGGCGCTATTTCATCGAAAATTTGCAGAGCCGCAACGGCATTCGCTTGAACAATCTCGAAATCTCGCAGCCGATGGCGCTCACCGATGGCGATGAATTGCGGATCGGGGCATATCAACTGCTTTTTCGCGACGCTAGCGAAGTGGCGCGGCTGCGACAGAAACATCTCGACTCGACTTCCGGAGAAAAACTCTTAGAAGTTTTTGGTAAATCGCCGGTGCAATCAACTTCTCCGAATGAGATCGCTCAACCCAGCACTTCGGCAGCCCAACCCACTGTCGTGCAAAGTTTAGAAGAGAAAAATAAATTTGACGCGGCCGCTTCACGCGGCGAACAAGAATTAGAGATCGGCATTCTGATCAATGAAGCCAATAATGCGATTTTCTCGCTCGATCGCGAGCAGGTGGTTTTAGGAAATGACGGGCAAGTTGACATTCGCGTTCCCGGCGAAGAGCGCACGCGCGCCACGGTCGCGCGCCGCGGCGAGTATTTTTATATTTGCAGCGAAACGCCGCAACCCTGCGTTTCCGTCAACGGCCGGCCGGTGATGAACGCGCGTTTGCTTTATAATGATCGGATTGAAATCGGCGGCAGGAGATTTATTTTTCGGGAGATTTGAAGATTTTTAAAGAAACTTACCCACGGATTTTTAATTGATGAACATTTAACATTAGCCGTTGGCCGCTTCTCATCCGTTGGAAAAATTTTTTAACAAAGATGCCGGCCGCAGAGATTACAGCGTCAACTTGTCTTTCAGCTTTCGTTTCAGCATTTCGCGCGCGCGGAAGATGCGCGCTTTCACCGTGCCCAAAGGAACTTTCGTGATCGCGGCAATCTCTTCATAGGAAAGCTCGTCGCTGTGGCGCATCAGAATCACCTCGCGGTATTTCTCCGGCAGGTCTTCGATCGCGCGCGTGATCATGCCGGTCTTCTCCGTCGACAACAAATCATGGTCGGTGGAGGAATGCACGTCCGCAAACTCGCGCTTCAGCTCGCCTTCCTTGGATTGGATCGGCTTGTCGATGGAGAAGGTGCGCAGCCGCTTCTTACGCAGATGATCGATGGTGTTGTTGATGGCGATTTTGTAGAGCCACGTCGAAAACGCAAACTCTTCATTGAACGAAGCCAGCGAGGCAAACGCCTTCATAAACGCTTCCTGGACGAGATCTTCCGTCTCTTCCTTGCTGCGCACCATTTTGTAAAGCAAATTGTACAACGGTCCATGATAGCGCTCCATCAGCTCGCCAAAAGCTTTCTGATCTCCGCGCAGGGCCCGTTCGATTACGGGCGTTTCAGGTTTTCTCACTGGCATAGTGGCTAAGAATCGTGCTCGCTAATCGGTTCGGGAAAAAGATAATTTAAAATTGGATAACAAGCAAGCAAAAACCCATGATTCACGGCGTCGGCATCGACCTTGTTGAAATCGCTCGTATCGAAACCATGCTCGCGCGCTGGCCGGAGCGTTTTGTCCGGCGCGTTTTCACGGCGGCGGAAATCGTTTTGTGCGAGAATCGCGGCAATCGCGCTTCGGCCTATGCCGCGCGTTTTGCCGCCAAAGAAGCGTTTTCCAAAGCGCTCGGCACCGGCGTCAGCAAAGATTTTTCCTGGCAGGATTTTGCGGTGTGCAGCCACGACAACGGCAGCCCACGCCCCGTTTTAAGTCCGCGCCTCACGCCGCGTTTAGAAGGCTGCAAAGTGCATGTGAGTCTTTCGCATGCGGAACATTATGCCACGGCAGTCGTGATTTTGGAAAAATAAAAATGGATTTCTCAAACGATTTTACCGGCCTTCCTCGTGTCGTGACTGCCGAGGAAATGCAAGCCGTCGACAAATACACCATCGAAACGCTGAACCTCGTCGGCCGCGTGTTGATGGAAACTGCCGGCCGCGCGGTATTTGCGGCGATTTGCGCGCGGTGGCAACCCTTAAAAGAAAAACATGCCGCGGTGTTTTGCGGCAAAGGCAACAACGGCGGAGACGGATTCGTCGTCGCGCGTTATTTGCAAGAAGCCGGCGTGCGCTGTCAAACTTTTCTCCTCGACGCGGCAAGTGATTTGCGCGGCGATGCGGCGGCCAATTATATGATTTTAACGCGGCTCGGTTATGCCGTACAGGAAATCTCAAACACCGAGACGCTGCCGGATTTGCGTCAAACCGATTTTATCGTTGACGCTTTGGTCGGAACTGGCGTGCGCGGGCCATTGCAAGGATTGCTGGCCCAAGTCGTGACGCATCTCAACGGCAGCGGCAAGCCGATCATCGCTATTGATTTGCCGACGGGCATGAACGCCGATACCGGAGAAGTGGCTGGGCCGTGCGTGCGCGCGCAGCTCACCGTCACCATCGGCTGCCGCAAGCAAGGGCAGCTCTTTTCACCGGGCCGCGAGCATGCCGGCGAGTTGATCGTCGCCGACATTGGTTTTCCGGAAGCCGCATTTCGCGAAGCGGCAAATGACAAAAATGGAAAATTCTCGACTTTTCTTTTGACTCGCGAAGTCGTGTCGAATTGGCTTCCCCGTCGACCGGCCAATGCCTTTAAAAATCGGGTAGGACAAATTTTAGTGCTAGCCGGATCGCGCGGCTACGGCGGCGCGGCGCGATTGGCGGCGGTCTCGGCTCTGCGTGCGGGTGCGGGCTTGGTCATGCTCGCGGCGCCGGAATCTTTGCTGCCGCAATTTGAAGCGGCAACCGCGGAGGTGATGAAATTGCCGCTGCCCGAAGAAAATGGCATTATCAGTGCCGGCGCGATGACAACATTGCAAGATCGCTTACCATGGGCGGACGTGATGGCGTTGGGGCCAGGCCTCGGTATTTCCGCTGGCGTGCAGAGCATCGTCAAACAAATGCTCGCGGAATTTTCGGGAACGATCGTTCTCGACGCCGACGCCCTGAATAATCTCAGCGGCCAACAAGACGCCATCCGCCGCGCCGCCGGAAAAATCATTTTGACGCCGCATCCCGGTGAGCTGGCGCGACTGACGGGCGCGAACAAATTGGCGATTGCGAACAATCCCGTCGCTATTGCGCGACAGACCGCGGAAGAATTGGGGCAAGTGTTGGTGTTGAAAGGCGCGCCCACGGTGATTGCCTCACCAACCGGTGAAGTATTTATCAACTCGACCGGAAATCCCGGCATGGCCACCGGCGGCAGCGGCGATGTGCTGGCGGGAATTATTGCGGGATTAGCGGGACAAGGCCTCGATCCGCTGCGCGCCGCGTTATTGGGCGTGTATGTTCACGGCATGGCCGGCGACTGCGCGCGCGATCACCTCGGCGAATGGAGCATGTTGGCGGGAGACATTATGGAGCATTTGCATGTGGCGCTGCAAGAGTTGGCGAAGCGTCGGCTTGGTTGATTTATTTAAATGCCACTTCGATTTTCTCTTGCACTTAAACAGTCGAGCGCTTATATTGGTGATGATTGCGAAAAAAATATATATGGAGTTTAAAGATGCAATATACTGTCGTTGTTCAACCCCGCCGTAACGGAGGCTTTACCGCTTCTGTTCCAACGTTGCCGGGCTGCCGAAGCCAGGGAACAACTGAAGATGAAGCCGTTGCCAAGATAGGTGCGGCTATTGCCAAACAGCTAAAGCATGCGAAAATAGTTCAAATTGAAGTAGGGCAGAATGGCGTAATACCGCACAACCCATGGGACAAAATCATTGGGATGTTTAAAGATGATCCGATTTTTGATGAAGTTGATCGAGAAATTCAGCGACAAATTCAGCGGGAGCGCAAACCTCTCAGAAAAAAATCACGCAGACGATGATAGATACCAAACTTCGGATTCTTGATACCGACACCTTGAGTTTTATCCAACGGCAGAATGAATTAGTTACAAACCGATTGCAATTGCTGCCGTCAACCCAAGTGGCAATTGCCGTTGTCACGGTTGAAGAACAAATGCGTGGATGGGCTGCTCGAATTAAACGCGAAAAAAAGCTTGACAACCTGATTTCCCTCTACGCCAGATTTCAAGCCGTTGTTCTATCCTATAGCCCAATACATGTTTTGCCATTCGACGATAAAGCCGTATATCATTTTCAAAAACTCCGCTATCTTCAAACCCGCCTCGGCCTGCGCGATCTTCGCATTGCGGCCATTGCTTTAGCTTGCGACGGCGTTCTCGTGACGGCCAACGTTCGGCATTTCCGCCAAGTTCCCGGATTGACTATCGAGGATTGGACAGTAACTTGAATATGGATTGGGAATTTCGGATTGCGGAAAGTCGAAGTTTTGCTTCCACAAACCGCAATCTGAAATCCGCAATCAAGTTGTTCCGCAATCCGCAATCATCGGAGCAGGCTCATCTTTCTCACCTGTGAAAAACTGCCCGCCCGAAACTGATAGAAATAAACCCCGCTCGCCACGATATTACCGTTCTGGTCTATCCCATCCCAACTAATCTCGTGCTTGCCGGCGAGATAAACCTTATCGGCAAGCGTTCGCACCGCTCGCCCCAAAATATCATAAATGACAATCTTCACGGGCGAGGATTTAGGAACGGTAAAGACAATCTCCGTGCCGGGATTTCCCGCAAAGCGGGATGTCGCTTCGCTCCAAAATGGGTTCGGATAGTTCGGCAACAGATCATAAGTTAACGCGGCCTCGGCGCCGGCGCGTTCATCGACTGCGACCAGCGTGCCGGTAACGCTGAATGTTTTCGACCCTTGAGAAAAGCCGGTGCCAAAAGAAAATGTTCCGCAGACGATGCCACCGTAGATGCTGAAATCATTGATCGAACCCGTGCAATTCGCTCGACCGGTCATCCTTCCTCTCACGACTGGATAATCGGAGAACATCGCCAGCGGCGGCGTCAGCGATAAGCGAAACGTATCAGCATCCACGAAGGCTTCGCCCTTGAATGTAAATGTTTCAGTGCAGCTTCTGCCGAGAATCCAACTGATAAAAATACTGACGGTCACGCTGTCGACAATATCGCCGGAGTTAATTCGGAAAAATAGCGCACGATTTTGACTCGTCGTCCCCTGCCAGGTGCCCATGTATCGAGGCACAATCGCCGGAATGGTGAGCTGCTGGGCGTTATCTGACGGATTCTGATCAGGGACGTTGGCACGAATGAGAATGGTGTAATTGCCGACGGCCGGAGGCACCCAAGGATTTTTGAAAGAATAGGTGATTTCCTGGAATGGTCCGACTGATTCAGGGACAATTTCCTGAACTGGAGGGTTGTTGTTGACTTGATAACTCACGGAGAAATTCGTTTGGGTCGCGCTTCCCTTATTCGCGATTCTCACCGCGATGCGTGTCGGGAATCCGGCTCCGGCGCGTTTCTGCATGATGACGCCCGGAACGCTCACTTCATTTGCCGGCGGCGAATTTTGGCTGAGCTGATAGATGAGATCTTTTCCCACGTCCGCTAGCCATATCGTTGGTCCTTGGAAAGTAACTCCGGCCGGAAAATCGCCCGGGAGCAAAAATGTTTCAACGACGCTGCCGGCGTTATCCAATTTAAACAGCACGCCGGCGTCCGCATCGCTCATCCAGAGGTTAGCGCCATCCCAGGCGAGACCCGTGTGAAATGTTCCAAGTGCGGTAACAATATTCGTGATTCCTCCGCTCGTATTCAAATTCCATACGGTGTCCGTCAGCGCGTCACTCAAATAGAGACCGCTCCCATTCCAGGCGATGCTTGTCGCCGACTTTCCAGGCGTCGGAAACGAAGCGAGGGTTGCGCCTGCGGTTGACAACTGGAAGACTTTATCGCCATCCGAGTCGGCGTTGAATAAGCTGGCGCCATCCCACGCCAGCCCGATGGGCGTTCTCCCCGGCGATTTGAAGGAAGATATTTTTCTGCCCTGCGTCGTAAGCTGGAAGATGCTGTCTTTATCCGTATCCGAGCACCATAAGTTGCTGCCATCAAAGACCAGCCCGCGGGAGTTGAATCCGGGAGCCCGGAATGATGACACGATGGTTGGAACCTTCGCCTGAGTTTTGCGGATGACCACATCGTCGATGAAGGCGCCGCCGGCACGGGTGGAAGAGCTGTTGCTGGAAAACCCGATCGCCACCCAAACCGCCGGACGGCCGGTGAAGTTCTTGATCCCGTTTGGGGTCGAAACGTCATGGAGCGTGAACGTAAACGCAAGCCATCCGCTCGTCGCGCCTGATAAGCCGTAGCCGTCAAATCGCGCCCCGTCGTCCGAGGCCAGGAAGCTGACGAAATCGCGGCCGGATTCCGAGTTGAGGTTCAGCGCGAAACTCATTCCAGCCCAATTCGCATCGCTGAGATCGAAGGGACCGATCACCATGACCGTGGTCGCGTTATTCGGATAGCTCGCCGTGCAAGTGAGCGAACTCCCCAAATTTCCGCCGCCAACGGCCCACGCGGAAAACGCGCCTTTGCGCGCTTTGCAATCCCGCTTGGCCCAGGAATAATCACCGGCATTCACCCGCCAGCTCCCGGGGAAATCTCCTTCGAATCCGTCGGAAAAAATTGTCACGAGGCCGCCGCTATTGTGAGCCGAAGTGTAAGCCGGTTGCTTGTATTGATTGCCGATCATCGCGGCTGGAAGATCGAGACTGATTTGTTTTTGACTCACTTGATCCGGCCCCAATCTCTCCGGCAGTGAAAATTGCGCATAGAGGCCATCCCTCATCTCGATCAGCGAGAGGATAGCCCAGGCCACGACAAAAATACTGAAACGTTTCATGGTCACTCCTTTTTTGATTGCGCGATTACGGATTGCGGAAATTAGAGCAGAAATTTCGCAATCCCGCAGACGGAGAGTAGCGCAGACATCTTGTCTGCGGTCAGGATGACGGCGCTACATTTTTCCCCCGTGCGTGAGGCATTACGAAATTTCGCAACCCGTAATCGCAAATTCCGTGGACGCTGTCCGCAGGACGCCGCCCACATTTGACTCCACTCCTTACCTGATCAAAAGCATCCGGCGCACCTGCCGCGTCTCACCGGCGCTGAGCACGGAGAAATAAACGCCGCTCGGCAGATTTGCCGCTTCAAAAACTATTGTATGAAATCCGGCGTTGCGCTTCTCATTCACTAACGTCGCCACTTCCGCACCGATCGTGTTATAAACCTTGAGCGTCACCTGCGCCTCTTGCGGCAAGCCGAAGCGGAGGCTCGTGCTCGGGTTAAACGGGTTGGGATAATTAGGATGCAAGGCGAACGCTTGCGGAATCTCCGGACCGTCACGCTCATCAACACTGACCGTGCAGGTTTGCCTCGGCGTGCCGCTCCAGGGGCCGCTCACCGTCGTTGAGCCGCAATTAAAGTTTCTGTAGGTGTAGTTTCCGCTTATACTGTTGCCGTCGCTTGAAAAGGTTCCGGTTAACGAGCCGCTGCTGATCGTGGGAATGTTGTAACTTATCGTAAAGGTGTTTCCGCTAATGAACACCGGCGAGGTTTTGACCGTAACTTGCGAACAACCTCCCAGGTTGGCGAAGGAAATACTAAAGGTGTCAATTTGTGTTTGGCTGATCACGCGAAAGCGGATGCTATTGGTGGCCCCGTTCCACAATCCCTGGCAAATCGCCGCCGGAGCGGCAATTTTATGCGCCATCTTTTCGGAAGAGCGTTCGGTGAAATGATACACGGAACCATCATAATGCGTTATGGTCGCGATGGTGAAAGCCGCTTCTTTAGCGGCAAAATTTGTCGCTTTTGCTTCTGCGGAAAAGATTTGCGCCGAGCCTGGACAAATAGCGCCGCCGATGATTAATGCGGTGAGCAGAAAAATGTTAGCTGTTCGCATCGTAAAATTCTCCTGTTTTGGTTAATTGGTTGAAGGATTTGCTTTTCGATTTCGATGAAGATTTTATTTTAAACAGTTTCGTGCCGCCTTCAGGCACAACATAAAGGCGGCACGAATCCATCAGCAGCAGGAATGATTCATCATCTCACTGCTGCAAAAACATTTTGCGCACAAACTTTTGCCGGCCGGCATTCAGTTGCAGGAAATAAACGCCGGAGCTGACTTCCGCGCCAAATTCATTGCGGCCATTCCAAATCACGCGCTGGTAACCGGCTGGCTGATTTTCATCAACGAGCCGGCGAACCACTTGGCCCATGAGGTTGTAGATGATTAGACGCACTTTGCTTTGTTCCGGCAAGGCATATTCTACCACCGTTTGCGCATTGAACGGGTTGGGATAATTTTGCGCGAGACTGAATGTTTCCGGCAGCGCCGCCAGTTCAACCCGGTTCGACCGGCTGGCGTCAGCAGCTATCTTTGCGACTGCACTCGTACTGAATTGAATCACCAACTCCGGCTTGGTCGCGCCTTCTTTGGAGCTGTATTGCACCATCGTCGTGGAAGCGTTATTCAAACCAAAACTGAACGTGCCGTTGCCGGTAATCGCTGGCGTCACGTCGAATTCCACGATCTGGTTGACGGTCACGCTGCCCTCCGTGTCCAACGGCGTCCCGCCGATGATCGGCGCATTGCTGCAGTTCACGATAAGCTCGGTCCATGGGGATCCGCTCTGCAGATTGTTGGAAACCGAAAACACCGAGCCGCCGCTGCTGCTCGCCACCGTCACTTTCATGCGCAACTTTGCGCTCAGCACCGCGCCACTCACGCCGCTCACCACAAACTTCAGATAGCTGTTGACAATCGGTGAAGATTGCTTCATTCGCAGCGTGGTCGCCGTGCCAAAGTTCGTCGTGGGTTGCGCGCAATTGACAAACGCATCGTCCGTTGGATTGAGTGTAATCGTAATCGCATCGTCATCCGTGATCATGCCCTGGCCTTGCGCATCTCCAATCGTCGCATTGGTCGCGTTCGAGAGATTGACCAAGAAAGTCTCGTTCGACTCAATAACGGCGTCACCAATAACGGCAACCGTCACCGGTTGTGTTGTCGTTCCGGGCGGGAAAGTCACCGTTCCGGAGCCGGAAATGTAGTCACTGCCGGCGGTCGCCGTGCCATTCGCGGTGGCGTAGTCGACGGTTACCACTTGTGTGCTGGCCGCCGAAAGGCTCACGCTGAAAACCGCATTCACCGTGCCGCTATTGCCTTCGGTCACCGTGACATCATTGATAGACAAGCTCGGTATTCCGGGGCCTGTCTGAATGACCAGCTCCGGTTTGGTCGCGCCTTCCTTCGAGCTGTATTGCACCGTCGTCGTGGAGGCGTTATTCAAGCCGAAACTGAACGTGCCGTTGCCGGCAATCGCCGGCGTCACATCAAATTCGACGATTTGACCGACGGTCACAGAACCTTCGGTGTCCCATGGCGTCCCGCTGATGGGGGGCGCATTGTTGTAAGTGATATTGGTCTCAGTCCACGGTGATGACGAGTTCTTTTTGTTATTGGAAACCGAATAGATGGAGCCGCCGCTGCTGCTGGCCACCGTTACTTTCATCCGCACCTTCGCGCTCTGCACTGGGCCGCTCACGCCGCTCACCACAAATTTCAGATAGCTATTGTAAATCGGCGAGGATTGCTTCATTCTCAAAGTTGTGGCCGTTCCAAAATTGTTGCCGGGTTGGTCAGACCGCACATAGGCGTCATGGGTCGGGTTTAAAGTTATGCGATCGTCATTGCTGATCGTGCCCTGGCCTTGTGCATCAGCAATGGTCGCATTGATCGGATTGCTGAGATTCACCAGAAATGTTTCATTCGGCTCGAACAGCACATCGCCATTTACCGTCACGGGAACATTTTTCGTCGTCTCGCCGGGATTGAATGTCAATGTGCCGAAGGCAGCTACATAATCACTCGGTGCGGTCGCCGTTCCATCGGCGGTCGAGTAACCGACGGTCACGGTTTTGCCGCTGACAGCGGAAAGCGTTACCGTTAAGATCGCGTTGACCGTGCCCGCATTGCCTTCGGTTACGGTCACATCACTGATAGAAATTGACGGCGGAGGATCGTCGTCGATGATAGTTCCTTGTCCTTGGTTGTCTGCAAGGATCGCATTGCTCGGGTTGCTCAAATTGAGAAAAAACGTCTCATCGGGCTCGTCAATGAAATCAACATTGATGGGAATACTAAGCGTCCCCGAGGTGGTGCCCGGCAGGAAGCAGATGCCTCCGCTGCCAGCTCCATAGTCACTCCCAGCGGTGGCGCTGCCATCAGCAGTGCTCCAGTCCATGCATACCGTCTGGCAACTGGGATTTGACATCGTTACAGTGAACACAATAACCGTAAGGGTATTGGCTTCGTTTACCGTCGCATCATCAATGGTGAGAGAGGGTAATGGATCATCGTCGATAATAGTTCCCAGCCCCTGATTATCAGTGATCGTCGCGTTGGTCGGATTGCTAAGGTTGACGAAGAACGTTTCATCCGGCTCGTCGCAGACATCGCCAATGACCCCGATGGTTACGGTTTTCGAGGTCTCGCCGGAATTGAATGTCAACGTGCCGGAGCCTCCGACATAATCGCTTCCCGCCGTCGCAGTGCCATCGGCAGTGGCGAAGTCAACAGTGACAACTTGGCTGCTGGCGACGGAGAGACTGATGGTGAAAATCGCATTGGTCGTTCCGCTGTTGCCTTCGGTTACACTCACATCGTTGATTGAGATCGAAGGCGCTGGGGAATCATTATCGTTGATCGTCACCGTGTGCGTGCTTGGTGATCCTAACGAACCACCGACCGGATTGGAGAGCGTGATCGTAAACGTCTCGCTCGGCTCGGTAAAAGGATCGTCCAGGATCGGAACCTCGATGGTCTGCGTGCTGCCGTTTGGTGAGCCGGCCGGAAAGTTCACCGTGCCCGAGGCAAAAGTGTAATCGCTGCCCGCAATCGCAGAGCCATCAGCAGTTTCGTAATTCACGCTCACGGCAGATGAACTGGGATTGCCATCTGAAGTGGTCAATGCCACATTCACTGTCATCGAACCCGCGTTTTCCATCACACTACTTGAAGCCGTGGCGAAAGCAACAGAGGTAGTTCCTCCCGCGCCCGTTGTCCGTTTCAAAATCACGCCATTATCGCCGGTGGCATAGCCGGAACTAGCAAAATACACGCTTCGCAAAATTGTGGTGACACCGCTGATTTCCGATGTCCATGAATTGCCACCGTCGCTCGTGGTGAGAATCAAACCGTTATCACCGACAACCCAGCCGTTATTCAAATCATTGAAATGAACATCGTTCAAATTCGTCGTCGTGCCGCTGTTGAGTGCCGTCCACGAGCTGCCGCTGCTTGTTGTTTTCAAAATAATGCCGCCGTTGCCGGCGATCCAGCCGGTGTTGGCATCGAGCATGTAAATGCCATTAAGTTGCACCGTGGTGCCGCTGGTTTGATTGGCAAATGACGGCGAGGCGGTGCTGGCGTTGGTGATGCGCACGATCTGCCCGGGAGAGCCGACGGACCAGCCATTGTCCTGATCGATGAAATAAATATCCCGCAGCACGGCGCTAGAACCAATCACCCCAAAGCTTTGTTGCACCAAAGTAATGCCGTCAGGTTGAACCGTATACCGCAAGAACAGCCGCACGCCGGTGTCATTGGCCGGCGCCCAGGCCACCGTTGCAGAAACCGGAAAGAGTGAGTTACGGAACAACGTCGGCGTCGAATTGTATTCAGTGCTGTTCCACGTTGCGCCGGCATCTGTGGTACGCAAAACGGCAAGCCCGGCGCCAGCCCAGACAATATTGGCGTCAATAGCGCGTACCGCAAGATAGTTTTGGGTTTGGCTATTGTTGGGATTTTGCAATGACCAATTCGCGCCGCCATTGGTAGTGCGCAAAATGGTGTTGCTGAATCCAACCGTCCAGCCGTTATTCGCCTCGACGAAATGGACGGAACGGAGATTATTGGTTGTGCCGCTGGTTTGCTGAGTCCACTGCGCCGAGGAAGCGTCATCGTTGATAATCGTGCCGATGCCTTGTGCATCCATAATAGTCGCGTTCACCGCATTGCTGAGATTGACGAAAAAGTTCTCGTCCGGTTCAACCTCGGTGTCGCTGTTGACCATGATGGTGATGGTTTGCGGTGTGGTTGAGTTGGCAGGAAAAGTGACGGTGCCGGACTTGGCTATGTAATCATTGCCCGCCGTGGTAGCGGAGCCATCGGCAGTGGCATAATCAACGGTCACGATTTGACTGCTCGCGGCGGAGAGAGTCACTGTGAAGATCGCGTTGATCGTGCCCGAGTTGCCTTCGGTTACGCTCACGTCGTTGATGGAAAGAGTAAGCTGTCGATTCAGAAGCACAGACGCCGTGTTGTCACCGACGTTCGCCGTAGCTAAGTCGAGCTTGCCATCCCGATCAAAATCGCCCGGCGCCACCGTCTCCGGTTGAGTCCCAGTGATAAAATCGGCTTTCGGGCTAAACGTGCCGTTGCCATTGCCTAAGAAAAAGGAAACGGTGTTGCTAAAAGCATTTGAGACGGCGAGATCAATCTTGTTATCGGCATTGAAATCGCCGGTGATGACCCAGAAAGGAAAATCGCCGGTAGAAAAATTAGTCTTGGGGCCAAACGTGCCGTCACCATTGCCAAGGAGAACGGAAATGGCGTCGGACGCGGAACTGGCAACTGCGAGGTCGAGCTTGCCGTCGCTGTTGCAATCTGCAGTTGCAACCGAGTTGGGAATCACGCCGGTGGCAAAATCGGTCCGCGCGCCGAATGTGCCATCGCCATTGCCGAGAAACACTGAAACATTGGCATTGCTTTCATTTGTATTCACGAGGTCAAGCTTGCCATCCGCGTTAAAATCCCCTGTGGTCAACCCTCGCGGGAACGTCCCCGTCGCAAAATCGGAATGGGGAGCAAATGTGCCGTCGCCATTACCCAATAGAATGGAAAGGGCGTTAGCGCCGGGGTCTGTGGTCGCCAAGTCGAGTTTGCCATCGCGATTAAAATCCGCTGTAAGCACTGTTTCAGGGTTAGTGCCGGTGGCGAAGTCGTTTTTAGGCAGAAACGTGCCATTGCCGACGCCGAGCAAAATAGAAACCGTACTCGCATCGAAATTCGCGATGGCAAGGTCAGGCGCTTGATCGCCGTTAAAATCGCCTGAGGTTAACGAGAACGGCCGCTGCCCGGTGGCATGGTCACTTTTGGGGCCAAACGTTCCGTCACCGTTACCCAGCAAAATGGAAACCGTGTTCGAATTCGCATTGGCTGTCGCCAAGTCCAACTTGACATCGCTATTGAAGTCAGCAGTTGTCACGGCGCGAGGAGCTGTCCCCGTGGCAAAATCTGTCCGCACAAATGCCACAGTGCCGAGGGAATTAGTGATGTGAAAGAAAGCAGAATTTGAGAGGCCGCCAGCCGGTGTAGGATTGAAAACGGTGACCACAGCGGTTCCGGCGGAGGCGAGATCCGACGGCGTGATCTCGGCCTGAAGCACGGTGCTGCTAACAAACGTGGTGGTGCGATTGGCGCCATTCCAACGAACGACAGCGCCGGCAACAAAGTTTGAGCCGCGCACGGTAAGCGTAAACTGTGAAGCCCCCGGCGTTGCGCTCGTTGGCACAAGCGGTTGGCTAATTTGCGGCACGGGATTGGTCACGATCACTTCATTTAAGTTGAAATTCACGAGAGTGATACGGCCGAGACCAACACTTTGGCCGGATTGCGTCTGCGTCACGTAACCGGAAGCGCTCGCTTCAACGTCGTACGTTCCGGATTTGAGATTAAAAATCGCATAATCGCCGGAGGCATTCGTCGTTGCCGTTCCCTTTTCGACGCCGCCTTGCAGCGCGCGCACGAAAGCGTTGTTGATCGGAGCGCCGCCGCTGGTCACGCGACCGGCAAATTTTGAGCTTGGATCTTCAATCGTCAAACTGATCGTTTCTTTGGCATCAGAAGGAAGCGTGAAGTTGGTCGTGGAAAAGTCGGTGTTATTGATCACCGACACCGAGGAAATGCCCGTGCTGGAATTCACCACAAAAACTTCGCTGTTGTCCGGCATGACGCCGAGGCCTTCCGGATTGGTGAAGCCGGTGAGCGTTTGGATGACGGCATTCGTTCCGGTATCGATGATTGATACGGTGTCGCTGCCGCGATTGCCAACATAAACGCGTTTGCCATCGGCTGTGCAAGCTAGCCAATGCGGCGTCGTCCCAACCGTCACCGTCGTCATAACTGTTTCCGAGGCAAGATCAATCACTGAAACCGTGCCCGCGCCGGAATTGGCCACGAACAATTTCGTGCCGGCCGGGTTGATCGCAACGCCATACGGGCCTGTCCCCACCGCAATGGTGTTCACAACGGTGTTTGTGGCCGTATTGATAACGGATACGGAATTGCCGGTACCCGTATTGGCATTATTGGCCACGTACGCTTTCGCGCCATCCGGCGATACTGCAATACCCCACGGCATATCGCCGGCCGAAACCGTCGTCACGATGGTGTTATTTGTCGCGTTCATCACGCTGACATTGTCGGAGCCGGAGTTGGTGACGTAGAAGCGGCTGCCATCCGGCTTGAAAGCAATGGCGCGCGAATCATTGCCGCCGTCACTGAATTTCGTCAGGAGAACTTTGGAGCCGGCGCCGGCGTAAAGCTGCAACTCTTCGGTGAATGCGCTGACATGCGGCGCATAAACGCGCCCTCCTCCCGGACGCACTGCCATCGCATGATCATCTTGAAAACTCGACGGCGACGTCCAAGTATCCACCACTTGCCGGCTCACCGGATCTATTACATGGAGTTTCGCCGGAAAGCCGATGCTGCCCAAATGCACCGGCGGCCGCGTCATCATTTCCGTATCTTGTATCACTGTGACGAAATTCAACGTATTGTTGTCATTAATGACGTAGACGCGGCCGGTCGTTTGGTTAATGGCAATCGCCTGATGCACCGGGTTGCTCGGCGAGGGGTTGTTGACCGGAATGAGCTCGAGCATTTGTGTGGCATCATCCACGATGCCGATGAATTTTGTGCCCGCATAGTAAAGATGATTCGTAGAAAGACGAATCTCAATGGCAGAGGCGCCGCTGAGCATCGGCAGGTTGAAGTAAGCATTCGACGGCCCTTCAATGATCGTGGAATAACCGTTGACTTCCGCATTCGAATAGATCCGATTGTTGATCGAATGAAAAGCAAATTCCGTTGCATCGTTGACATTGACCAGAGAGTCGGTTACGCCGGTGTCGCGGTCATAAATCCGGAAGGAAGTGCTGCCGGCCGTGCCCGTAGCAATGTAAGCTTTGTTTTCCGTCCAGTTCACGCCAATATCCAATCCTCGCATGCTCGGAACCGTCGTCTTGGCCAGCGTCACGCCGTCAACAATTTCCAGCACGTTTTGGATATAACGCACAACAAACACTTCGTGCGTCACCGGGTTGACCTCCATTTCTTCGAAGCCTCCCCCTCCGAACCCGGGAATGATGGTCTCGCTGTTGGTCGCCACGTCGATCTGCGTCAACCCTTCCAGCGACAGCGCATAGACTTTGCCCAAGCCCTGTTCTATCCTCAGGCTGGTGGGAGAGACGGTGTTTGCATACGTTCCGGCGAGATAAGTGAGGAAAGCGCCGGTCGCCGCATTCACTACGGCAATTTTGTTCACACTCAGCGAGGCCGCGTACAGCTTGCCGGAGGATTCATGAACCACCATCGAATTCACTTTTCCACCGATGAAAACGGAGCTCAACAGGGCGTCGGTGGCGCCGTCGTACATGTGCAAATTGCCGGTGTTATCATCGGCCACAAAAATCTTATTGCCGGCCTCGTACACCGCGACCGAATATGGTTTCATGCCGGGCTGGGAAAGCGTGCCCACGACGGTCTGCGCCAATAGCGGCGTGGTTATGGCGGTCAAGAGGCCGAGCAAAATCCAAATACGTTTGTTCATGCTTGATTCTCCTTCGCATACTTTAGGTTTCATGGCGATTAGTTCCCATAGTTCTATTTTGATAATGGGCGGGAAGGAAAATCATTACATAAAAATCACCATTTTTAGATTTCTTTAAAGTCTGAAAAGAATTTTTGCAGGAATGCGTTTAAAGGGAGGGACGCGGAAAGCCGGACGAGGTCAAATCATTCTTTTGCCACGCTGAGAAAATAATTGCTCACCTCTTCAATTTCACCTGAGGGCAGCACTCCTTTAACGGTGATCAGATAATCGTCATAAGACAACAAATTCGCCGGCAGCATCAGAGCAACGGCGCGGCCTTTTTCAGTTCGCTGTGCGGCGAGTTGATATTGCGTCAAAATCGTATCGCCGGCCGCGGTCTCGAGAATGACGCGAAAACTTTCATACGAGGCTGCGCTGCCGATATAAAGCTGCAGCCGCACCAACTGGGTTTCCGAACTGATTTGCCAGCGTTGGCGTTGATGCGGCTCTTTTGCGTCACGCGAGACGCCCGGCGTGAGATTCAACGTCAGGAGCTCGCGCGGCGGTTGTGGCGATTGGCTGAATTTGCTCTCCAATTCCGCGCGGCGATTTTGCTCGCCCTGCAATTGCGCGAGCAAATTTTTATTTTGCTCGCGCTGCGCGTCGGTTTGTCGCCGCAGCTCCTGCTCGCGTTGCGTGAACAGGCGCCGCTCCATTTCAACCTGCGAAAGCTGCGTTTGCAAATTTTTGGTTTCGAAAAGCAGCCACGAACTGACGAAAATCATGGCCATCACCGCAGTTGCGAATGACCAGGTGAAAACCGGTTTCAACTCAAAAGGGCGCAGCCAGGTCCTCGTCTTTTCAAATAAAGTGAACGCCGCGGATTTCTTTTCCGCCGGTTTTGCGGTCAAATAAATTTGCAGCGCTTGCGCCAGCTTGATTTTGTCGCGATGCCATGGTCTTGACAACAGGCGCTGTTCAAATAAACGGCGCTCCTCGGCTGAAAGCTCATGCCCAACATAGCGGCGGATCAATTCGTCTTCGGTATTCTGAAGCTGCTCGTACAAATCCGGCTTGCTGAAGTATTCCTCCTCCAGCGCCAGTCGTTCGGTTTCGGACATTTCGCCCAAAAGATACCGTTCCATGGTTCGCGCCTCGACGGTCTGCTTTTTCATTGAACTCTTCCCTTTTGCTTATAATGGCGGAAAATCCAAATCATTTCATTCAATCGGCTGATGCTCCAGACATTTTTCCATGCACGGCCTGAGCTTGTCGCGAATGAGGCGGTGCAGGCGCACCCGCAGGGCATTCGGCGAAACGCCAAACAACAACGAAAGCCCTTTCGTATAATGGCTGCCGCGCCCATAGCACAATTTTATCAGGCGCCGTTCTCGCAGCGAAAGTTTTTTCGCCAAACATTTATCCAGACAGGGAAGCAGTTGCTCGCGTTCAATCCCGGCCAAAATCCGCTCTTCCGGATTTTCATCCGGATCCGCGAGTTGCCCGTTGTCCGGCAACGTGATTTCTCTTTCCGACCTTTTCCGGCCCTGGTCGATTCGTTCTCGCAGCACGTTATTCGCGACACCGTGAATATACGGCTCCGACCGGATATCGCCAAGCCCGGGATTCGTTGCAACATTTTGCATCACGCGTTTGAGCGTTTCCTGCACCAAATCTTCGACATCTTCAGTGGACAAATACCAGCGGCTGCCGAATTTGCTCAATAACATCTGCTGAATCTTTTCAAGCTTTTGATTGGCAAACAGCGGATCAGCATCCAACCAGGCCATGAATGTGCTTTGCACCATTTGATTCACAATTTTGCCCTGCGCTACTTGCAGCATTTCACCCTTTGGCAGCTCAAAATCAGACTGAGCGGCTCGCGTCTCTATTTGCGCTTCGGGAAGATTTTGGTTACGCAAGGATTCTGTAATTGATTGGATCAAGCATTGTAGCTTTTATATTCATACCTTTTTGTTGAACACCAATCGGCAAATATTGGCCGGATATAAGCCAAATTTGATAAGCATGAACCTCGCCTCCTTTGAATTCTCGTTCAATGGCCTTGCCCAACACAAGTGTCCGAATCTCCTGTGCGACTTTGCTGGAGTCAGCGCGCTTTTGCGCCAAAGCCATTTCGCTGCAGCAAAACAAAAGGCTCGCGCAGAGCCAAGCCACTCTGGCTCGTGAGCCAAACGCAAATAAATAAGATTTACATTGAACCATTTTTGCCCTCCTCTCAACTTAACTCTGCCAACTTGAAAGGGAAGATTGGTCAGGATTGGATTTTTACACAGCCATTTTAATTGCCACGTCCAATTGCCCAAAGGGGCGCGCCCGGGTTGTGGCAATTTTCACCGCGCCGTTTTCGCGGCTGGCTCGCGAAAAATATAATAGAGCGAATGAGTAATGTCAAGGGAAAAAAGTTTCCATTGAAATAGTGATTGCTTCATTTTGTTTTTATGTTATATTGCAATTTAAAAATGAGTTGAATCCGACATGGCCATCGATATCCAGGCCCTCCTCAACGCCGGTGAAAGTGAAACCGTCGAGCTGAAGCAATCCACCGGCGAGATGCAGGAGATTCTCGAGACGGTTGGCGCGTTTGCGAACGCGGCTGGAGGCGCGATTATTATCGGTGTTGCTCGAACTGGAGGCATTTCCGGCGTGACGCCCGGCAAAAATACGCTGGAGGCGCTGGCGAACAGCATCCAGCAGCAAACCGATCCCAAAGTTTTTCCCGTGCTTTCGACAGCCAGGATTGAAGGCAAGACCGTTATTGGCTTGCAGGTGAGCGCCAGCCCCATCAAGCCGGTGCTGGTGTAAGGCCGCGGCTTCAAACGGATTGGCCGCAGCAATCATACACTCTCCAGCAGCGAGTTGACGCGGCTCTTTTTTGAAAGCCGGGGGTTTCGTGGGATGCGGGACCAATTGCGGAGGCAACGGCGGCGGATTTAAAAGAAGAAAGCATCCGCCGCTTTCTGCGGCAAGCGCAAAGAGAGCGCAACATGGTCGTCGATGCCGACGCTTCAATTGATGAAGTATTGGAGAAGTTGGAATTGCTCTATCAAAAGCAACTTAGTCGCGCGGCGGTTCTGTGGTTCGGCAAACGTCCGCAAAAATTTTTGTTCTCTTCTGAGATTCGTTGCGCCCGTTTCAAATGGCGTTGCCGTTCCATTTTTCATCAACACGCGCATGGGATTGTCGGCGCATTTGGCCGGCGTGCAGAATGCCATCGTTTTGTGGATATTGGGTTTCCTGTGTTCTTATATTAAATTGTCTCAACGATTATGATACTGATCGGACTTTTTAAGAAAAAACTGATAACTGATCGCTATTTTCGCCAGCAATAAGAATTACTATGGCCTATCTTCTTGGCATCGACACTTCAACTACCGCGACGAAAGCTTTACTCATTAATGAAAGCGGAAGCGTAATCGCCGTCGCGGCAACGGAATATCCCTACGACACGCCGAAGCCCGGCTGGACGGAGCAAGACCCGGCGCTGTTCTGGCAGGGCACGGTGCAGAGCATTCGTGAAGTGTTGGCGAAAGCGCAGATCACCGGCAAAGACGTCGCCGCCATCGGGCTTACCGGACAGATGCACGGGATGACGCTGCTCGATGCGCGCGGCGAGGTGATTCGCCCGTGTATTTTATGGAATGATCAACGCACCGCGCCGCAATGTGAAACGATCACGAATATGGTCGGCGCGGAAAAAATTTTGCAGCTCACCGGCAATCCGATGCTCACCGGTTTCACCGCGCCGAAAATTTTGTGGACGCGCGAGCACGAGCCGGAGA
>Ga0247727_10006613_pt1 | contig 22680 bp, 26 predicted proteins | sample WisWelCaveWW1625_FD_202498 | JGI IMG/M metagenome (GOLD analysis project Ga0247727, IMG submission 202498) | Biofilm microbial communities from Wishing Well Cave, Virginia, United States - WW16-25 | ecosystem: Environmental > Aquatic > Deep subsurface > Groundwater > Cave microbial mat | place...
TGCCGTACATGATATCGAACTCGGCTTCTTTGAACGGCGGGGCCACTTTATTTTTCACGACTTTGACTTTGACGCGGCTGCCGGTGACTTCGTCGCCGTCTTTCACGGAAGCGGTACGGCGAATATCAAGGCGAACCGACGAATAAAACTTCAACGCGCGGCCGCCGGTGGTGGTTTCGGGATTGCCGAACATCACGCCGATTTTTTCGCGGATCTGATTGATAAATATCACACAGACGTTGGATTTGCTGATGACGCCGGTTAATTTTCGCATGGCTTGGCTCATGAGCCGCGCCTGCACGCCCATTTGCGCGTCGCCCATTTCGCCTTCGATTTCGGATTTGGGCACGAGCGCAGCGACGGAGTCAATGACGATGATATCCAGCGCGCCGCTGCGAACGAGCGTTTCGGTGATTTCCAGCGCCTGCTCGCCGGTGTCCGGCTGCGAGATGATGAGATTATCCGTATCGACGCCGAGTTTTTTCGCGTAAATAGGATCCAATGCATGTTCGGCATCGATAAACGCCGCGAGTCCGCCGAGTTTTTGCGCCTGCGCGGTAATCGTTAACGCCAATGTGGTTTTGCCGCTGGACTCCGGGCCAAAAATCTCGATGATGCGACCGCGCGGCACGCCGCCGACCCCCAGCGCGGCGTCCAATGAAATCGCGCCGGTGGGGATAACGTCGATCGCCAGTCTGGCGCGGTCATCGCCGAGCCGCATGATCGAGCCTTTGCCGTACGTCCGGTCGATTTGCGTGATGGCTAATTCCAGCGCTTTAAGTTTTTCCTCTCTCTCGTTGCTCATTGCTCCTCCCGAAGGGGTTTCGTTAACAATCAAAACTCGGAATTAATGATGTCATTCAGGATGAATCTTTTTTCTTTAAGATCATGGCTTGAAGCCAAAAGGATTCTTCCAGAATGGCATTTTCTTTTATTGGTGCAAACCTCAAAAACTTTTGCCGAGGGCCAACTTCCGCAGCGGCGTGTAAATCGAACCGGCGGGGTGCAACTCACTTTGCATGAAAATAATTTCATCAAATTGCGCCGATATTGCTGCGAACGGTTTTTCTTTAAGTCCGCGAATGACTTCCGGAATTCGCGCGTCTTTCACGCGGCCGATCGTCAAATGCGGCGTAAATCTTTTTTTCTCGGGCGCAAAACCCAATCGCTGCAAGCGCGCCTCAAGGGCGCGCACCAGATTTTGCAGCGTTCCCCCGTCTTCGTTCAACCCGACCCACAGCACGCGCGGATGCTCGTCATTGGGAAAAGCGCCGGAGCCGGAGATCGTCGCGGAGAACGTCGTCACGGTTGCGGCGATCTCCTGCAATGCGGCGGCAATTTCATCAACCCGATTCACCGGTATGTCGCCGAGGAATTTAAGCGTAAGATGCAGATTTTCCGATTTCACCCAACTGACGCGGCCGCGCAGCGACTTAAGCGGTTGCGCGTAATTCGCCAACGCCGCTTTGATTTCCGGCGGCATGTCCAGCGCGATGAAGGCGCGGAGCGTTTCCATCATTCCCTCCCGCTTTATTATTTTACTTCTTTGTTCTTGTTTTCAATACTTCCAAAGTATGACTTGCTCAACAATCAGGAATCTCTTGCCCAAATTGGAGCAAGTAGCCGTTATTATCGTAGACGGCGAATTCTCTCATGCCATACTCAAAGTTCTCGATCGGATAGCAGACCTTGACTTTATCTTTCAATTGCTGCCACCATGCGTCCACCTCGTCTGAATTGAGGTACAGCGAACCCGTAAAAGTCGGTTTGTCAAAAGGTATATGCGCATTAGGCAGAGCAAACATAATCGTCACACTGTCCCGTTTGACCGAGGCCCAGCCCGCATCTTCACTCATCCCGTCGCATTGGAAGCCGAGAAACGTTTTGTAGAACTCCACAGATTCTTTGAGATTCTCGGTATAAAGCATCGGGGTAAGCTCTTGAAGTTTCATAAATGCTTTGCTCTCCATACCGTTTGAACGACATCTCGCAATTAACTTGCAAATGCTTCGATTGGTGTAACCTGCTCCTCAGCCAACGCTCCGGCATACTCAAGACAAGCAATGATACAAATATATCGCGACTTTTCAAATAGCTTTTAATCGACACCGGCGTTTTAAAAAAGGAAATCTTCCTTTGATTTAATGATCACACAAAAGCATAGCTAAAAATTGAGTTGTTCCAACGGAGCAGCAAACTATACCTTCAACTCTCGAAACAACATATTCAGCGCCATCTGGCAAAAGCGTTCTTTATTGATCAACCGAGCCTTTGTGAATAAAAATTTCTGCGCCGCGATGCGCCCCGGCGTCGCGAGGCCGACCCAGACGAGGCCGACCGGTTTTTCTTCGGTGCCGCCGGTTGGTCCGGCAATTCCCGTCGTGGCGAGGCCGTAGGTCGTGCCGCTGATCCGGCGCACGCCTGCGGCCATCGCTTTGGCGCATTCTTCACTTACAGCGCCGTGTTGCTTCAAAATTTCTTCCGGCACGCCGAGAATCTGCATTTTCGCGGCGTTGCTGTAGGTGACGATGCCGCGCTCAAAATATTGCGAGCAGCCGGAAACATTGGTGATGCGATGCGCCACCAGTCCGCCGGTGCAGGATTCGGCTATGGCGAGCGTCGCTTTTTTCTCGATGAGCAGACGCCCGATCACGCTTTCAATCGTGTCTTCATCAAAGCCGTAAACATTTTTTTCGACGCGAGCGAGGATATATTCTTCCGCGGCGCGAATGCGTTGTTCGGCAGCAGCCGCGTCATTTTCATAAACCGAGACGCGCACATCAACCGCGAAAAAATGCGGGAGAAAAGCGATCTTGCCGAATTTTTCCAGCTCCGCAATCGGCGAAAGTTTTTCAAAGAGCTGCGATTCGCCGATGCCGGCGGTGCGAATCGTCCGATGGCGAATGACGAGGTTTTGCGTTTTGCTTTTTAAAAACGGCAACACGCGCTCGGTCATCAGGTGTTGCATCTCCGCGGGCACGCCGGGCATGACGGCGCAGTAACGACCGGCACGCTCGAACAACAGGCCGGGCGCGGTGCCGTAATCGTTCCATAAAACGGTCGCCTTTTTTGGCACCAAAGCCTGTTCTTCATTAACCGGCGCCATGCGAATATTGCGGCGCTGAAAAAGCGCTTTGACGTGCGCGAGCACGTTTTCATCCGTCACCATCTCGGCGGAATCGAAATATTCGGCGACGACTTTTTTGGTGATGTCGTCGTGCGTCGGCCCGAGGCCGCCGGTCATCAAAACGACATCGACGCGGGAAAACGCGAGATCAAGGCTGCGGCGAATGTCGTCACCATCGTCACCAACGACGCTCACATATTTGATTTGCACATTGGCCAGATTGAGCTGGCGGCTCATCCATGACGCGTTGGTATTGACGATCTGGCCGATGAGCAGCTCATCGCCGATGGAGATGATTTCTGCGGTCATATGATTTAAAACAAAATAAAAGACTTTTCAAATTTCAAAACACATGTTCACCAAACATTTGCTCATATTCAACTCGGCTTACAGACTCATGTTCCTTTAAATAAGCCAACAGGACACGCTGGCGCTGATTCAGGCCAGCCATTTCACTCGTCATCCCATTACGTGCCGGCAATTGCAATCCACGTTTCTCCAAATTATTTCGCAAGGTCGCCCGCAGCATGAAAGCATATTCCTCAAAAACCGGCGGCTCCAAACCCAGTTGCTCCATCTCTAAAATCATTCGATCCACGCCCTCGCCCAATTCTCGCGTATATTCCATCTCAGTCATCACGCGGGTGATGAGCGGATTGCGAGAAAAATGAATCCGGCGCATGTTGTGGACTCGCACCAAACCCGGCAGTTTGCCGGGGCTTTCAACCTCCACGCGGTCGTCAAAAAGTTTAACTTGAATGTCGGTGCCAGTTATATTGTAAGCACGATGCACGACGGCATTCGAAATCGCCTCTTGCCAGGCAAACATGGGATATTCGGGTGTGGTCAAAATTTTCCGCCTTTGACCAAACGGGTGAACTCGCGCAATTGCGTGCCAATAATGCGAAAAGCTTCGTCCAACAATTTCGGCAGCGGCAGTTCCAAACGAATATCTTTCGTCAGATTCATGCGCGGGCCGGTCTCTGCGGTCGTGCCTTCGTAACGCAACAACCTCAAATTCGCACGCGGGAACCAGAAGCAGGGATTTTTCGCAAAGAGCAAAACTCCGGCGCGATTCAGAATCAGTTCATCGCCCGTTAGCTCGGCTAAACGGCGAGCCACCAAGAGTCTTGGCGCATCAAGCAAAGTTCCAATCATATAACAAAACTTTGTCGGCTTTGCCGTGCTGATTGATGCACTCGATAAATTTGTGCGCCGTCATCACGGCGGGAACGCACAAATCCCACGGCGTCTGCAAAAAGGCGTTGAGCTTCGTTGGATACTCGGTGAATCCGGCAATCTTGCCGTCATCCTCGATGCCGATAACGATGAACCCGCCGTCGGCATTGGCAAACGCAATGATATGATTCGCCAGGTCGCGCGGCTCGATTCGCGCGCTCTTGCGGTCAAAGAGCTGCCCTTCCTTCTGTCGAAGAATATCTTCGATGGTCGGGTTTTCAAACAACCCCTTCATTAGCGCGTCTCATTTTAAGAGAAGATCATCTTCACTCACTAAGGAAGTCATCTCCACTCACTTCGGATAAATCCAATGCAAACACGTTTTGCCCCATCGGTAATTTCTTAGCAAAAACTTCGTCCCAACTCATCGTTTCACAGGGACGCACCAAAATACCCGCGACAGTTTTTTCAAGGGCGACGATTTTTTCCAATCCAAATTCCATTGCCCATTCAGCCGGAAGTTGGATTTTGTGTCCGGCTTCGACTTGCGTTATGATCATAACACGTACCACTTAAGTTAATGATGAAATAAGAAAATTCAAAATAATTCTCAACCCCACATTCGCATAAATTCCCGCCATCACGTCATCCATCACGATGCCCCAGCCGCCGGGCAGTTTTTCAAAACGGCGCACCGGAAAAGGCTTGGCAACGTCGAAAATTCGAAAGAGCAAAAAGCCGAGCCCGATGGTTTTGAAATTCAACGGCACGAAAGCCAGCGTAACGGCCATGCCCATCACTTCATCGATCACGACTTCCTGCGGATCGATTTTGCCGGAGGTTGCCTGCTCGTGCGCGGCGGCCATCGCCTGCGCCGACCAGACGGCGAGGGCAAACAAAATCAACAAACCGACGACCTGTGGCCATATTGAAAGATACGGCGGCAAGAGGAGAAAAACAAGGGCAATGGCAAGGCTCCCCATTGTGCCGGGCGCCAGAGGAGAATACCCGATGGAACCGACCGTCGCAATCATACGTGGGAGAAAGTGCACGTGGGGAGATTGCTTCATTTCGCCAGATTCCCGGGATCGAACACGCGGAAGCAGGCGAGAATCAAATGGCGTACGAGCCGCCAGTTTTCAATCAGATACTGAATGCCGGTGGCCAGCGTGATGCCGGTGACCACGAACATCATTTTGTCCAACGCCTCCGTCTCTTGCAGCCAGATCAGCCAGCGGAAGTTCAAGCCATGCGCCTGGGCAACCAGATAAAGGAGAATGAGGTAAATCGCCGTCATCTGGCCGGCGGTTTTCCATTTGGCCGACATGCTGGTGACGACGGGCTGTCGCTTCCAATCGCCGTAGAGCCTGAGCAAGGTCATCACCAGGTCGCGCGCGGTGATGAGGACGACCATCCACGCTTTGACGAGACCAAGCCAGACAAAAACGCAAAACATGGTGATCACTAAAATCTTATCGGCGAGCGGATCGAGGACTTTCCCCCATTGCGTGACCACGCCCAGTTTGCGCGCCATATAACCGTCGTACCAGTCCGTCAACGACGCCAGCAAAAACACGAACAGTGCCAGATAGCGGAAGGACAGGCTTTCACGCGACAGCAGGTAAACCAACAGCGGCGTCAGCACCATCCGCAGAACCGTGAGTTGATTGGGAAGGCCCATGATGCCTCTCAGAGCGCAGTGTAAATGGCATTGCTGTTTTTTGTATTTATAAAATTTCGCCAGGCGAAAGTTTGTTTCATCAGGACAACACGCCGCTTCCTTAAGCTTTATCATGAAGCGCGGCGGAGTTGTGTTACCATTGCACTCGCCCTTCCAGCGCTCGCGTCAACGTGATTTCATCGGCGTATTCGAGATCGCCGCCGACCGGAATGCCACGCGCGATGCGCGTCAGCCGCGGGCCGAGCGGCCGCAGCAAATTGGCCAGATAGATCGCAGTGGCTTCGCCTTCGACCGTGGGATTGGTGGCGAGAATCACTTCGTCAATGCCGCCTTGCAAACGCGCGACCAGTTCGCGCACTTTCAAATTATCCGGCCCGATGCCGTCCAGCGGCGAGAGCGCGCCGCCGAGCACGTGATAGAGGCCGCGATATTCGCCGGTTCTTTCGAGCGCCAGCACGTCGTTCGCTTCTTCGACGACGCAAATGACGCGGCTCTCGCGCCGCGGATTGGCGCAGATCGGACACGGATCGGCTTCCGTGATATTATTGCAGCGCGAGCAACTGCGCACTTTTTCTTTCAACGCGACCAGCGCGGCGGCCAGCGCTTCGACCTCGGCGCGCGGCACTTTGAGCAGAAAAAACACGAGTCTTTGCGCGGATTTGCGGCCGATTCCCGGCAATTTGGTCAGCGCGGCAATGGCAACTTCGACGGCGTTGGAAGAATAAAGCATCCAGGCTCAGTTAAGAATAATACGAATTACTCGATGCCGGGGATTTTCAAATTGCCGGGTAAATTTGACAATACGCCGCCGGCGGCTTTGCTCATTTCCGCGCTCGCCAATTCCTGCGCTTTCGCCAACGCCTGATTCACTGCGGCGACAATCAAATCTTCCAGCAGCTCAAGATCATTCGGATCGACGACCGACTTGTCGATGTGGAGCTGCAAAATTTCCTGTTTGCCGTTCGCCACCGCCGTCACCATGCCGCCGCCCGCGGCGCCTTCCGCGCGCACTTTCACCAAACCTTCCTGCGCCCGCTGAAATTGTTCCTGCAGCTTTTGCGCCTGCTTCAACATCTCTGAAAAGCCGAGTCGGCCCATTGCTTTTTTCTCCGAAAGTATGAATACGCAAAACAATTATGGCAAGATGATAAACAAAGCTTTTAAATTATCTTGCCTCCATTATCTTGCAAAAAATCTCTTTAAATCAACTCACCGTCCAACGCTTCGACCAGTTTTTTAATCGCCGGATAAACCTGATAAAGATCCTTCAAAGTTGTCGGCATCGGCGGCGCCGGTTTGATTGGCGTTTCGCCGTTCGCCGGTTTGGCGGCGCCATTGACCGGCGGTAGCGCCAACGGTTCGTTCGCTTTAGCTGCACCGACACCGTTCGCCGTCACCACGTTGCTTTTCAAAACTTCATCCGGCGCGGCCATGATTGCGGCCGCGGGCACCGGCGCGACGAAACCGGTTGTCGCCATCTGCTGCAGGCGCGCGCGCACTTCGTGCCGCGTGTTGCTCTCATCTTTCCGGCAAACGAGACGCACGCGATAGCCGGTCTCGGCCGCGATAATTTCCTGAATAAACGTCTTTTGATTGTTGACCGAGTTGATCTGAAAACCGCTGCCCTGATCGAAACAAATTTCCAGCGTCGCGTCGGTCAAACTCGCCGGCAGGCCCAATTCCAAAAAAGTGCCGAGCGAAATGCGCTGCGCGGTAACCTGCTCGATGATGCGCCGCCAGCATTGCTGAATTTTTTCCAGCGCCGCTTTTTCATCGGTGACATTGGTGTTGCGCGGCAGCGCCGCTTCCTTCGCCTGCAAAATCGGCACCTTCTGCGCCGAGGAAATCATGTCAAACAAACTGGAGCGCGCCGGTCGCGCCAGCGTCGCAACCGCGGCCTCCGGAATCGGCGCAATCTGCGGAATAACACTGACGCCGGGATCAGCAACCGGCATGGGCGCGGCAGCGCTATTTATGGCTGGCGGCGACTTTTTTTTTAAAACCTCGTCGGTCGCCATCGCCGCCGCGTCGGAACTGGCCGGCGGCTGAATCATTTTCAGCAGCAGCATTTCCAGCATCACACGCGGATTGTTGATGCGATTGAGCTTGAGCTGTGTGTCGGTGATCATCTGAATCGAGCGCATGACCTCAAGCTCCGAGAATTGCGCCGCCGCCTGTTTGTAGCGTTCAACATAACCGTCGAGGCCGAACAGATGCGCGGTGCTGTTCGTCACGCGCGTCGTCAAAATATTGCTGAAATGCTCGGCGAGGCGCTCGAGAAATTCGCCGAGGTGATAGCCCGTCGTATAAATTTTCTCGCTGAGCGCGAGGCCTTTGCCGGCGTCGCGTTGCGCCATCGCCTCAGTGCAGGTGAAAAAAATTTCCTGATCGATAATGCCAAAGAGCTGGGCGACTTCTTCGCCTTTGACTTGCTGGCCGCAATACGCGATGACTTGATCCAGCAGGCTCTGGCTGTCGCGCATGCTGCCTTCGGCCTTTTTCGCGACGAGCAGCAGCGCGGTGTCGTCAATCTGTACGCCTTCTTTGCCGCAAATGTTGCGGAGTTGCTCGACGATTTCCGGCAGCGGCATGCGGCGAAAATCAAATCTTTGACAGCGCGAGAGAATCGTGGCCGGAACTTTGTGGACTTCGGTGGTCGCGAAAATAAACAGCACGTGCGGCGGCGGCTCTTCCAGCGTTTTGAGCAGCGCGTTGAATGCCGGCTCGGTCAGCATGTGAACTTCGTCGATAATATAAATTTTGCGCTTGCCACGAGCCGGCGTGTAGCGCGCATTCTCGCGCAGATTGCGGACTTCGTCGATGCCGCGATTCGAAGCGCCGTCGATTTCCAGCACATCGAGGCTGCGGCTTTCGGCGATTTCTTTGCACATCGAGCAGGCGTCGCACGGGGTGATCGTCGGGCCGGTTTCGCAATTCACTGCTTTCGCGAGCAGTCTGGCCATCGTGGTTTTGCCGACACCGCGAGGTCCGGTAAAAAGATAAGCGGAGGCGAGCCGATTCTGTGTGATCGCATTTTCCAACGTGCGGGTGACGTGTTCTTGCGCCACCACTTCCGAAAATTGTCGCGGCCGCCATTTGCGCGCCAGCACGAGGTAGCTCATTCCGCTCCGTTAAATTGTCAATGGTCAATTGCTAATTGGCAATTGACCATTGACAATTGGCCATTGCCTCACAATACAAAATTGGCCAAGGTGCCCCACGGCACATCTTTGCAACGCTGACCGTTGCTGCCTTCCGGCCCTGGCGGGGTTGGGCATGCTCAGATTGCGCGGGCCTTGGCCAATGCTTTTACATTTTTGTCGATTACAGCAACGATCTGCAGCTATTGAAATTACACAATGAGAAAGAGAAAGGCAAGAGGATTTTTGAAGAAAAGCTTCTTCTTTTCATTTCGTTAAAGCAAGTCTCTATTTTTTCTGCATAATAACTATACTCTCTCGTGATGGTTCGCGTCCATATCGTCCCATTTGTTGAGCGCTGTTACCGCGCATCCGGGCTACCCAACATGTAAGCGGAGTGAATCCTAACGCCTCACCAAGCACAAGAAGAATTTCATCAACAGGAACCATAACGCCCGCGTGACGCACATTGCCTACCACAAGCGCTAAATATCCATTAGGAGCCAGCACTCTGTAGGCAGAGTGCAGAAACGCATTCATGTCTTCAAAATAGCCATTTAACATTAAAACGATTCTAGAGTCCGTCTCGTCAGGCAAACTGGTTATCGCTTTTCTTAATTGCTTTGGCGCAACAAAAGCAGGCAGCTTTTTAACGGGCGAACGAGCTTCGACATGGGAACGTAAAGAATTATAGCGTAAAGTGAAAATATCCTTTTCGTTCAAGCCCAGAGTTAGGAGTTCAATCTGAAAAATACGACAGTAGTCATGACGATTAGGATAAGGCGGAGAAGTAATTAAGGCTTGACAATCTGCTTTCAATTCAGGGTGAAGGGTCTTTAATGTTTCTAACTGACGAGCGTCAAGTTGATAAGCTTCGCCATAGCCTGATTGCAGGTGTTTTCTACTGGTCAAATCAACGAGCATATTCTCAGCGAATTGCACGAACGTCGGAACAATAGCCTCTGCTCCGCACTTTTTCTTAACCCAACGAAACCATCCTCCGTCAGGGATTGCGCGAGAAAACTGCTGTTGGGTACGCAGCAATGCCAATAAAAGCAGATCACAGGTTGGTCTGGGCTGAGTCAATATGGCTTGATGCAAATGTGTTAAAACGCTAAATTCAGCGTCCGTAAATGCACGTCCCAATCGTTCGGTACGATTGACGTTTACTTTCTCTCGAAGCTTTAAACATTTGGTTACAGTTTGTAACGCGTTTGAAACAGTTCTTACATTATAAATGTGTATTTTAGTATTGCTAACAAAAACAGCCAATGGGGAAATATCCGTGCCAATGGCGTTCATTCCAATTGTCCGTGCAGCGCATAACGTCGTGCCCGCACCCACAAAAGGATCAATGATGAGTGACCCACGTCGTAGTTTCCATTCCGTTTTTAGTATATTTATTAATTGGGGTGAAAAGCTATGAGGAAAGTAAAACCAGCGGTGTATTGGCTCATCCTTAAGCGCGCGTGGCGTTACGTATTGTGCCAAATCGAATCGATAAACAAAATAGTTTGGCAAAGTCGACAAATGTGGCGTCATTAGATAATGCGAGGTTATATTTTCGTACGCCCTTGCCGATATGGTGGCCTAGGAAAAGCAATCTTGATTGGCTGGCGACAAATCGGGTGCGACAAAATGAGTTCGCCTGGGACTAATCGCGATAGATGCGTTTTTATATCTTTATCCAAAAAACGATAGTTAGCTTCATTAATCTCTGCGCTGTCGCTACGGCCGAGAATCTTAGTGGCAGAATTGCCGGTAACTCGCGAATGCACGGCGCTTAAAAACTGTTGCGCTGAAAACAGAATAATACCAAAAGATCGGCCACGTTCGGCAATATCCAGGACTTGTTGCAGGATGGGGGACTCGTGGGCTTGCCCTCGAGCGGGGGCGTATTTGTTCAACTCATCAACAAAAATAATAACATTTTTTGGAGGTTTATAATCATCGAACTGCGATTCGCCAGAATAGAGTTCGTAAACCGTGCGTAACACATCGCCAAACACCAGGGTTTGTTCTTCTGGATTCAATCTGGCAATGTCTACGACGTAAGTATGCCCGCCTTTAATCTCGCCAATCGCTTTTTCGATGGAAGCCATTCCCTTCGAGAGATGATTCACAAAAACCCCTGACTGGCGTGTTTGGACAATGCGGCGCAGAAGACGTATAAACCGGCCAACGCTAGCCGGATGGATATTGCGAAACTTTTGTGGAATACCTTGCTGCATTAAGGGTGGCTTGGTCAGTAAATCATTCCAGGTTTGTACGGCTTGCCAGGCTTTTCATTTCCTTCAATACCAGAAATAATTTCGCCAATAACTGAACTAAGGGTATCAGAGGGATCAGGAATATCAGAAAAGAGTATAACCAGTTTTCGTGCCGATTCGCGTAAAGCATAAGCATAAATTTGATGCAGCGGCAAATCCTCACCAAAAGAGTTCGGTTTACCGGTTTTACTCAACGGAAGTAGATAATGCACACAATCTTTTGGCCATGGCTCTAACTTCAAGCCAAGTCGCTCCCATAGTTTCTCATCTTCCTGAAATTCTTTCTTTTCCTTATCTGATCGTGGCAACCGAGGTTCATGGATGTGCAACAAGTCATCATATTTCACGTTGAGCAGGATAGTGGCAATGTCGGCATTTGGATTAGTTTGCAAAATTGCCTGGATAAGAAACATCGCGTAAGACGTTTTTGTTGCCAGGCCGGAGATGCCGGAGATATTTACATGCCCTGCTTCCGGTCCCAAAACAAAATCACGATCAAGATAAGCAACCGCTTGCTCGCCGTTGCTCATTTTAATCAACCCGGCCGGCACTCGCCGCTCATCCGGAATGTTCTCGATACCTAATGCTTCATGAATCTTGTCTTCAGCGGCGAAATAAATACGCCTCTCATTACGTATCGGCATGTAAATATCTTTACTATTAGATAGGACTGATGCCTCCGCAATATTTGCACCCCGTCTTTGTGTTTGCGGCTCTTCGTCTAATGTTTCCCCAAAGTTATTGGAAATAAAATTGGCGAGATGCCCGACCGCATCGGTAATATAATGAACATTGGTTACCAAACCATAAGTGAAACTGTCTTTATCATGCTCCGCCGCTACAATATCAAAAGGATTAACCAGTTCTTCCGGTTTAATCCAAAATCGAAACCTTTCAGCACTGTTCGGTTCGCCTTCGGTGGCTGAAGCTCTGCCGATAGAATTATGCTTTTGTTCGTTTTTCATCATTAAAAAATTCCTTATCACCTTGAAACCTGAAACGGCCAACGTACGCCGGATTTGAGCACTTCTTCAGAATGAAACTGGGTTTGAACCACACGTTCGGCAAGATAAAGGGGATAGAGATGGGCATGCCAATAGCGATTTCGACCATACGGCGCAACACTCTTCTCTGCTAAGATGCAACCGCTAATTTGATCTACCAACTCACTATCCACCGGATTGCAGTCTGGATTAGGCATCTCCACCTTTACCACGCCCATTAGCGGATAATCCAAGCCTTTGTTTGGCCGAAGACGCACGTACCAAAAAACAATCTTGCCTTCGCGATCACGTGGAAACACGCTGGTCCGTTGATTTTCCCTTAAATCCTTAAGTAAATTAAATAAGTTGAGCTGTTGGACGCGTGGTCCCTTGCCTAGCTCAAAACGAAAGTCATGGCGAAAGTTTTTGGCGATGCCGAGCAAAGGCGCACCTTCCCAGGTTTCATATTCCGTACCCAGGCTGCCATCTAAGACAAGCCAGTCTTTATGATCACGGGACACAGCATGGGCTAACGGTATCTGCAGTTCATTTCGTAAATACCAATTGGCGCGGTGGGCGCCTCGCGGACGCGTGTCGGTGGAACCAATCTTCTCGCCATTATGACTCTTAGTTGCGGTATCGCGCAACGTAAATCCTTCTAATCGTTGAATAACGTTATCCAAACTATTCCACAGGTGGTCAGAAAGTTGGCTTTTATTCAAAGTAAGGAGAATCTCTCGCCGCATTTTAGTTACACGGATTCGACCATCATTCTGGCGCTGCAAAATCGTTGCGCCAACTTGTGACACCTCCACCGGAGTAGATCTGTCTTCTTCCAAGACCGTGCCAATAAAATATGTTTTCGCTGAACCATCTAAAAAATAGCGTAAACGATGCTCTTCTGATCGATGAATCAAACGAATGGCGCGATAAAGCAAGTGGCTTGAGGTTTCAAAAGTGCATTGAATCGTTGTCTCACTGCCAGTCAGTCTATTATAAACTTCTTCTAATTCAGGCGTAACTAAATCCAATATTGCCTGACCAGTTGCAGGCAAAACAGCGCTAGCTCCATCACTGAGAATCTTTAATGCACTTTCCAATGGCTTAAATGGGTTAGGCATAATTTCATTTATTCCGGACAAGGATGTTCACAGCCTTGACGCTGGCAATCGACCATGTCGTAGAAGTAAGCCAAACTGCGGTTGTAGCGACGGGCGCGCATAGGGGGTCAATAAATTGGGCAATACTTTTGCCCTTGCTTTTCACATTATTGGAATTGAGACGCAGCAAATCTTTTTTGCCTGTTCGTTTGCCCACTTCACGAATGATATGAACAATTTTGTCAAGGGCTTGTCTGGGCGTCAAATTTTCAGTGCTTTGTTGCGGTGGATCATAACCTACTCCTCGACCACTGCGAACAGCATCAACAATCGCTTGTGGATCGCTAACCAGCCAAGACTCCAAACAATTTCTGCAGACAACACGTATCACTTTCACTTGCTTTAGATCGTCATTAACCGGCAAGCCATCTAAATGATTGCACAGTCTCTGAAATGCTTGCTTGAATTCACGCAATTTTTCGCGTCGTTCAATAGAGAAAGGCAAAGCTTCTTGGTCCAAGATAAAAATGATGCAATTATAGCCTGTCTCGTGTGATCCGACAACGAGATTCAGCAGGCCGTCAAAACTTGTCAGATCATTGATGCTGGTTAAAGACGCTTTTACTTCTTTACGATTGAATCGACCTACCGGCAAGCCCAACGCTTTGCTGGCCAGCACTTCGTAAGCTTCATTCAATTGATCTTCAACAAAGATTTGCAAACCCATGACAGTTTCCAATTTGCTAAACCAAACGCCGGCGTACTGCTTCACCTAAACGATATCTTTTGAGCCAGGGGGGCTAATTCCTGCGCTGATGCAGGTGCATACAATGTTTTGCCAGTCTCATCACGATCGACAATATAAACTTGCAAATATTCTTTTTCTGCCTCAAGATCAAAACAGTCCATAAATTCCGGGCTGTGCGTTGTGATGATTATTTGCCGCGGGTTGTAACTCTTCGGCTCATCTGATGACTGAGTTTCTATAGCTTGGCGAAGAGTATCAGCCAAATAAAGCATAAGTCGAGGATGTAAGCCATGGTCTGGCTCCTCCAGGCAAGTCAAAGTTACGCTATGGTCGGCCAGCAACAGAGCCAAGTAAACAAGAAGACGGGTTGTGCCATCGGACATGCTTTCGGGAGGAATGAGACGGTCCTCTCCAAATGGTTTCTCGACCAAGCGATAGCGGGCATTCTGTCCGCCCCGTTCGGCATCATGTTCCACGAAGAGACTTTGCGGAAATTCAAGAAAATCACTCATGGCTTCACTGACGGCATCAAAGGCCTCGGGCCGACGTTGGTAAAGCGCCCAAAGAAAAGCGCTCAGATTACTGGCATTATTAGCGAGTGGAGGAACATCTTCAGGGTATTGAGGGATAAAGGCTTCCTGACGTGCTTGTGAAAGCTCAATATCAAAAAAACGCCATCCAGAAATGTGGGAATAAACCGTTTGGCCCAATGGTAGACTTAGACTCGGCCCTTCATCGCGCAAGGTGAGCGAGCGCGATGAACGCACCAAACTACTTACAGGCGTACTTAAAATTCCTCCCTGCTGATCAAGATTAGAAATGATGCTTTTTTCCTGTCGTTCAAAGCAAGTGGTTAGGTTGACATCCAAAGCATTTAGTTGTAAAGCAAGATTCTCATAATCAATCTCAAGATAGTCACCACATCGGATTTTAGTGGAATAGCGGGCTAAAGTTGGGGCCGTTGGATTTTGGCTAAAAGTTAAAGCGAAATCAAGTGTAGTCGGGCGGTTGCCGTATTCATCGACCCCAAACCAACGAAGTACGTCGATATAACCATCATAAACTTGCCAATCCAATCGATCTCCGGCAACTGCGTCATAAAGAAAACGCAGAGCTTTAAAAACATTGGATTTGCCACTAGCATTCGGGCCAATGAAAATGGTGAGTGGCTTGAGATGGAGTTCGATATCATAAAGGCTGCGAAAGTTTTTAATATTAGCCTGAGTCAGGTACATACCGCAACCCTTTATATTGCAAAACCGTCCACAACTAAAGTAATTGGCTTGGATTATTATAAACTGCACTTCTAAAAATTTGAAAACACCATTTTTCAAAAGATGAATATAGTGAATATTCCTTACATTTTCAAGTAAATATAAACAATTCATACGCCCCCCATCTTCAAAAATTGTCATAGCGTCATTTGCAGACCAACATAAAGTTTTCCAAAGGTTGTGGTTCGTTATCGATACAATAAATATTTTTCTCTTTTTTGCCGATAGCTCGTCAAATCCTTCTCCCACCTCGCCGCAATCGTCTCCGGCGACTCTCCGCGCAGCAGCGCCAGCCGCACTTGATCGGTTCCCATCGCGCGGTCGAAACTCGATACGCGCTCCGCATTGAAAATCGGCTGCGCCGGATATAATTTGAGCACCGCGGCGAGAAGGTGCAACTGCGTCAGCATCGGCTGAAACGCGAGCGCATTCAGCAAATGAATTTGTACGCCGGCGAGTTGTTGGTTTTTGTGGGCAAAATAATACGGACGAAAATACAATGGCCGAAACCGCACGCCGGGAAGCCGGCGCTGATTCAACTCGGCGGCCAGTTGCTCCGGCTCAATCCACGTCTGGCCAATGATCTCGAATGGCATTGTATAACCGACGCCTTCGGAGAGCGTTTGCAATTCGCCGATGCAGCCGGTGGCGGCAATATGAAACACCGTTTCGGGATGCGGCACGTGCGGCGAGGTGAGCACCCACGGCAAACCGGTGTCGGGAAAAAACATGTCGCGCCGCCAGCCTTCCATCGGCACGACGATCAAATTCGCGTGCAGGCCAAACTCCTCGTTAAAAAATTTTGCCAGCTCGCCGACGGTGAGGCCGTAGATATAAGGAATGGGATACATGCCGATGCCGGACTTGAAGCGCTCGTCCAACACCGGACCTTCGATCAAATTTCCGCCAAGCGGATTGGGCCGATCCAAAACGATGAATGGAATTTCCGCCTTGGCTGCGCCCTGCATGGCCAGCGCCATCGTGTAAATGTAAGTGTACGCGCGCGAGCCGATATCCTGAATATCGTAAATCAGCCCTTCGACATTCTTCAGCATTTCCGGCGCCGGCGGCGCAAACGGGCCGTTGTACAACGAGTAAATCGGCACGCCGGTTTTCAGATCGACACTGTGGCCGACCTTTTCGCCGGCAAACGCATCGCCGCGCACGCCGTGCTCCGGGCCGAACAGCGCGGTTAGTTTCACCTTCGGCAAATTGTGCAACACGTCAATCGTCGACGTCAAATCCGCCGTCACGCCCGTCGGGTTGGTGATGAGGCCAACGCGCTTGCCTTCGATGAGATTTAACTGTTTGGTAATGAGGACTTCGATGGCGGGTTTGACTTGTGATAAAAGCGAGGCGGGAAAAATCCCAACGGATAGAAATCCCGCCACGAGCGGGACAACGGATAAAAAAAGTTTAGGTCTCATGTTTTCTATTCAGTACTGTGAGAAACCGGGTAAGCCGGACAAACTGAAGTTTGTCACTCCGAGTTTCTCGGAAGTCACGCCAGCCGTTCCAGTATTTCAAAATCATTGAGCTCGCCGCGCCGCTTGTTGGCCGCAACGGTTTTGGCGGCCAGCGCCGATTTGAGCTTTTGGTTTTCTAATGTGCTTGTTGAGATATTGAAATTCGTCGATCATCACCAGAAACCGATCGCCGGAGATCTCCGCAAAGCGATTCGGCGTCTCGCGCGTAAACGTCCACAAATTCGGGCCGCCCAATGCGGTATAATCTTCCCAGCGCTTGAGATCTTCGGTAATATAATCCAAGAATCAAAATAGGTCAAATCCGCTTGCCGGTTGGTAAAAAAATCCGGCGCGCCGATGCGTTCATTCAAAGGAAAGGCCATGATTTTTGCACTCGTTTTGATTATTGACTTACTGCGCCGCTTCCTTTTTATATCGCCAAAACACGCGGCTGATGCGCGCGCCGGCGTAATGCGAATAAAAGCGGTATGGCCCGACCCACGGAATCACCGCGAAGCGATGGCCCTGCGTTTTAATATCCTGCAAACAGCGCAGGAGCAAAACGCCGCCGACGCCTTTGCCGCGCAGCGTCGGGTCGGTTCCCATCGGCCCGAACCAGCCGGTGTTGAAATTGTTCCCGTCGTAAGCCGAAAAACCGATGAGACGATTTTGCTGCACCGCCACGTGCAGCGAGATCGGATAATTGAGCAGCGTGCGATCGACTTCCGGAATCCACGCTTTCCAGTGGCGCTCCAGCAGCCGCATCAAATCTTCGCGGTCGCCCATAATCGCGCGGCGCACTTCGATGCCTTTACTGCGCAGTTGTTCTTCCATCGCCGCGGTGTTGAAATCGCGGCTGGTCAGGTCGACTTCCATATTCAGCGCTTCGGCAAAACGCTTGTAGCCGTGATGCTCGAAAAAAATTATCGCGGCGGTATAGCGCGGATCGATGCCGGGCTGCAGATAATTCGAGCTGCTGTCAATCACGCGAATGTGCGAAACGCCGGCCTGCCACAGTTTCGCTTCGATTTGCTGCAACAATTGCGAGCCGATGCCGCGCCGCTGCACGGCAGGATCAATCGCGAGCAATTTGACAAAACCGACTTTATCATCGCCGACATTGCGCGCCAGGCCCATGATGAAACCGATGAGGCGGCCCTGTTCTTCCGCCGCCAGCGTCCATTCCGCCCGAAAATCGTGATCATCAAAAACTTTTTCTTCAAACAATTCCGGCGTCATCGGATCAAACGTGGCGCTGCGATTCCACAGCGCCAACACGACGTCCATATCGCTGTCAGCCAGTTGACGTATCGTCATGGCAACTCCTCGCGTTTAAAATTTTTGATTTCAATCTCCGTATACGAGCCGGTGCGGCGCAACAGCGTCCGCGCGCGTCCGTTAAAAACGAGTTTGATCGGAAAAAACATTTCGTTCAACACCGGCGCCAGTTCGATCGACGATTTCTCGCCGGAAGAGGATAGCCCAATTGATTTGCCGTAGGTCCATTCGAGGCGCTCCAGTTTCGCGGTTGCGGCGTCGATCCACAAACTGCCAGAACGGTCGTTGGCCAAAAAGCGCAGCACAAAATTTTTCGCGCCGCGGCGCCCGACGGTTTCGCCATCAATCATCACCTGCGACTTCGAATCTTTTTTAATACGCTGCAAGATCTCTCGGATCGCCGTCATCAATGGATCATCCGCGGTCTGGCTTCTGCCGCGCTTCACCGAGGCAATCTTCACCGGCGGCACATACTGCTTTGCCACTTCGGCTTTGCCATTCATCCGCCGCGCCACCAGCTGCGCGCGTATGCTATCCGGCGTCTGGCTGATGCGCCAGTCCTCCGTCACCTGCGCCGAATCATCTTTAAAATAAAACGCGCCCGCCAGATGCAGATCGTAAGAAAAGGAAAGCGCCTGGCGCAATGAATCGGCGGCGGCAAAATTCGCCAACATGCGCGCGAAGAGCCGCTGCGAAAGCGACTGGGCCGAGACAGACGCGGCAATGCAACCGGCGGCGATCAGAACGAGCAACGGCATTCGTTTCCGGCATAAAGCTACACGCTGAAAAAATTTGGGCAAGATGACACCTTTGCAATGGAATGCGGTGAACGAAATTCCGTCCTGGAAAGATTATTCCTCCTCACAGTTTCCCGGGGCCGGCTCGACGGTCGCGCACATCGAGCCTTGGCAATGCGGAATGCGCCAGTCCGCGCCGTACGCATGAATCTGATCGCGCTTCAATTCGGCGCGATCTTTGTTGGTCGTATCGACGATGACGCGACCGGCGCCGTCGACTTCGCAGGCCATGAGAAACGCGCGTTCGCGGCTGTGGCCGAAAAGTTTGGTCAACATCTCGATGACGTAATCATACGAATGGTCGTCATCATCCAGCAGAATGACGTGATAACGCGGAATCGTCACAACGCGCGGCCGCTGCCGAACGTGCGACCGGCGCTCGCGAACGGGAATGGCAACTTCGGGCATAAACAATAAACGTTAAATTTATTTTTTCGCGGGCAATTTTTCCAAACTTGAAGAGGCTTTGACAATATTGCCTCCCACGACCAAAATCCATTCGGCTTTTCTTTTAGCCAATTGCCCGACAAGCCATTTTTCTTCCAAATCCAGAACACTGTGACGCCATGCTCTTTGTTCATCATCCGAAAGCCTGATAAAATCTTTGAACATCAAACGCAATGGAGGTGACGAAGGAGCATCTAATATTGGCTGTTCAAGAATTTGCTCGAGCCATTCCGCGAGGCTGGCGCGGACATACGGCTTGGCGCGCTCGACGAGCTCGTCCAGCAATTTTTCTTTATGGTTGCCAGGTGCGCCGATAGATTTTTTAACCATGACTTTCGTGAATAACGCGATTCCGGTGAAAAATAAAAATTCGCTCTATAGCGGTCGTCCGGTCCGACCGCATGGCCAACCGATAAACCACACGGCTAACATAATAATAAAAGATTCTGGAAATTACAATGAGAAAATTTTTAATTCGGGTTTGCACGGCCCGACGGCATGGCGGGAAAACTGAGGCAGGATTCGAGCGGCGCTCAACTCGTAAAGCCGGTTAAGACCAAACGCCGTCCGGTTGAGTTCAATTTCTTATCGCGGCTCGTAAAGCGTGCCGAGTTGCTGCCCGGCAGAATGGCCGTAAACGTTAAGACGAATCGGCGCAAGGCCGCCATAAAATTTCCGATATTGTTCGGCCACCGGCCGCAAATCAAAACAGATTTGGGATTGCAGCAATGCTTTGCAGAGATCGCCATTCGCGTTGTGCCGCAAATAAAGACTCGCTTGCACGGGAAAGGATTCGGCAAACACGGACGGGCTCATGAACAGCTTATAATCGTGTTGCTTGCAGCCGCCGCCGTGCGTGACTTCAATAAACAACGTATCGACTTTGATCGAGATCGCCTTCAAAGTAAAACCGTCCAGCCGCAGCGAATTGGCGGGAAGGTCGGTAATTTTAATGGCGGAACATGATGTCGTCGGCAGCGGCTCGACGCCGGTCGGGCTGCAATGCAGCAATCCCAGCAGCAGCGGCAGCAATGCGAAGGAGAAAAATTTTGCGTCTCTCATCATAATATTCAAGAATGTTCAAAAACAATTTTTAAATCAATTTAGTAGCCATCGCGAACTTTTGCCCTAAATCGGCCATTAAATGTCATATTCTTATGTCCATTCACTCCTTTTAATTCAAAATAAACTTTCCCTTCGATGATACGTTCTGACGCATCATATTTTGTTATCATCAATTGATCGTCATCAGAGCCAAAAGAAATGCCGCGGAGATAACCCATATCGTAACTGTAATTATATCGCAAAAATGCGTTTTGCGGCATAATAGAATATTTGCCAACGCCACGAAATTCGACCACAATAACCATGTCATCGAGATTACCCGGGCTGTAGTGGCGCAAGCCCCAGATGACCAAGCGGCCGTCTTTATATAGTTCAGCGTCGGAATCACCGCGCCATGTAACGCCATTGAGTTCGCCCATAAAAAAGAAGCCGTTCTTGGGCGCCAACGGATGTTCACAGGCGGTCAGAAAAATGAGCGCGCACATAGCGGCAAGCATCAATCTACAACGATATTTTGCCATACGCTCCTGATTTTAGAAAATTTTCCAGTCGGGCCGGCTGGGTTATTGTAGCAACAACATCTTCCCGCGCAATGTCACAGTCGCGCTCTCCAGGCGATACAAATACAAACCGGTGCCGACTTGGCGCCCGGCCTGGTTGCGGCCATTCCAGTTGATACGATGCACGCCCGCATTCAACACGCCGTCGTGCAACACCGCGACTTCTTCGCCGAGCACGTTGAAGAGGCGAAGCTTCACGCGCATCGTTGCCGGCAGGCCGAAGGCGATTTGCGTTTCAGGATTTCCCGCAAAGCGGGATGACGCTGCGCTCCGAAACGGATTAGGATAATTGCCATACAATTCAACCGTCTTTGGAATCTTCGATCCCGCTTCATCATCAACGCCGGTCGTTGATTTCGGCGCGAGCACGAAATTCACTTCGAGCTTGCCGGGACGCAGTTCAACCGGTTTCGCCTCGTTGAAACGATTGGCGTCATCATTGTATTTGCTGCTGGTAATACTATAACAGATCGCTTCGGCTCCGCTTTACGGAGTCCCGAAAAGCGAGACAAAAGCGCCTCGCGATGACAACCGGGAATTTTCACCTCCGGTTAAACTTCCCAACACAAAACGACTTTGGACTTTCGACCTCGAATTTCGGCCCTCCCGACTTCGGACTATTTCACCCCCGGCAATTTTCGCACGTCCACCAGTCGATTCAACAAAATCACGCCTGGATCGCCGTTGCTGAAATTACGGCGTTCGACGATCAACCGAAACTCGTCTTCATGCACCGGACTGATCAGCACGTCAACATCAAAAAATTCCGCGCGCACGTGGACGCAGGTGTCTTTCATATCGAATTGCACGAGCAAACGCCCCGCGCTCTCTTCCACTTTGGCCTGCGGCAATGGACCGCAGCCGTCGGCTACAACCGTTACACGCAGCGCGCGCAGCGTTTTGTCAAACCGCAAGCGCAGCGAGTCCGGCACGGGCTGATAACCGGGCTGATCGTGCGATGTGGCTTTGATGGCGACAATATCGGTTTTGATATCTTCATAAAGCGAGGTCTGCTGCTCCGGCGAACAGGCGGCAAGCCAGAAGATTGAAATAACCGACAACATCGCGACGCTTAAAATAGAAAATTTGATTGAGGTTTTCATACGACGTCTCCGGCTATTGACAGGGAAAATCGAAATTGGTTGAATAATCCACGCGCGGGGTTACGCCCGGCGGGGGATCAATTTGATCAAAGTATTCGATTTTGATACGAAACATTTTTCCCACATTTATTGCGGGCAAAACGAGTTGATAGGATTTGCGCGGACGTAGCGCGACAAAGCGCGTTCCTTTCGGCTCTTTGATTGAAAACCGTGGCCCGCAGTTCCCGTCCAACACAGCGAACATTCAAAATTAAATTTTCCTCCCCGAACACCGTAAAAGCGCGTGATTCAATTCTACCGCTGGAACCGCATTGCGCCTCAATGCGCGGTTTTCCTTCCAAACATCCGGTGGCATAGCGCACGACAAATTTGTGTTGGCCGGCGAATGGCCGGGCTGGATATTTTTGCCGGAAGACCCCGCCGGGCTCAAGCTTCCCCATTATGCCTTCCCATACACAGATT
>Ga0247727_10006614_pt1 | contig 22679 bp, 23 predicted proteins | sample WisWelCaveWW1625_FD_202498 | JGI IMG/M metagenome (GOLD analysis project Ga0247727, IMG submission 202498) | Biofilm microbial communities from Wishing Well Cave, Virginia, United States - WW16-25 | ecosystem: Environmental > Aquatic > Deep subsurface > Groundwater > Cave microbial mat | place...
CCGAAGGGCACCGCCTGCCCACATATCCACAGCGACGACTACGACGATGTGCCTCCATCATTCCCAGAAAGGAAAAACGCACCTTACGCCCAGTCATTTTTGTGTCTTGACGAAGGGGTCCACTTTATAATCTGCCACCTTCGGCGAACTCCACCCTTCCAGCAATTCTGAGTCCACACTATATACCTCAACCCCGATAGGCCGACAAATCGAGATCGGGTCGGCGGCGTTTGGCCCCCCAGATGGGAATAGACATATCGCCGTGCGGGCAGACCGAGATGGCGCACAGCAGATCGATCTCGGCGAAGAAGTCGAAGTAGTCACCCTTTTTCGCCGGGCAGGGTTTGACGAAGTATTGGTGAGTCTCGGTCAGCCCGGTAACTTGAAAGATGTTGAGGACATCGTGCACGTCCAACTCGTTGAGGCGATACGGGGCGACGGCCCGCACGAGATTGGAGTGACAGCACACGTCCAATTCTTCACCTGTCAACATTTTATGAACATAGGGATCACAGCGTGTACCGAGCAGATCGTGGCATCCTGCTCCATCTGCATCAACGCCGTAGTTGAGGCTGTCGCCGGTAATCGTAGCGATGGGGCGCAGATAGGGCAGGCACGACCAGAAGCGGTCGAACACCTTCATGTGGGCGCTGTGCAGTTGCTTGGTGCGGGCGGCCCAGAAACGCTCGCGCGGGTTGTGCAGATTCCAGGCGTTGAAGTCCACCACCTGCGGCCCCTCGACGGCGACAACGCGGCAGACTTGCCCGGCCCGCACCGGCCACGCCTTGCCAGATCGAATCGGCACGATAAACTTTTCGACGAGCCTGAGCTCTTCAACTTCACTGCCGATGCGGCCATAGAATTCGCGGTCTGCCAACAACGGTGAGCCGGTGGTGGCTTGGTAGAGAGGGGTGGGCATTGATAGTTCCTTTTTGAGGAGGGAGCACACCCACGCGCGCCCCTCGCCATTCGCGAGGCCGCATCTGGGATGCTGGCCTCCTCGTGGGTCAGAGCATTTCAATCACCGCCAACAACATCCTCGTCATCCGCGCCGTTGCGCCCCAGATGATGTGACCCTCCCACTCGCGGTAATAGTATACGGGGATGGGCGGGCCGCCGACCGGGAGTTGGCGATAGCGAAGCTCCACATTGGCCGGGTTGGCCAGCCACGAAAGCGGCACGCCAAACACCGCCGAACACTCCTCGGGATTGATGACAAACTCATACGGGTGTGGAAAGACGCCGACTGTCGGTGTGATGTGCCACTGGGTTGAGGTGAGCAATGTATCGAGATGGCCGATCACCGTGACATGATCGCGGCGCAAACCGATCTCCTCTTCCGCTTCGCGCAGGGCCGCCGCCGTCGGCGAGGGGTCATCGGGATCGATCTTGCCGCCGGGGAACGATACTTGCCCTTTGTGTTCGTCCACCGAATCCGTTCGCCGGGTGAAGAGCAAATGCCACTCGCTATTGTGCTGATACAGTGGTACTAGCACCGCCGCCGGGCGGGCCTCCCATTCGGCGGTGGTTTTGGGTGAGCGGTTGGAGAGCAGAGACGCGAGATTGGAGATTGGAAATTGGAAGCGCGCTTGCGAGTCAGTCATTCACGCCTCATCTTCCACTTCGGCGCTTTTCTCCTCGCCCTCCGGCATCTTCGACACCGGGCGGGCGAAGACCAAGAAGCCGGTGTGGCCGATCATTCGATCTTCAGGACGCAAACGGGCGGGCACGGTTTTGTAATGGCGCAGTAAAATCTCAATCACTTCAGGAAAATAAAACTTTTCGCGGCCCAGCGAAATGAGGAGATCGGAGACTTGATTGGCCGTTGGTACAAGCGCCCCGAAGAAGCCGCCGCCGCGCAAGGCGTGATAGGCTTGCGCGATATAATCATAGGGGTTTGGCACGTCGAGGAACAATGCTTCTACATCATTTTCCTCAAACCCCTGGCGGATGTCGCGTAGTTTGAAAGCGACCCGATCCGACAGGCCGACCTGATCCAAATTCCGCCGCGCCAGAGCTTGCATATCCTGCCGTTGATCATATGAGATCACCCGCCCGCTCGGCCCTACTGCATTCGCCAAGGCTAAGGTCAGGCCGCCACTGCCCGTGCCACATTCCACTATCGTCATCCCCGGATGCACGTTGAGCTTCATCAGAATCAGCCCAATGTCCTTCGGGTACAAAATCTGCGACTGGCGTTTGAGTTGGAGGATGAGGGTCTCGAGCGAGGGCTGAAAGAGCAAAAAGCCTTTGTCGAGATGAGTGCGGATTTCGGTGCCATATGTCTGGCCGATCAAATCGTCATGTTTGACGATGCCCCGGTGCGTCTCCATTCGCTGGCCGGGTGTCAAGCGGAAAATGAAGTTGCGGCCTTTGGGATCGATCAATTCAATGAGGTCGCCTGCGGAAGCTGTGATCATGGTGGGGATTATAATGCGGAAACTTGCAGTGCATTTTGGTTCCCGTAATCTCCGGGGGAGGTTTAGCATGAACACAAAATTTCGCATGGAAGCTTCTCAGGATTTGCCTTCTCAGCAACCAATACCTGAACAACCGGTCTCACCAGTCGGAATGTTGCCCGCCAAGAAATCTCGCAGGCCATTTGTAATCGTCGGATGCGTCTTGTTAGTTGGACTATGTCTTTGCCTCAGTATCTGCGGTATCTACTTTGGTTCGACAATTTATCAAAGTATTGCGGAGCGCGATAATGTAGCGGCTGTCATTGATAAGTTTATGGTTGCGATGGCGGCTAAGGATACTAACCAAGCCTATGCCCTTTTTTCAACACGGGCACGGAGACAATTTGCTATCTCTAAATTAGAGGACATGATAGATGGCTCCAATTATGCTTTATTTGATGGGTACGGGAAAGTAGAAGTGTTGAACATCAATCTTGGTAATTATCTAAACACTAACCCGGATGCTCCTCAGGGTTTAGTTGCAAAAGTTGATGGGAAAGTGACTTACAGAGGTGGGTTCGCAGGAACATTCCAAGCGGTTCTTGAGAAAGAAGGTGATGAATGGAAATTGAACAGCATCAACGTTGTTGTGCCGCCTAACAAGCTTGAAGAATTTTTGCAAGATAACCCATGATTTGGAAAATCACATGACTACTTTAAACCTTCCTACAGTCACCCAAGAAACTGTCCGCCACTTGCAAGCCCTGTTGCGCTTGGATACCACCAATCCACCCGGCAACGAAATGCTCGCCGCCGAATACATTGCCGGCGTGCTAAAGTCCGAAGGCATCGAGCCGATTGTGTTGGAATCCACGCCGGGCCGGGGCAACGTGATTGCCCGGCTCAAGGGCACGGGTGACGCGCCGCCGCTCCTTCTCTACGGCCACACCGATGTCGTTCCGGCGGAGCCGCAGTATTGGACGCATCCCCCCTTCGCCGGGGAAGTGGCCGATGGCTTTGTGTGGGGGCGGGGCGCGGTGGATATGAAAGGGACGGTGGCCCAGCAGTTAGTGACGTTGCTTTTGCTCAAGCGCAATAACGTCGTCCTCAAACGCGATGTGATTTTCGCCGCCACTGCGGATGAGGAGATCGGCGGCGAGGACAGTTACGGCGTGGCCTGGCTGATCAAACATCACCCCGACCTGCTCCGCGCCGAGTTTGGCCTGACCGAGTTGGGCGGCTACAACATGGACTTCGCCGGAAAACAACTCTACCCGATTCAAATCGCCGAGAAAGGCACCTGCTGGCTCAAGGTTCGGGCCAAAGGCAGGCCCGGCCATGCCTCCATGCCGCACGACGACAACGCCGTGGTGCATCTGGCGCGAGCGGTAGACCGATTGGCGGCGCACGGCCTGCCCTATCATTTGTGCGAAGCCGCCGCCGGATTTTTGGATGCCGCCGCCCAGGCCATTGGCGGCCCCACTGCCAAAACTCTGCGGAGGTTGAAGACGGCTCAAAGCGCGAAGCAGATTTTGGAAAATGGATCGGGACTGGGTGAGTTGAAGCCGTTCTTTACTGCGCTGTTGCACAACACGGCCACGCCCACCGGGCTGGCCGCCGGTTACAAAACCAACGTCATCCCAAGTATGGCCGAGGCGACGATTGATGGCCGGACTTTGCCGGGATACGATACAGAGTCCTTCCTGCGCGAAGTGCACACGGTCTTGGGCGACGGCTTTGAATACGAAGTGACAAATGAGTCGCCGCCGTTGCAGACCAGCCGCGATACCGTACTGTTCAAACTTATGGCCGCAATGCTGGAACGATACGACTCGCACGGCGCGGCGGCGCCTTACATGATGACGGGCGCCACCGACGCCAAGTATTTGGCGAAACTCGGCGTGCCCAGTTATGGCTTCGCGCCCATGAAAATGCCGCCCGGATTCAACCTCAGCGAACTCTTCCATTCCCACGACGAGCGAGCGCCGGTGGAGGGGTTGGGATGGGGGGTGCAGGTTTTGTATGATGTCGTGGCGGAGTATTGCAGTCGGTGATCAACCGGATTCAAAGTTGCACCTCTTCTGAGAGTCGGCGACCGCGGTATCGAAAGTCCGTTGTGGTAAACTGCCAATCGAGCAAATCACGTCATGGCTGATCAAACTCAAAATAAACGTGTGATGTGCATCGAGGATGACCCGGGCATTATTGATCTGGTCAAAATGATTTTGATTCGTCGCGGGTATCAGGTGGCGGGCGCGACCAGCGGCCCTGAGGGCCTGAAACTCCTGGAGACGGAAAAGCCCGATATCGTCCTGCTCGATTTGATGATGCCGGGTATGGATGGCTGGGAAGTCTATCACCAGATGCAGGCCAATGAAGCCACAAAGACTATCCCGGTGATCATCATTACGGCCAAAGCTCAAAACATTGACAAGGTGTTAGCCCTGCACATCGCCAAAGTTGACGATTATCTGACCAAACCCTTTACGCCTCAGGAGTTGATTGACAGCATTGAAAAGGTGTTGGCCCGAAATTCACAATCAAAGTAAACTAAGTGTGCGGTGCGCTGTTTTAACGGGGGCGGTTGCCAACGATCAACACCTATGGGAGTGTTGATCGCCACCGTCCCCTTTTTGTTGGGTATGGTTCTTGCATCAACCAGAACGTGCGTTTGAATGTTTGAAAAGAAAGAGGTTCGTCTATGAAAACGTTAACTACAATTGTCCTCGCCTTCGCCGTCATCATGGCGGCCCTGGGCGTGGCGCCGGTGACCTATGCGGCAGACGGCCCCAACCTGCTGGTCAACCCCGGATTCGAAGCTCCCTATGCCAAACAATGTTGTCACACCTCCACCGCTTTCCCGCCGAATACGCCAATTGACGAGGTGCAGGTGGCCTTTGGCTGGCGCGGTTGGTGGCTCGAACCCCGCTTTCCCGATTTTCCACCGACATGTGACGGCTGTATGTCGTGGCATCGCCCGGAGTGGCGTGAAGCCGCGCCCTTTGCCAACCGCATTCACAGTGGCGGCAACGCGCAAAAATACTTTACCTTCTTTTCCACTCACAAAGCCGGGATGTATCAGCAAGTCTCCGGCGTTCAACCCGGCCAGCGTCTGCGCTTCAGTGTCTACATACAGGCTTGGTCAGCAAATGGCAGCAGCCTGTCCTCGACCATCCCGGACAATGATCTGGCGATGAAAGTCGGGATTGATCCGACAGGTGGGACGGACGCATTCAGCAGCCGGGTTGTGTGGAGCAATCCATTTAATTCGTTTGATGTTTGGGGCTTGTACACGGTGGAAGCCGTCGCCCAGAGTTCGGCTGTCACTGTGTTCACTCATACCCAGCCGCGTTGGGGCATGGAACACAATGACTTCTATGTGGACGACGCCAGCCTCGTGGTTGTGGGTGGAAGCTCAGCCCCCGCCCCAACGACAGCCCCGACAGTGGCGCCGACGACAGCGCCGGCGGTTGTGATCGTGCCAACGACCGCCCCAACTGCGGCCCCAACAGCCGCTCCCTCGTCTATCTCCTATACCGTTCAGCGCGGCGATACCTTGCGGGGCATTGGCCGCAAGTTTAACGTTTCTGTCGCCGACATTCTCAGGCTCAATTCAATTTCCAATCCCAATAGAATTTTCCCCGGTCAGGTATTGCGTATCCCGGCCTCAGGGTCGAGCGCCCCCGCACCCACCAGCGCCGGGCCAGCACCGACCTTACTACCGCCAACGAATTTGACATCCTACACTGTGCAACGCGGCGACACCCTGCGAAGCATTGCCCGTAAATTCGGCACAACGGCTTCAGCCATCATCGCCGTCAACCCCGGCATCAACCCCAATGTGATTTTCCCCGGCCAGGTGCTCAACCTGCCCTTCAACAATGTGGGAACTGGCAAGACGTACGTTGTTCAGCGCGGTGACACCCTTCGGAAGATCGCTACCCGCTTCAACACGACAACGGCTGTGCTGCAACAACTCAACAGCCTCGCTGACCCGAACAAGATTTTTGTCGGGCAGACACTGATCGTGCCTTAACTTGCCCGATAGTCAAAGGCGGAGGACGAAGCGCACTGGCCTTCGTCCTCCGCCTTTTGGTTATTCATGATAGTCCGCCACAAATCCTCGGGCGTCGTTCTCCTCACCCATGTCAAATGGTGCGACACGTTCCTCAGCCGCTTGCGCGGGCTGACCTTGCGCGGGCCGTTGACTGAAAGCGAGGGGCTGGTGCTGGTGGAGCGGCGCGAGTCGCGAATGGACGCCTCCATTCACATGTTTTTCGTCTCCTTCCCCATTGCCGCCGTTTGGCTGGACACCCGCTTTCGCGTGGTGGACCAATGCCTGGCCGAACCGTGGCGGCCTTTCTACGCCCCCAAAGCCCCGGCACAATATGTGCTCGAAGCGGCTCCCTCGTTACTGCAAAAAATTTCAACGGACGACGAACTGGAATTCTTAAAGTAGCCTCAGTGGGAGAGGCCGCCGCGGCTGCTGAAAAACGCCTCCACGACCTGTGGGTCAAAGTGGACGCCGGACAGGGAGTGGATATGTTTCCGCGCCTGTTCTTCCGGCCACGCCCTACGGTATGGGCGATCTGAGCACAGAGCATCCCACACGTCGGTGACCGCGAAGATGCGGGCAGGCAATGGAATTTGCTCGCCCTCCAGTCCGCGGGGGTAGCCTTTGCCGTTCCACTTTTCGTGATGACAATATGGGATGTCCAAAGCGGGCCGCAAAAATTCAATCAACGACAGCAGGTTGTAGGCATAGATCGGATGCTTGCGAATTACGGCCCATTCCCCGGAGTTGAGGCGGCTTGGCTTGAGGAGGATGTTGTCCGGGACGCCCATTTTTCCGATGTCGTGCAAGAGAGCGCCCCGGCGAATGTGTGCCATCTGGTTCTCGGCGATGCCCAACTCGCGCGCCAATCGCAGGGTTGCCTCGGTGACGCGCCGGGTGTGGCCTTCGATCTCGCGATCGCGCATGTCCAATGTCTGGGACCAGCCTTCGATGGTGGCGTCGTTGGCCCGGGCCAGTTCGAGGTTGGAACGTTGCAGGCTGGTGAACAGATCAGCGTTTTCAATGGCAATGGCGGCCTGCCCGGTCAAAATCTCCAAAAAAGCCATCCATTCAACATCCGGGTCGAGGGGATTACGGTGAAATAATTCCAGCACCCCTTTGACAGTTTCTCTGGCAATCAGGGGGACGCCCAGATACGCCATAAACTCCTCATTTTTGAGGAGGGGGGCTTTGCTCAGAAAAGCCTGTTCTTTCGACAATCCCTGAATGATGATGGTATGGCGCTCTCGTGCGGCCCGCCCGGCATAACCCTCGCCGAGATGAAGCCGGGTGTATTGAAGCGCTGACGAGCGGAAGCCAAGACCGGCGGCAAAATTCAATGTCTGAGTATTTGCGTCAAGCAACAGAATGTCTGCCGCGTCAACGTTCAGCTGCCGGGTCAGGTGATCCAAAATTGCCCGGAGCGTCGTTTGCAGGTCGAGATTTCCGGCGATGAGGCTGTCAATTTGGCGCAGGGCTTGAAGTTGTTCGAAGCGCTGGTTGACTTCGGCCTGCAGGAGGGTGTTTTGATTTCGCAATTGGTCGCTGGCGCGGCGCAACCGGGCATTTTTTACTTCGCGCCCAATAGCCGGCCCAAGGCGACTCAGGTTGCTTTTTTGGATGTAGTCGCAGGCGCCGGCGCTCATCAGGGGCACAACTTTTTCTTCACTGTCGGCCAGGATGATGAAGGGCCAATCGAGGTTTTTGGCCTTTAGCATCGCCAGCGCCTCGGCCGGGGGGAGTTGGGGCGCAGCGTCGTCCGCGAGAATAACATCCCAGGTTTCGGCAAGGGCGGCTTCCAGAGCCTCAGTGGTCTCCACTCGGGTGGCGGTTAACTCGAGGCCGCTTTGCCTGAGGGCCTGCACTAGGCGCGAAAAAACTTCCTCGGAATTTTCGATGATAAGCGCCTGCAATGGTTGCCCCATTTCCCCCTCCTTCGTCGCCACTTGAAAGCCAAGAAGGGCTAGCGCGCTAGCCCTTTGCCCCAGGCCACGAAAGAACCTTCAGGCCGGGTTGTCTGAATAGCAGATTCAGCCAGCGGGAATTTTCACTCGCCAATCCGAGTTTTCCAGCCAAATCTCCAATTGATCGACAAATTGATCCAGAGTATGAGATTTGATGGAGAGGATGGTCTCCCGCTCTTTGTCCGTGAGGTCAAAGGCGGCCAGCCGGGCCTTCCGCTGGCCATTGAGAATGGCGGCCTTAAACTCGTCATCCAGCAAGGCCCGGGTGACGATGGCGTTTATGTGTAGTTTGGACATAGCTATGCTCCAGACTTAACTTCCCCAGCCGCCACCGGTTGGATTGGCATGGGCCACCTGCGGTGCGGCGAGGAGAACAAGCAGGGTCAAAGCGGCTAACACCAGCTGCACCGTTCGGGGGGTGGCCAGCGCCAGCAAAAGGGAAGTGGATTTGTTTGTCATGGGAGCCTCCATATTGAAAACTAACAGGAATGATTTTTGGGTGTTGTTGCAAGTAGCATACCCCATGCCTCTAAACAAACCTATAAACAAAAGAGCCGCTTTGAAAAAAAAGCGGCTCTTTGGGTGATTTTCTGGCTTATTATTCAACCATTTGTTCGTATAGCGCCTGGAGGGAGGAGGGAGGGTCGTAGCCGAACTCGTCTTTTAACATCTTTCGGTAGGTCAGAAAGTGCGCCCTTGCCGCCGCCGGGGACTCGATGTGATACAAACATTTCATAAGTCCGGCGTGGGCCTCGTCAAGAACGGGGTCAACCGCAATGGCTTTTTCGTAGAGTCCCCGTGCCTCTCTGTAATATTGGCCGCTCAGCCCCCAATCGGCAAGTTGGGTGAGAGCCAGCAAATAATTGCTTTGCAATTCGCGCCGGCGGCGCTCGGCCCATTCAAGGGAAATGTCCTGAAGGTAATGGCCCTGATATAGGGCAATGGCCTCCCGCCAGACTTCGGCTTTTTCTTCGGGCGAGAGCGAGTTCCTGAAAACGCGCCTGATCCGGGTTTCAAATTCGGCCACGTCGTGCCAGAGCATGACCGACGGTGATAGTTTGTATCGTTCGTCTTCGAAGAGCAACACCTCACGCCCAATGGCCCGCCGCACCCGCCAGAGGGTGGCGTGAAAGTTGTTGGTAATTTTTTCGGGGCTGAAATCGGGCCAGAAGTCCAACGCAATCTCGTCCTTGCTGGCCTGCCCCCGGTCGGCCAGATAAAAGAACAGCGCCCGGCTCCGGGAGGCCCAGGCAGAAGGCGGGATCGGCGCTCCATCGCGTTGCACCCGCCCGGCACCAAAGGCAAACAGCTCAAGGCGCAGGGGTTGCGCCGGTTCAGCCGCCACTTTGGTGACTCTCTCCAGGCTGGTCAACCCGGTTTGGAACTGCTCAATTCGTTGAATGAGTGACCGTAATTGGGGAGAGGAATTCCAGTTTTTGCTGGCATAGGCCAGCATGGGCCGGGCCTGTCGCCCGGCGACGACGAGAAACTGGTCGTACCCCAACTGGGCCGAATGTCGTAAAGCCTGCGCCAACATCTCCAGACATCGCTCGGGTTGGCCCCCCTCAAATTGGGCCTGCGCCATTAAGAATTCTACTAGCGTCTGACTCTGACTCGGTTTGGCCGAGTCTTGCCAGACTCGCAACACTTTGTCGAACGCTTCCTGTGCCAGTTCGATCTGACCCATATCGAGATAAATTGTGCCCAGTCCGGCTTGATAAGTTGGAGAGTCAAGAGTGTCCTTCCGGCAGTAAGCGGCCTGGCGTAACCAGTCAAAGGCGTGACTAAAATTTCCACGGAGACGTTCCAAATCTGTCAGTCCGGTGTAGGTGTAAGCCAAATTGTTTTGATCAGCGATCGCTTCGCCAATCTTTGCGGCGGAAGCATAGGAATTCTCAGCCAATTGCCATTCCTCGATGTCGCGCAGCAAATCTCCTTTTCCATTAAGGATGGCGGCGGCTAACCAGACTATCTTGGCCGACTGAACTGCCTGTAACGCTTCTTCATATGCCTGCCAGGCTTGCTGATAGTGACCGACCTGATAAAAAATATATCCTACATTATTGAGAGCAACGGCTAATGCGCCATGATTGCTTAACGTTCGGCGAATCTTCAAAGCCTCAAGCCAACAATTCTGGGCCGCCATGACGTTTCCTTGCTCAAACTGAAAAAGCCCCAGATCGTTGAGCGCTTCTGCCAGATCGTGGTGCTGTTCCAAATCACGAAAGCCGCTAATGGCAACTTCCAGAGCAGCGATGGCTTGGTCGAGATTGCCTAGATAGCCGTTACAAACACCTTCCAGACGTTTTGATTGATACCAACGATGATTGGTTGCTGTCTTTAGAAGTTTCTGCGCGTCCTGTGTCAGCGTCAGGGCTTTGGCAAAATTCCCTTGCTGGCAAAGTATCCGGCCTCGTATCAAAATTGTGTTAGCCGTTTCCTCGTCATCACCTTTTTCGTGAAAAGCATTTTCAGCGATGTCCAATAATTGTTCTGGCAATGCGCCGAATTTGCCTTGATCAACCAGAGTCTTTACATGACTTAAGAGTAAGCGAGGCGCATAGGAACGTAAGTCAGACGGCTGAGAGAGGGCCTCAACCCATTTCGCCAACAGTTGAGAGTGTCCAGCCACAAACAGCGAAGGTGCAACCTGATCCATCCATCGCGCCGCGCCTTCGTGGTCGCTTGCGGCCAACCGGTGGCGCACAGCCAGTTCCCAGGCTTCACGCTCGGCGTACCACTCTGCCGCGCGCTGATGCAGAGCGCGAGCCGTTGCCGGCCCGGTCTTCCACAACCGGTCCCGCAGGAACTCCGAGAACAGATGGTGATATTGGTAGCTGGAGGCCTCCCCGGAGTCTGTCTGAGAGATGGTCTGGGCGACGAACAAATTGCGCCCCACCAGCTCGCCGAGCAGGTCTTTGCAGGAGTCGGTCTCAAGCAAATGGTTGCAGAGTGGTTCGTCGAATTCGTCAACAATAGAAGTCGCCAGCAAAAGAGTTTGCAAAGCAGGCGGCTGTTGAAGAAGAACTTCCTCGGCCAGAAAAGCGTAAAGGTCTTCCTTTGCCCCGTCAAGTTTGGGAATGTTACCCTGCTGAATGCCTCCACTGGTAAGCAGGATGGCGACGATCCAGCCATCCGACACTTTGGCGAGCTGGGCGGCTTGCTCGTTGGACAGTAACCGGCGATAGTTTTGCTTGACGAGGGCCTGTAGCTCATCGGCGCGGAACCTCAGTTCCTTCTCGCCGATGACGGCCAGATCGCCGTGCGCGTGCAGGTTGACTGAGGGGATGCCGTAATAACTTCGCCCGGCGATCACTAAACGGACGTGATCAGGCAGATGCTCCAACAGCGTCTCGACAAAATCGGTGATCTTCGGGGCCTCGCCGACCAGGTGAAAATCATCCAGCATCAGAATGCAAACATCGCCAATTTGAGTCACCAGCTCGTTGGCGAAATCCGTTGCCAGACTGTATGGCTCCAAAGCCGAGCCGGGCGTTTGAAGTAACCTGACCAGGCCTTCGCCGAATTTAGGGAAGTGTTGTTGAAAGGCGGCGAGGGTGTGTTCGGCGAAGGCGGCGAGGTCGTTGTGATCCGGGCTGATGCTGTACCAGCAAATGGTGGCGTCCAGGTCAGCGGCAAAGTCCACCAGCAATGTGGTCTTGCCATAGCCGGCAGGTGCGGAAACGAAGGTCAGTTTACGTTGCAGACCCCGGTGCAGAATGTCAAGGAGGCGTGCCCGGCTCACTACATCTTGGCGCCGCTGGGGCAACCGCACTCTGGTGAGAATGACTGACATGGTGGTTTTGCCGACTCGAATGCGGGCCGCTCCCGCGCTTGTCTCTAACTCTACTCCATTTTCGACTCTTTTGATCATAAAAATTTCCAGGCTCGAAACCTGTTCTGATTTAACAAATCAGGTTTCAAGTATAATCGGCGCGTTCGGGCTTGGCAAAATTTTCACAAATTTGGATAGCAGTCCGACTTTATGTGATTTGAAAACGAAAAGTACCCTCATAACCGCCAAAATTCTACTGGTTGTACTTCTGCTGGTTGCCAAGGTCACGAGTACCCCGGCGCAGGCTCAGAGCGGCGGGCCGGAATATGCAGTGCAGGAAGGTGACACCCTCTATTCTATCGCCCTCGCCTTCGGCGTGTCTGTGGAAACGTTGCAAACGGCCAACAATATTGCCGACCCCGCTTTGCTTTCCGTTGGGCAACCGCTGATCATCCCCGGCTTCGATGGGGTCACGGGCCGCCTGACCACACATCGCATCGCGCTCGGCGAAACCCTGCACGGTTTATCCAAACGCCTCGGCGTCAACGACGAGGCCCTCATCCGTCTCAATCGAATCGTTAACCCGGCAGGGTTATATGTGGGTCAATCACTCATTTACCCAGAGGGTAATAACGGCCTCCCCGCCGGGATCACAACGATGGTAGACGAGAGGGAGTCGCTGGCGGCGTTGGCGGCCCGCACCGGGCAAACCGTGTGGGGGCTGACTTTGATCAACGATCTCGACTCCCCAGCCATTGGGTATGCCGGGCAACAGATCATCCTCCCAGCCGATCCAACGGTGGGGCCGCCCCTGACCGGGTTGCCGCAACCATTCAACACCCTCACCCTCGAACCGGATCGCCCGATGCAGGGCGGCACGCTGGAAGTGAAAGTTCAGATTGCCGAGGGGGTGACACTTTCAGGCAAGATTGCTGAGTGGACACTGCGTTTCAATGTTGCGCCGACGGAGCAAATTGCATTGCAGGGCATTCACGTCTTCACCGAGCCGGGGCTGTATCCACTGACGATTACGGCGACGATGCCGGGCGGCGAAACGCTGTCGTTTGAGCAGATGGTTCCGATCGCCGATGGCGACTACCCCTCTCAACAGCTTTTCGTCGGCCCGGATCAGGGCGCGTTGCTCGACCCGGACGTGGTCGGCGCCGAACGGGAGCAGGTGAACCAAATCGTGACGGCCTACACTGCGACAAAGCAGTGGGGGGGCGTTTTTATCAAGCCAGTGCAATCTGATCGAGTCACCACCGGCTTTGGCTGGCGGCGTTCATACAATGGTGGGCCGTTCGATAGTTATCACGACGGCATTGATTGGGGGATGCCCGGTGGTTCGCCAATCACAGCCCCGGCGGCGGGCACAGTGGTGTTTGCCGGGCCGCTCACTGTTCGTGGCAATGCCACCCTCATCGATCACGGGTGGGGGGTGTACAGCGGCTACTGGCATCAATACAAAATTCACGTGGCCGTTGGGCAGACGGTGCAACCGGGTGAACTGATCGGCGACGTGGGATCGAGCGGGCTTTCCACCGGCAGTCACCTGCACTTCGCAGTATGGGCAGGCGGCGTGTCGGTAAATCCACAACAGTGGCTGGATCGGGAATTTCCGTAAGCGACGATCCGTTCGGGCGGCGCGTTCACTATGGGCACGACTTCAACTTCGGCCCGAACGCGCTTTGCGCAAACTGCCTTTGACAAGGCTCTTTCACCGGATATAATTCACCTGCCCTTGACAGTTTTCTCATCCCCTCCATCATTGTTGTCATATTACTCCATAGAGGTTATTTAGTGATTCAGCGCCAAACCCAAACGGCTCAATACTGGGACGAGAATTTCAACGTCGAAGAAGCCGACCTCGAACACCTCAACAATTTATTACTCGAAGATGAAACCCCGCTCACGGCAGAGGAGTTGGTGCTGGCGCTGGTTCGCCGCCGCGTCGAGCGCGAAGAGCTGGCGGTGCAACGTCAACTATATCGCGGGGGTACGTTGTATTTGCCTAAAGAGACATTTTCCGTCGGGCAGGAGTTGAGCTTCTCCCAATTTCAGTTCGCCACTGGCAAAGTCACCGAGGTGCGGCCTGGCAACAATCCTGAACTTGGCCCGTTTGACATCATCCTGGTGGATTTCAGCGACGGCAAACCGCCGCACCAGTTTGCGGCGCGGCTGGCTCACCACAAACTCAACGATTTTGTGGAGGGGGCCGGCGCTGATGGCGACTCGCCAATGCGCACCCCGGATGAACTGGCGGCAGAGTATGGCCGCTTGATATGGCCCAAACTTGAAGCGCGATTCAAAGCCAAAGGCGATGTGGTGCGGATCGCCAATCGCTGGTTCCCGCGCGCTTTGCTGGTTGACATCAATCAAGGTCATTTGAATCTGGCCGATGCTGTGCTGGATATGGCAGGAGGTGGGCCTTTGCCCACGACGGCCCTCTTGCCTCATCTCGACCTGCCGGGCGCGATCAACGAAAAGCTCAAAACGTTTTCACTGGACTACACCCTTCAAAGCGATTCACGTTTCGACGAAGTGGGTCCGGCAGGGCAAATTCTGTGGTTCCTGCGCTCAAAAGAGCCGCCTGAAGTGAACACTGCGCCGCAGTGGCTGAAATATGAGTCAACGACTGAGACACGGCCCCTGACGCCTGTCCTCAGCCAACTGGAGCTTGAACTGGACGATGAGTACGGCCCGGAGCGCCCGGAGACTCAACGAAAGGAAGTGACGTTGACTCTTACCTTTCCGCATCGGCGGGCCGGCACCCTGCCCCTGTCGAGCAAGTTGTCGTCCATCTTTCCCACTGCCCGCGTCACGCCCCGCATTCGCTTTACGCTGGTGGATGCGCACACCGGCGAGAAGCGCCCCGGCTGGGTGGTGCGCTCTGGGCGCTATGTGTCCGGGCTGGCGGAGTGGTATCAGAAATACGAAGTGCCAATCGGCGGGCAGATCACGATCACACTCGGCGAGACGCCGGGCGAGATCATTATTCGTATCGCCCGCCGCAAGCCGACGCGCGAATGGGTGCGCACGGCGACGGTGAATGACGGGCGGTTGTCGTTTGCCATGCAAAAGCGGCCGATTGCGGTGGATTACGACGAGCAGATGATCGTGGCCCTGGATAATCTGGCGGCGATAGATGAGGTGTGGACGCGAACCCTGGAGCGGCGGCTTCCCCTGTCGAAAGCGGTGGCCGACACTTTCCGCGAACTGGCGAAGCTCACGCCCCAGTCTGCTGTGAACGCCCGCTCTTTGTACGTCGCCGTCAACGTGGTGCGCCGGGTCCCGCCCGGCCCGATCTTTGCCGAATTGATCTCACGGCCCCATTTTGTTCACGTGGGCGATGCCTATTGGCGCTTTGACGAGGCGGCGTACACGGAATAACCATGTCGAATACTCAACTGATCAAACCGACGCTCAAAACGCCGTTTCATATTGATTACAATTGGTGGGAGCGCGAAAGCCGTGAGCTTCGCATTTATTTGCGGAGTCACTTGTGCGCCGAGCATCGGGTCAGCTATGAAAGTGCTGAAGACACCGGCCAGGTGGACTGGGTTGATCCGGAGACGGCGGAAGTCCAGCAATTGGACGGCTTGCAATTGGCCCTGCGCAGCCATTGCGCCAAACTGCCAAATTATATTGAACCGCACACCTCATTGGTGGATGCCATCTTTCGCGTGTTCCTTGCCAATGGCAACACGCCTCTCAGTTCGGTGCAAATTGCCGAGCGCATTAGCCGACCCAATCAGGCCCAGACTATCCTTCGCACACTCTCCGGCGGGCGCGTCTACAAGGGACTGCGCCCCTATTTGGAAAACTCCGACTGATTGTCGTGAAAGTCTACGTCAAACTCTTCGCCCTGCTTCGCGATCGTCACCCCGGCCCCAATCGCTCGGAGCCGCTCGTCGTCGAACTGCCCGAGGGGGCCACCGCCGCCGACCTCGTCCCCGCCCTCAATCTCCCCGAAAAGCTCGTCCGCCACGCCTTCATCAACAACCAGCAAAAGACGCTGGATACCCTGTTGAAAGACGGCGACAAGATCAATCTGTTTCCGCCGGTGGTGGGTGGATAGTTTCCATTCATTTGTGTTACACTTTTGCCACGCCCCCGTGGCTCAATCGGATAGAGCAGTAGCCTTCTAAGCTATTGGTTGTGGGTTCGAGTCCCGCCGGGGGCGCTGAGCATTACAATGCTGAGCATTACATTGCTGAACGTTGCAGTTTGCAAAATTTCTTGACACACCTCGCGAAACCATGCTAAACTCTCGCCATCTTATCGAAAGGAGCGCACTCACTATGATCACCATTTACTTTACCTCAACCCCATCTGCCGCCGCCAAACTGAGCGGCAACACTGTGTATTGCCTGAGTGCGCCTGCCTGCTAACGCCTCGTTAGCCAATCCCTGACCTTTACGGCCACGGGCGCGCTCTGCTCCGTGGCTGTTTTGTTTTAACTGCAAACGGCCACAGGCGCAAGGCAATGCGTCTCGTGGCCGTTTCCGTTTAACGGCCTGGTAGTTCACTAAGTTTAGATCGCTGAGTAGTTTAGCCCCTTGTGCGCGCTCGGTCGCCCACAAAGGGCTAGGCTACAACTATGGATCTAAAGTTGGCCGACTACTAGAGCAAGTCGTCAACCGGCTCAACTTTCGATAAGGAATACCATGTCGCAACCTCCTTCGACGGTGACTCACGAAGGCATCGTCTTTAAAAAACTTCTGGGCAAGTATTTTGCCCGTGCGGCTGAGCGAACTTTCGAGTGCTCAATCTCCAGCCGCCTTCGCAAACAACTGATCTATCCCATCGCCGCCCCTACCGATCCCAAGCGTCGTGGCAAACGGGTGCAAGCTGTCAGGAACATTGAGGTCGTTGACCCGGTTGCCATTGGCGATCACGTCCACGTCATTGAAGCTGATCATGGCACGGGCGTGATCACCGAGGTGCTTCCACGCCGCAACAAACTGGTACGACCCACGGCGGAAAAAGAAGGGAAGCATCCATTGGAACAGGTGATTGTCGCCAACCTGGACCAGGTGGTCGCCGTCTTTTCCCTTCATCCCGACCCCAAATGGCACATGCTGGATCGCTACCTGACCATGGCCGAAGCCACGAACATCCCGGCGTTGATCTGCCTCACCAAACTTGATCTGGCCGATAACGCTGAAACGCTGGAAGCCATCGCCGAGGAGTATCGCCGCATTGGCTACCCAACGTTGCTCACCAGCGCCCTAAACGTCACCGGTATTGAGGCCCTCAAAGGCGCACTGTGCGGCAAGCTGTCGGCCCTCATTGGCAAATCGGGCGCCGGCAAAACGACTCTGCTCAACGCCATCCAGCCCGGCCTCGGTCTACGGGTCAACGCCGTCAACGCTCACACCAGCGAGGGCAAGCACACCACTACCCATCTCGAAATGTTCGATCTCGATTTTGGCGGCAGTGTGGTGGATACGCCCGGCCTGCGGCTGTTCAAGCTATGGGATGTGCCAATGGAAGAGCTGGCCTCGCTTCTGCCGGAGATGCGGCCCTACGTGGGCCGATGCCAGTTTGGCCTCGACTGCACCCACACCCACGAGCCGGGGTGCGCGATCAAAGCCGGGGTCAACAGCGGCGGCATCCCCGTCCGGCGTTATGAAAGTTATCTGAACATGAAAGCGTACTTCTATGATCGATCTTGAACTTTACGAAGACCTCGATCTTCAAACCGATGGCCGCCGCCCCCGGCGGCTCAAATTGAATCACAAACCTAAAAAGAAAAAGTGGGAGGTATCCGCCGCCTTGGTTGAGCGCGATGCCACAGGCAAAGACGAAAGGACATTCGCCCCTTCGGTCAACGCCACCAGTGAAGAGATGGACTGGATCACCGAACACCTCAGCCAGTTCTATCACGGCAAACTCATTGCCGACGTGAACCGACGGGTGAAGGGCGGCAAAGAAGCGAATGTCTATTGCTGTACACCGCATCCTGAGTCGGGCCGTGATCTGATCGCCGCCAAGCTTTACCGTCCGCGCAAGTTCCGCAGTCTCAAAGACACCACCGAATATCAGCAGGGCCGGGCCGTGCTGGACAAGATGGGCAACGTCGTCGGCGCCCGTGACTGGCGGATGCACAAGGCCATTGCCGGCAAATCGCGCGTAGGACTGGAGGCGGCGCAAACGTCGTGGCTCATGCACGAGTTCACGCTGATGGAACAACTGCACAAAGCCGGGGCCGACGTGCCGGAGCCGATCAAACACAATGAGCAGGCCCTGTTGATGGAGTACGTGGGCGATGAAATCATGCCGGCGCCGGTGTTGATTGATGTGACTCTGGACTCTGCCGGAGCCCGCCTGCTGTTCGAGCGCCTGATCTGGAATATCGAAATGATGCTCTCGTGCGGCTGGGTGCATGGCGACCTCTCGGCCTACAATGTGCTGTACTGGAATGGCGCGATCAAAATCATTGACTTTCCCCAAGTGGTTGATCCGCACACGAATCCCAATGCCCGGGCCATCTTCCGGCGCGATGTGGAGCGGGTGTGCGGCTACTTCACCCGCTACGGGGTGGCGAGCAACCCGTACAAGCTGGCGAATGATCTCTGGAACAAACATATCTCACGAAAGGAACCTGTGGCATGAACACAACCGATGTCTTCACCACCGGACAGGACTTCGAACATCGCGGCCTGATGGCGGCGAATGAGGAATGAAATCATGAAACGACTCCAGCCCGAACCAGCTTATTTCATCCTCGCTGGTGGACGGGCCTTCTTCTTCGCCCTCGTCTTCACTGTCAACATGATCTATCAAGTGACGGCCGTGGGACTGAACCCCCTGCAATTAGTGTTGGTCGGCACGACGCTGGAAGTCACCGTCTTCCTGTTTGAAGTGCCCACCGGGGTGGTGGCCGACATCTACAGCCGCCGCCTCTCGATCCTTATCGGCCTCTTCGTCATTGGCCTGGGCTTCCTCACTGAGGGGCTGTTCCCGAACTTCATTGCCGTGCTGGTCGCGCAAGTGTTGTGGGGACTCGGCTACACCTTCACCAGCGGCGCAACGCAGGCCTGGATTGTGGACGAGATCGGCGAAGAGAACGCCGGCCGGATTTTCTTGCGCGGCTCGCAGATTGACACGATTGGCGGACTCATCGGGGTGGCCGCCAGCACTGCCCTTGGCAGTATTCTCATCAACCTCCCCATCGTCGTCGGGGGCGCTGCCTTTATCGCCCTCAGCCTCTTTCTCGCCCTCACCATGCCCGAACACGGCTTCGTGCGTGAAAACCTGACAGGTTTTGTGCAAACGAAGTTTGCCGGAAAGCTGTCAGGTTTCCACGCCTTGCGTCGGACTCTGCGTAACGGAGTACGGCTGGTGCGCGTGCACCCCGCCTTGCTGACGATATTCGGCATCGGCCTGTTCTACGGCCTCTACAGCGAAGGCTATGACCGGCTGTGGACGGCGCACTTGATTCAAGACATCACCCTGCCACAGCTCGGCGGCCTGTCCCCGGTGGTGTGGTTCGGGCTGATCGGCGCAGGCGGTTCCCTGCTCACCCTCGCCGCCACCGAGGTCGTCAAACGGCGGGTGGACACTCAAAACGCCGGGCGGATCACCCAGGCCCTGTTCGCTTTCAGCGCCCTGCTGGTGGGCGGCCTGATCGGCTTCGCGCTGGCCAGGAACTTTTGGCTGGCGTTGGGGCTGGTGTGGGCCGTGGATGTGCTTCGCAGTTTGATCGGCCCGCTGTACGATACCTGGATCAACCAGCGACTCGACTCGCGAGTCCGGGCCACCGTCATTTCGATGAGCGGGCAGGTGGATGCCATCGGCCAAATCGCCGGCGGCCCCGGGGTCGGCCTCATCGGCAACCGCCTCTCCATCCCAGCCGCCCTCCTCACTTCCGCGCTGATCCTCTCGCCGGTGCTGGCGCTGTATGCGCGGGCGACGAGACCAAACACTAAAAGGGCAGTAGAGTCAAGCGTCCTGAGCGAAGTCGAAGGGGAAGCGTAGGCGAGGGCTTTTGAAAGAGGAGAGAAGATGTTTGCCATTATCTACAAACAAAACCTTGAAGCTGTTGACTGGGTTGAGATGAAGGAGACTCTGCGACGGGACAATTTCGACAATGGCCGGATGGCCGCGCAACTCAAGGCCTCGTTCGAGAACAGCGCCGTCACTTGCATTGCTTATGCTGATGGCCGTATCATTGGCACGGTACGGGCGCTGTCCGATGGCGTGTGCAATGCCTATGTGGTGGATGTGTGGACACTCAGCGAATATCGCCATCAAGGGTTTGCCAGTACGATGATGCGGCTGGTGCTGGAGAAATTGCCGGGCCAGCATGTGTACCTGTTCACCGACGAGGCGGCGGACTTTTACCGAAAGCTGGGGTTCAAAGAGCAGGGCATTGGTTTGAGTCTGGTCGTCGGGCAGTGGCTGGTCAACGAGTCGTAGCGCGAATTGCCAATTCGCCTACAAAATTTTGGGAGAAGACATTGGCTATAAATTCTTCTGCGATTCGCACATCGCAATTGCGAAAGTTTTACGACGTGCCGGAGCGCGAGGCCGGGCTGGGCGCGGCGATCAAAAGTCTGGTGAAGCGTAGAACCAAGCAAGTGAAAGCCGTTGACGGCGTCACCTTTGAGGTCGCGCCGGGGGAGGTCGTGGGATTTCTGGGGCCCAACGGCGCGGGCAAGACGACGACGCTCAAGATGTTGTCGGGCCTGCTGTATCCCACCTCGGGCGAGTTGAGGGTGTTAGGCCATCTGCCGGAGAAGCGCGAACGGGAATTTCTGCGGCGGATTACGCTGGTGATGGGCAATCGCAACCAACTGGTGTGGGACATCCCGGCCCTGGACTCGTTTGAACTGAACCGCTCGATCTATGGCCTGCCCGAGGCCGAGTTCAAGCGCACCCGCGACGAGTTCATTGAGCTTTTGGAATTGGGGCCGCTGGTGCAAAAGCCAGTGCGCAATCTGTCGCTGGGCGAGCGGATGAAAATGGAGATCGCCGGGGCGCTGTTGCACCGCCCGCAAATGTTGTTCCTCGACGAGCCGACATTGGGCCTCGACGTGACCATGCAAAAGCGCATCCGTCACTTCATTGCCGAATACAACCGGCGCACCGGCGCAACCGTTCTGCTCACCAGCCACTACATGGCCGATGTCGAAGCATTGTGCAAGCGCGTCATCGTCATCCATCACGGCCAGATTTTGTTCGACGGCGGTCTGAGCGGATTGGTCGAACGCTTCTCGGCCTACAAAACGATTGGCTTTACGCTGGATAACGGCGACGTTGACTTAAGCATCTATGGCGAAGTGCGCGAACGCGACGGGGGCCGCGTGGCTCTGCGGGTGCCGAAGGCTGACACCTCGCGGGTGACGGCGCAACTGTTGACCGACCTGCCGGTGGAGGATTTGACGGTGGAGGACGCGCCGATTGAGGATGTGATTGAACGAGTCTTCGCGCAGGAACTGCCGAAGGAGACAGCGCCATGAAGCCGATGCTCGACTTCTACCTGACCAACATGAAGACCGCCATTGTGGTCGAGTTTCAATATCGTGTGGCCGCCTACTTCTACATGATCGGCATGGTGGCTGAGCCGGTGATCTATCTCGTCGTGTGGACGACGATTGCCCGGGCCCAGGGTGGCTCCGTCGGCGGTTACACCCCCGGCCAGTTCGCGGCTTATTACATCGTATGGACGCTGGTGCGCAACATGAACATCGTCTTCACGCCCTACGGCTGGGAGGGCCGCATCCGGCGCGGCGAGCTTTCGGCGATGCTGATGCAGCCCCTCCACCCCCTGCACCGCGATGTGTCGTGGTTCGCCGGCTGGAAGTTCGTCGTCATCCTGCTGTGGCTGCCGATTGCGGTGGCGCTTTACCTTGCCTTCCAACCCACGCTCGATCCGACGCCGTTGGAGATCGCCGTCTTCCTCATCGCCATTTGGGGCGCGTATCTGATCCGCACCATGCTGTTGTGGGCGCTGGGGATGATCAGCTTTTGGACGACGCGAGTGAACGCCCTCTTCGAGTTGTACTTCACCGTCGAGCTTCTGATCTCCGGGCGGCTAGTGCCGCTGTCGTTGATGCCGGAATGGGCGCAGACGCTGGCGAACTTTCTGCCATTCAAATATGCCTTCGGCTTCCCCATTGAAGCATTAGTGGGCCAGTTGACGCCGCCTCAACTCCTCAGCGGCCTCTTCCTGCAATCCTTCTGGATCGTTGCCGGCTTAGTGTTGGTGCAAGTAATGTGGCGGGCGGGGGTGAGGAAGTTTACGGCGGTGGGAGGTTAGAGATTAGAGCATGAACGCACTTAAACTCTTTTGGTCCTACTTCCGCATCGGCGCGCTGAACGAGTTGCAATATCGCGTCAACTTTTTCATGCAGCTGTTCGAGTCGGGGCTGGCGCTGGCGACGGGCCTGATCGGTCTGGCGCTGGTCTCCAGCCACACGACCGAGTTGGCGGGCTGGTCGCGGCCCGAACTGTTGGTGGTGATGAGCGTCCACATTTTC
>Ga0247727_10006615_pt1 | contig 22674 bp, 21 predicted proteins | sample WisWelCaveWW1625_FD_202498 | JGI IMG/M metagenome (GOLD analysis project Ga0247727, IMG submission 202498) | Biofilm microbial communities from Wishing Well Cave, Virginia, United States - WW16-25 | ecosystem: Environmental > Aquatic > Deep subsurface > Groundwater > Cave microbial mat | place...
AACGTCGATATGCCACCGGAGGCTCACAAAACCCAGATTTCTTGTACCCAGTAGCGCTTACTGTATCGATCGCATCAACCGCTTGAAGCGGCGGATGTTTTCGGCTCCTCGGTCTGGGAACTTCGGTCTAGCGCAAGTCGGAGCGGCAGCTGTACGGACCGTCCTTGCTTTCCGTGGGGGTTATCTCTTCCCATTGCATGATGTTATCTCGACCGCATATGTGTTCGGCCTCGCCCCGAGTGTCGAATACCTTGACGATGAATGTTTGCTCCAATCCGAATTTCTTGACGCGGATTGTTCCCTCTGATGCAGTTGGAGACGTGGCTGGCGGTGCTCCGAAGTTGAAGCGCGCGTCGATCCGATAGTGGAGCGAGAGCGAGAGCGCCAACAGCGACAAGCCTAGGCCTACGAAGAGCCAGCGCAACAATCGCATCGATGCCCTTCCATTTGAGGAGGTAGGGCGCAATGCGGCGTAGCCAGCATTGCGCCGCTGCGCGCTCTCCGCAGCCGACGCCATTTGTGGAGAGGTTGGCTCGGCGCAATCGCGCTGCGCACGATTGCGCCCTACTTGTCGGCGCCCAACACCTCCTTCACCAGCCCGCTCGCCTTGCCGAAATCCATACGGCCGGCGTGGCGCTCCTTCAAGACGGCCATCACGCGCCCCATGTCCTTCGGTCCCGCGGCGCCCACCTCCTTCACCGCCGCCGCAATCGCCGCCTTCGCCTCGGCCTCGCTCATCTGCTTGGGCAGGAACTCCTCGATTACGGCGATCTCGGCGGCTTCCTGTTGGGCCTGTTCCGTACGCCCCGCCTTTTCGTAGATGGCGAGCGACTCGCGGCGCTGCTTGATCATCTTCTGCAGCAGCGCCGGGATGTCCTGGTCGGGAATCTTAACTTTGGCCGCAATGTCGCGTTCCTGCAAGGCCGCGGAGATGAGTCTCAGTGCGGAGAGACGCTGCTTGTTTTGTGCCTTCAAGGCAGCCTTGGTCTCCGCCATCAGCCGGTCGCGCATGGGGTGCTCCTTTGCCTTCGGTCATGTATGGGCGCCGATTGGGCCGCGCAAGCCCGCGTTGACCCCGCTCGGGGGTTCCCCTAGTAGGTGGCCGCGGAGAGCGGACATGAGCCAAGCAACACCCAAGCCCTGGACGGATGCGCCGCTGACGGGCCGGCTGGTGCTGGCCGACGGCACGGTCATCAGCGGACAGGGGCTCGGCGCCACCGGCTCGGCGGTCGGCGAAGTTTGCTTCAATACGGCGATCACCGGCTATCAGGAGATTCTGACCGACCCGTCCTACGCCGGCCAGATCATCACCTTCACTTTTCCCCACATCGGCAACGTCGGCACCAACCGGGAAGACACCGAAACGTCCAATCTTGCCATGCGCTCGGGCGTGCGCGGCTGCGTGCTGCGCGCTCAGGTGACCGAGGCATCGAACTACCGCGCCTCAGACCCGCTGGACCAGTGGCTCAAGGCTCGCGGCATCGTTGCGCTGGCGGGAGTTGACACGCGCGCTCTCGCCGCCCGCATCCGCGAAAGGGGCATGCCGAACGGCGTGATCGCGCATGAGCCTTCAGGCAAGTTCAACCTCGAGCAGCTCCAGCGAGAAGCCAAGGCCTGGCCGGGGCTCGAGGGCATGGACCTGGTGCCCGAGGTCACGGCCGGCCAGAGCTATACCTGGGACGAGGTGCGCTGGGCCTGGGGCAAGGGCTACGGCCGGCAGGAGAGACCGGAGCTGCACGTTGTCGCCGTGGATTACGGCCTCAAGCGCAACATCCTGCGCTGCCTCGCCACCGCCGGCTGCAGGGTGACGGTGGTGCCGGCCAAGGCGAGCGCCGAGGAGATTCTGGACCGCCGTCCGGACGGGGTGTTTCTTTCCAACGGTCCCGGCGATCCGGCCGCCACGGGTGAGTACGCGGTGCCGGAGATAAAGAAGCTGGTCGCGTCGGGGCTGCCGGTGTTCGGCATCTGCCTCGGCCATCAGATGCTGGGGCTGGCGATCGGGGCCAGGACCCACAAGATGCATCAGGGCCACCACGGCGCGAACCACCCGGTGAAGGATTTCACCACCGGCAAGGTCGAGATCACGTCCATGAACCACGGCTTCGCCGTCGACCGCGGCACGCTTCCGGCCGACGCGGAGGAGACGCATCGCTCGCTGTTCGACGGCTCAAACTGCGGGCTCAGACTGAAGGGCAGGCCGGTGTTCTCGGTGCAATACCACCCGGAGGCTTCACCCGGACCCGAGGACAGCCACTACCTCTTCAAGCGCTTCGTCAACCTGATGCGCGAGAGGAAAGGGTTACCGACGACCAGCGAGCGTTGAGGCAGGGGCGTTGGATTGTCTGGCATCCTCAACGCTTGCAGTTGGCCTCGGGCCTCACAGCCCCGCTCCTGATCTGCCACGGCGGCAAAGACGACGGTTGCTTCCAGCATGCCGTTTCCCGCAACGCGGGGCAGCCCTTTTTTTTCGCCTCGCCGTCCGGCCGGGGGTAGGTAGCCCCCGAATTTCCGGCGTTCCCCGGCCACGCCAGGCGGCCTACGCGCGATTTCCCCGAAATGGGAAATAACCGAGCGCTCTGCGGCCTCCCGTACGGCGCCATATACAACCACGGAACCAATCAACGGGAGTTTATGGTTTGCCGGAGCGTGCTACTTCGCGAGCTCGCGCGAGCGCCGGGTCGCGGCCGCCACGGCCTTGCGCAGGAGCTCGGGCAGGCCGTTCTCCGCCGTCAGCACCTCGAGGGCCGCAAAGGTGGTGCCGCCGGGCGAGGTGACATTCCGGCGAAGCACGTCGGCATCCAAATCCGAACGATGCAGGAGCTCTCCTGCGCCGGCCACTGTCCAGCGCGCCAACTGGCGCGCGAGCTCGGGCCTCAGCCCGGCCTGGATGCCTGCCTCGGCGAGGCACTCGGCGAAGTAGAAGACATAGGCCGGCCCTGACCCCGATACGGCCGTCACGGCGTCCATGAGGCCCTCTTCGCGGATCCACACCACTTCGCCCACGGCCCGCAACAGCTGGTCGCAGGTTTCCCGCTGCGCCGCCGTGACGTGCGGGTTGCCCACCGCCACGGTGATGCCGCGGCCGACCGATGCTGGCGTGTTCGGCATGGCCCTGACCACGGCGGTGTCCTTGGGCAGATGCGCTTCGAAACCCTCGATGGGGCGCCCGGCAGCGACGGACAGCACCACGGTCCTCCTGCCTGCGAGCCGCGCCAGGGGCGGGAACACCTGGTGCATCACCTGCGGCTTGACCGCGACCACGAGCACCGCGGGGGCCTCGGGCAGCGAGCGGGCCTCGGCCTGCAACAAAATGCCATGCCGATCGAGCTGCTCCTTGACGTGCGGTGGCGGTGCCGGATCCTGAACGACGAGGCGCGCTGGATCAAGACCGCGTTCGAGCCAGCCGCTGAGGAGCGCGGAGCCCATGTTGCCCGCGCCCGCGAGCAGGAGGGGGCCGTCCAACTTGAAGGTCATGACACGTACGCTCATCGACCGTTGCCAGATCAGGCGGACGCAGTGCGCGCGCTAGCAAGAGTATGCTTCAACCGCCTGGGTAAGTTTAGGCCCGGCCTTCGGTCTCGAACATCGACGAAGCCAGCGCCTCGCGGCTCTCCTTGCCGGCCCAGACCACGAACTGGAAGGCCTGGTAGTAGCGCTCGCAGGCCTCCAGCGCCAGTTTGAACAGAGCTTCGCATTGGCCTTCGGTCGCCAGGGCGCCGTTCAGCATTAGTCCGTGGCGATACATGATCAGGCCCTCGTGCAGCCACACATCGAAATGGCCGAGCCAGAGCTGCTCATTGATCTGGGCCACCAGGCGATAGACCTCGTTGAGGCGGTTCTCGGGGATCTTGGCGTCGAAGGCAGAGGCGATATGCAGCGTCTCGAGATCGCCGCGCCAATTGAGCGAGACGTGGTAGTCGGTCCACTGACCGGAGACCGTCAGCGTCAGCTCGTCCTCGCCGGCGCGGTCCATCGCCCAGCCGTGCTTGCTGGCGATGTGCTCGACCAGATCGAGTGGATTGTTGATGCGGGTCTGGCCTGAATCGGCGCTTGCCATTTGTCTGCAGCTCCTCTAGCGCGCGTTGTGCTCGCGCTTTTCGTCCTAACCGATCGGCAGCCCGTATATCCGCCGGCAGTCGTTAACGATTCATGACGTAGGCGAGCGGCATGAGCGCCGCAAGCCAGCCGCCCCAATCTCCACGGCCAAAATGACCGCCAGGCGGCGAGATCTGTGCAAAAGACCAAAGTCGAATATTCCGGCCACCCGCCGCTATTGGCGCAACCGCGCCAATTCGGCCTCGAGCTCCGTCACACGTGCGCTCAGGCGCTCGTTTTCGTCGCGCGCTTTGGCAGCCATCTCCTTGACCGCCTCGAATTCCTCGCGCTGCACTACGTCCATGTCGCGCAGGATGCGCTCGCCCTGCGCCTTCATCAGCGTTTCAACTTCCCGGCGCATACCCTGGGCGGCACCAGCCGCATCGGTGAGGAGCTTCGCCAGCTCGTCGAGGAAGCGGTTGGTCGTCTGTGTCATGGCGCTCTCACGGATCTGCCGGGCCGCGCGCCCGAGATATCGACTAGTATCATGGGGATCGAGCCTGACCCGATCAAGCCGCGCACCTTGACAGCCAACAGCCGCTGCCGGAACGTCTGCCAATGCGCTTTCTCGCCATCCCCTTCCCGGACATCAATCCCGTAGCAATCCCGCTCGGACCGTTGTCGATCAAATGGTACGGGCTTGCCTATATCGCGGGTTTGCTGCTCGGTTGGCTCTATATCAGGCGCTTGCTGGGTCAGAACCATTTGTGGGCCAGCGGCAACCCTCCCCTTGCGCGGCAAGCGACGGACGATCTGTTCATCTATGTGGCGGTCGGTGTCCTGCTGGGGGGGAGGCTCGGATACGTCCTGTTCTACGATCCGCGCCACTTTCTCGCGCATCCGCTGGATATCCTGGCGGTCTGGCGGGGTGGCATGGCGTTTCATGGCGGGCTCGTCGGCTCCATCATCGCTGCCATTATCTTCGCCCGCCGCTTCAAGGCCGATGCATGGAGCGTCCTCGACGTTTGCGCCGCGGCCGTTCCGATCGGGCTGTTCTTCGGCCGACTCGCCAACTTCATCAACGCCGAGCTGTGGGGCCGGCCCACAACCGTCCCCTGGGCCATGGTGTTTCCTGGAGCTGCCGGGCCTATCGAGCGCCACCCCAGTCAGCTCTACGAGGCGTTCTTCGAGGGTCTCGTGCTGCTCGCCGTGCTGTGGTGGCTCACGCACAGGATGCTGGCGCTGCGGCGACCCGGTGTGGTGGCGGGAAGCTTCCTCCTCGGCTACGGCCTGGCCCGCTCGTTCTGCGAATTCTTCCGCGAGCCCGACCCGGGCCATATTCTGACCCTTGGCCCCTTCACGGCCGGCATCTTCTACTCCCTGCCGATGATCGTCGCAGGCTTGTGGATCTTGCGCGAGACCAGCAAGCGCACCCCGGCCGTTGCCGATGTCCAAAGCCCAAGCTGACACCGCGGCCTGCACGTTTCTCGCCGAGCTGTGCGAACGGCTGGGCCGCGACGGGCCGATGCCGGTCGATCGGTTCATGCAAACCTGCCTCAATGACCCGGTACGCGGCTATCGGCAGAAGTCGCAAACGATCGGCGCCGACGGCGACTTCGTCACAGCTCCTGAGATCAGCCAGGTCTTCGGCGAGCTGATCGGACTCTGGTGCGCGGTGGCCTGGGAGGGCATGGGCCGACCGGCGCCGCTGCGCCTAGTCGAGCTGGGGCCGGGGCGAGGCACCCTGATGCGCGATGCCTTGCGGGCGGCGAAAGCTCAGCCACGGTTTCTGGAGGCCGCGACCGTGCACATGATTGAGATCAGCCCTCCCTTGCGCCGGTCGCAGCGGAGGCTGCTGCTGCCGCAAAGCGAAGCGATGGAGAGAGCCCCAAGCATCACATGGCACGACGCTTTCGACGAAGTGCCGGCGGGCGCGACCATCGTCATCGCCAACGAATTCTTGGACGCCCTGCCAATTCGACAGCTCGTCCACCACGACGGCGCCTTGCGGGAGCGCGTTGTCGAGGCCGCGTCCGGCGGCGGTCTGCGCTTCGCGGCAGGGCCCAAGGTCGATTACGCGAGCGAAACGCCGCCCCAAGGTGCCATCGTCGAATTGCGAGCTGGCGAGGAGGAACTTTTCGCCGCGCTCGCGGCGCGCGCAGCACCCCTCCTCGCGCTATTCCTCGACTACGGCCCGGCGGGCGCATCGTTCGGCGATACCTTGCAGGCGGTGCGGAGCCACGCTTACTGTGACCCGTTGGCCGAACCTGGCAAGGCGGATCTGACGGCGCATGTGCAATTCGGCACCCTGGCCGGCAAGGCACGCACGGCCGGCCTGGCGGTCGAAGGACCGATCACTCAAGCCGAATTCCTCGGGCGGCTTGGGATCGTCGAGCGGACGGCCCGGCTGATGGCCACCAATCCGCACCGCGCGGGAGAAATCGAAACGGCGACGCAGCGACTCGTATCGCCCACCGGCATGGGACAGCTGTTCAAGGCGATGGCCGTGCGCTCGCCGGGGCTTCCTCCGCCTCCGGCGTTCGGCTAGGACCTCGCGCCATGGTTCACCCGATCCTTGCCGATGAACTCGCGGACGTAGTTGGCATCACGCATGGGTTCTTCACGCGCAGAGGCGGTGTGTCGAAGGGCATCTACGCCAGCCTCAACTGTGGCGCCGGCTCCAAGGACGACCCGGCGTCGGTCAGGGAGAACCGCGCGCGTGTCGCCAAACGGCTGGGGGCGGGCGAACTCGTCTCCGCCTATCAGGTGCATGGTACGACCGCCCTGGTCGTCGACGAGCCCTGGCCCGACAACAGGCGACCGCAGGCCGATGCCCTGGTGACGGCGAAACGCGGGCTGGCGCTTGGCGTGCTTACGGCAGACTGTGCCCCCGTCTTGCTGGCCGAGCCGCAAGCCGGAATCATTGCGGCGGTTCATGCGGGTTGGCGTGGCGCCTTGGCCGGCATCATCGAGGCCGCCCTTGACGCCATGGAGGAGCTGGGCGCCGCGCCCCGGCGGATCTGCGCCTCCGTCGGTCCCTGCATTGGCCAGCGCGCCTACGAGGTAGGGCCGGAATTCGAAGCGGATTTTCTCAAGCACGACGCGGCCAACGCGCACTTTTTCGCCAGGACCGGCGCCGAAATGCGCCCGCGCTTCGACCTGCCCGGCTATGTTGTCCACCGGCTTCGGCAAGCGGGCGTGGCTCGAACCGGCGGCGTCACGGAATGTAGCTTTACCCGGCAAGAAGATTTCTTCAGCTACCGCAGATGCCGCCTCCGCGGCGAGGCCGACTACGGGCGGCAGATTTCCGCCATCGTATTGACTTAGTGTTGGGTTTCCACAATTTTAAAGTGCCCGAACAACCCGTGTGTTAGGGATGCTTGAGGTTTTTCCCTGGTTTGTCGGGACTGACATATTGTCAGGGGGAAGGGAGTCTGCTGGGGTAACGGCTGTAGAATCACCCGCCGCAGGGTTTGTAAGTCGGCAGCCGGGATTCAACTGGACTTCAAGGACAGGGGGGACGTCACGGTGACGACCACGGACGCTGCTGCGGCGCGGCGCCAGAGCTTTGCGGTGGCGCTGGCCGCTGTAATTGGTGTTGCAGGCCTTAGCCTTGCAGGGTGTGGCGGTTCGCTGTTCGATTCGGCAAGCAGCGCCCCACAGGAGACGCCTCCGCCCAAGGCGGTGGCGGAGGCGCCCGTTGCCAAGGTTGCGATAAACTCGATCGTTGGCCCGCCCGACGCGCTCGGCAAGCAACTCCACCAGGAATTTGCGTCGGCGCTCGAAAAGCAGCGCGTCGGCGTGGCGCACAAGAAGGACGAGCGCGCCGACTTCAACCTGCGCCCGTATGTTCTCGCGGCGAAAGAAAAGGCCGGGACCAAGGTCTCCTATGTCTTGGATGTTTCCGAGCCGGCCGGCAAGCGTGTGAACCGCTTTGCGGGCGAGGAGCTTGTGGCCGGCAGTCCATCCCAGGACCCCTGGGCCGCGATAACACCCACGGTCGCCCAGGCAATCGCGCTCAAGGCAACGAGCGCGTTCGTCGCGTGGTTACCCAGCGCCCGCCCGTCTGCTGTAGCAGAGACGACGACTCCGCCAGTTGGCGTGGGCGTGCCAAAGAGCGACGTCATCGGCCGGACGCCGCGACCGGTCGCCAAGAAGACGGCAGCGTCGCCCCCGCCGTCGGCCCAGACTACAGGCAGCATTTTCAGGGACGGCAACTTGACGGCTTTGGTCCCCTCGGTGACCGGAGCGCCAGGCGACGGCAAGGCCTCCCTTACGGCTGCCATCCAGCGTGAGCTGCAGACCAAGGGGGTAGCTCTGGCCGACCGGCCCACGTCCGCTGCGTACCGTGTCGAGGGCGCGGTGACGCTGGGCGAAACCCGCGAGGGCAAGCAGCCCATCCAGATCGAATGGGTCGTAAAGGATCCTCAAGGCAAGAAGCTGGGCACGGTTTCACAAAAGAACGATATCCCCGAGGGTGCGCTCGACGACAAGTGGGGAAGTACCGCGGACCAGGCTGCAAAAGCCGCAGTGCAGGGTATCCTCAAACTTCTGCCGGCGGCCGACAAGGGATGAGCTGACCCCTCGCGCGCGGCCGAAGGCGCAGCGGATTGGGCCAGGTAGCCAAAGGTCTGAGTTCACACCCGTTTGCATGGCACGGCGCCACTTGCTAGAACGCGCCAGTGCGAACGGAGTGTCTTCGCAGATGCCCTTCGATACGCGAGACGCGAACCGTAGCCGGGGAGCGACGCGCATGAAGCTCGTTGCGGGCAACAGCAACCGCCCGCTGGCCGACGCCATTGCGGGAATCTTGAACCTCCCGCTCACCAAAAGCGTTGTCAGACGCTTCGCGGACATGGAGGTGTTCGTCGAGGTGCAGGAGAACATGCGCGGCGAGGACGTGTATGTCCTGCAGTCGACCTCGTTTCCGGCCAACGACAATCTGATGGAGCTGCTGATCCTGGTCGACGCGCTGAAGCGGTCGATGGCGCGGCGCATCACCGCGGTCATGCCCTACTTCGGCTACGCCCGGCAGGACCGCAGGCCCGGCCCGCGCACGCCCATCTCGGCCAAGCTGGTGGCCAACCTGATCGAGCGCGCCGGCGTCGACCGGGTGATGACCGTCGATCTGCATGCCGGCCAGATCCAGGGCTTCTTCGATATCCCGACCGACAATCTGTTCGCCGCCCCCGTCATGGTGCGCGACATCCAGGAGCGCTATGGCGTCGCCAACCTGGTGGTGGTCTCGCCCGATGTCGGCGGCGTGGTGCGTGCCCGCGGGCTTGCCAAGCGCATCGACGTGCCGATCGCCATCTGCGACAAGCGCCGCGAGCGGGCGGGCGAGTCCGAAGTCATGAACGTGATCGGCGAGGTCGACGGCAAGCGCTGCATCCTGATCGACGACATCGTCGATTCCGGCGGCACCCTGGTGAACGCCGCCAACGCTCTGCTGGAGAAGGGCGCCACCGAGGTCATCGCCTACATTACCCACGGCGTGCTCACGGGCGGCGCCGTCGCCAAGATCGACAGCTCCAACCTCAAGACGCTGGTCATCACCGACTCGATCCAGCCGACCGAGGCCGCCAAGGCCGCCGCCAACATCCGCGTGCTGTCGATCGCACCGCTGCTGGCCGAGGCCATCGCCCGGACGGCGAGGGAGGAGAGCGTGTCGAGCCTGTTTTACTGAGCGGGGGTCCGATCTGCCCACGGCGTCAGGTAAACCGCGGCGGCGACGCTGAGCCCGAAAGCGGCCATCGAAGCACCAACGAGCGCGAACAGGCTCCACACCGGCGCTGCGCTTGCCGCAAGCCACCAGCCCCCGGCCGCGATCACGAACAGCCGTACGGTTCCGGCGAGCACCGGTGCCAGCACCTTGCCTGAGCCCTGCGAGGCGAAATAGAGGCTCAAGCCCAGCCCGACGAAGGCAAACCCGGGGCCGGCCCAGCGCAGATACAGGTTGGCGGCGGCGCGAACGGCCGGGTCGCTCGTGAACAGCCCCGACCACATATCGGGGGCAATCGTCACGATCAGCCCAATAGCACCCAGCGCAGCCACCGCGACCGCCGCGGCGGTCCATGCCACGCGCTGCGCGCGGGCGATATCGCGGGCCCCGATGGCCATGCCGACCATCGGCACGCTGGCGACGCCGATCGCGAACACGATCGGGACCAGCAGGAACTCCAGCCGGGCGCCGATGCCGTAGCCTGCCAGCGCCTCGGTGCCGAAGCCTGCCACCAGCCGGGTCAGGATCAGCACCGTGAGCACGACTTGCAGCGGTCCGAGCGAGGACACGGCGCCCACCTTGAGGATGTCGAGGAACATCTCGCGGCGGAGGGCGACACCCGAGAGCCTAAGCGTCAGACGCCCGCGCCCGGAGGACAGGAACCAGAACAGGAATAGCGTGGCCGCCGCAGAGGCGATGACGAGGCCCGAGGCCACGCCTGCCAGGCCAAAGCGTGGGATCGGGCCGATACCCAGTCCTAGCGCGCCGCCGAGCGCGATCTGCAGGGCCGACGCCGTGAGCAGGGCGAGCGAGGGCACGCGCATGTTGCCCGTGCCGCGCACGATGGAGGCGAAGATGTTGAGCAGCCAGGTGAGCACCGCCCCGGCCAGCGCGATGTCGGCATAGCCGAGCGCCTCGTCCAGCACTGCCCCGGAGCCGCCGAGCGTGCGAAAGATCGGCGCGCTGAAAGCCGCAAACACCACGCTGAAGACGAGGCCCGCCGCTCCACCGATCACCACGGCGTGCAGCGCCAGCGCCTCGGCCCGTGCGACGTCGCCGGCGCCGATCGCGCGGCTGATCGCAGACGAGACGCCGCCGCCCATGGCTCCGGCCGACAGCATCTGCATCAGCATAATCATGGGGAAGACGAGGGCGATGGCCGCGAGCGCCTTCGTGCCCAGCACGCCGACGTAGACGGTCTCGGCTATGGCCACCAGCGCCACAACCAGCATCGCCGCCAGGTTCGGCAGCGTCAGCCGCAGGAGCGTCGGCAGGATCGGCGCCTCGAGCAGAGCGTTCGCGCTCCGCGTCGCGGGAGGGGCGGTTGCCGTGGCGGTCATCGGGCTGGTTCTCCGTCGGGACTTGGCATCGATGTCAGGCCGACGCAGCGGCCGAGCCACCAGAGGCCACGGCTTGCACCGCCGCGCGGCGCAGCTTCGTCAGAGATGCGAGGTGAAACAGGATCGACAGCGGCACCAGAAAGACCGGGATCAGCACCAGCGGGAACGCCGAGATGAGCTCGTTCGGCCTATCGAACGCGAACAGCTGCAGGGGCGACGGCGCGGTCATGAACCCAGTCGCGATCGCCACCGCCAGATCGGCGAGCCCGAGAATATTCCACGCTCGGACCGAGTTGCCGCGAACGGCAGGATTGCGCGCGTAGGTCCACGCAACGATCGGGGCCATCAGCCCCACCGTGAAATCGCCGAGCCCTGCCGGCAGCGCAAACAAGCCGGGCAAGCTGCCGGCGGCAAACAGAAAAACGAAAACCACACCCAGGGCGCGGTAGAGCTGCACACCCACCAACCATTGCTGGGGCACCGCGTCGATGATGCCCGAGACAACTGGCGAGTACCAGATCAACAGGCCGCCGATCAGGACCGGCGCCAGGATCGCGTATTGAATCGTAGGCATGCGATCGGCGACGCCGCGATAGACGCCGAGCCATGCCAAGGCGGCCGTCGCCACGAACCAGCCGATGAGAACGAGCGCCGATACTCCAACTACTGTTCCGCGCAGCCGGGCCGTCCCATTGGCGTTGGTCAGCGCACGGTGGAGGCCGACCAGGACCACGACGATCATGCCGATGCTGCTGAGCACCGTGTAAGGAAGAAGGTAGAAGGGACCGTGCACGAGAGCTCTCCGCCGAAGGTCCAGTCAGTAGATGGGCGATAGTGACTTCCGAATATATAGTCACTTGATGGAGGCAAGCCAATCAGCTAATTGTGATGCATGGCGACTGGATATGGACAGACTTGCCCGGTGGCGCGGGCGCTCGATGTGATCGGCGAGAAGTGGTCGCTGCTGATCCTGCGCGACCTGTTGCGCAAGGGGCCACTGCGCTTTCAGGAGTTCGAGCAGGGGCTCCCAGGGGTGGCGCCGAACACGCTTTCCGCACGCCTCAAGGCGCTGGAGGCGCAGGGCGTGATTGCCACCCGCCTCTATGAAAGCCATCCGCCGCGCTACCAATACTTCCTCACCGACAAGGGCAAGGCACTGGGCCCAGTTCTGAAGGCGCTCTACGCCTGGGGCGAACGCTACAGCTGAGCGGATGCGCGCATGCAGCGTTGCCCTGCGCCCGTTCGCCTATGATAGGCTGTGCCGGCAAGGGATCGGGGAGGCCCAATCGTCATGGCCACATTTCTCATTTGTCACGGCGCCTGGTCGGCCGGCTGGGCGTGGAAGAAGGTGCGGCCGCTGCTGCGGGCCGCCGGCCACGAGATCTTCACCCCGACCTACACCGGGCTCGGTGAGCGCGCGCATCACGTAAGCCGCGCCATCAACCTGGAAACCCACATCACCGACGTCCTGGCGGTGCTGGACTGCGAGGACCTGAACAACGTCGTGCTGGTAGGGCACAGCTATGGCGGCATGGTAGCGACCGGGGTCGCCGACCGGGCCGCCGAGCGCATCGCCAAGCTGATCTACCTCGATGCCTTCGTGCCGAGCCATGGTCAAAGCCTGTTCGACATGCTGCCCGCGCAGGAGCGTGGGCGGCGTCAGGAGGGGGCAACCGCCAACGGCGATGGCTGGCTGCTGGCCCCCAATCCACCGCCGCCCGACACCGCTCCGGAGGATGTCGCCTGGATTACAGCGAGGCGCCGCTGGCAGCCTATAGGCTGCTTCACGCAGCCCCTCCTCATGAAGAGCCCCAATCCCTCCCTGCCGCGCAGCTACATCTACTGCACACGCCTCGGGCCGGGCGACCCGTTCGGGCAGTTTGCAAGGCGCTTTCGTGCAGACCCGACATGGAAATTCTATGAGATCGACGCCAGTCACAGCCCCAACGTTACCGCGCCGCAGGCGCTGGCACGCCTTCTGGACCAAATCGCCCGATGAGTAGCGATGAGAGGCGGCGCAACCGGCCGCACGACAAGGCGGGCGAAGGGTTGGCTGCACCCGAGCCGGGCCTTACGCCGGCGGAGCTAGTTGCGCGTGCGGCGTCCTTCAGGGCGCAGCTGCGCGCCGAGCAGGATCAGTCCGAGGCGCGCGGCTGCCACTCGCCCGAGCTGCAGGAGGCGTTCGTTAAGGCCGGCTTCTACCGTGCGCTGCAGCCCAAGCGCTTCGGCGGCTACGAGTTCGACTACACGTCCTTCTACCGCGCGATGGTCGAGATCGCCCGCGGCGACCCTGGGGTTGCCTGGTGCCTGATCCTGGGAGCTACCCACTGTGCACAGATAGCTGCGCATTGGCCCGAGCAGGCGCAGATCGAGCTGTTCGGCCCCGACGGGCACTTCATCGCGCCACATCGTGCTGCCGGCCCGGCCGGCAGATGCAGGCGCGGCGATGGCGGCTACGTGGTCGAGGGCGTGTGGAACTATGCCTCCGGCGTTCCCTACGCCACACACTTCATCGGCAACGTCATGGTCGAGGGAACCAGCGAGCAGGTGGTGTTCATCGTGCCGCGCAGGAGCATCGAGATCCTCGACGACTGGGGCGGCGATGCGACGCTTGGCATGCGCGCCAGCGGCTCCAACGGCGTCAAGATCAGCGAGGCGTTCGTGCCCGGGCATCACGTCGTGCCGGCGGGACGGGCGCTGTGGTCGGCCGATGATATCGGTGCCGGGACGCACGGCACGCGCCTGCACGGCAACCCCATGTATCTCGGGCGCATGATGGGCCCCTACCACGCGTCGCTCATTACCACGGTGATCGGCGCGGCCAGAGCAGCACTCGACGAGTTCGAGGACGTCTCCCGAGCCCGCACCACCCGCTTCCCGCCGGGCCTGCCCTGGTACCAGCACGTCGACGTGCAGCGTCCCTTCGGCCAGGCGCTGATGCTGACCGACACCGCCGAGGCGGTGCTCGTCCAGGGCTGCGAGATGTACATGGCCTATTGCCGGCGCTGGGCCAGCGACGGCACCCCCTTCGCGGTCGAGGACAGCCTGCGCCTGTGGGGTATGCTGCTCAATGCCGGCGGGCTCGCCTGCGATGCTGTCGATCTCCTTTTTCGCGCCGCCAGCTCGACCGCGGCCAAGAAGGGCCAGCGCATCGAACGCTACTACCGTGACTGCGCCATGTACCGCAGCCACACCTCCTCGCAGTTCGCCAACCTCGCCTCCGGCCTCGGCCGGCTGCAGTTCGGTCTGCCCATGGGGATGTATGGGATCTAGGCGGCGGGTGCCCGCCATTCTTGGCTCAACCGCTTCTACGGACAAAAAAGGCCGGCAACGACGCTCACAGCATCGGAGGGAGGACACCATGGCCAGCCGCATAGTCGACATCTCCGTTGCGTTGCAGAGCGACATTGCTTCCGACCCACCGGGCAACGAGCCGAAGATCGCCTACATCGGCCACAAGGAGAGCGCGCCCCAGGTGTGCGCCTTCTTTCCCGGCCTGACGCCCGCTGACCTGCCCGACGGCGAGGGCTGGGCGGTGGAACGGGTCGAGATGTCGACCCACAACGGCACGCATCTCGACGCGCCCTGGCACTTCGCCTCCACCATGGACGGCGGCAAGCGCGCCATCACCATCGACGAGGTGCCGCTGGAGTGGTGCTTCCAGCCGGGGGTGAAGCTCGACTTCCGCCATTTCTCCGACGGCTACGTGGCAACCGCAGCTGACGTCGAGGCCGAGCTGAATCGCATCGACCACAGCTTGCAGCCCCTCGAGATCGTGCTGGTCAACACCTCGGCGGGTGCGCGCTACGGCAAGCCCGACTATGTGCCCACCGGATGCGGCATGGGCCGCGAAGCGACGCTCTATCTCACCTCGCGCGGGGTGAAGATCACCGGCACCGACGCCTGGTCGTGGGACGCGCCGTTCGTGCACACGGCGAAGAAATACGCCGAGACCAGGAATGCGAAGCTGATCTGGGAGGGACACAAGGCGGGCCGCGAGATCGGCTACTGCCACATCGAGAAGCTCTCCAACCTGGAGAACCTGCCGGCGACCGGCTTCAAGGTCGCCTGCTTCCCGGTGAAGATCAAAGGCGCCTCGGCCGGCTGGACGCGCGCCGTCGCCATTTTTGAGGAGTGACTCCGAAAGGAACGCAGTCCATCGGCCGACAGTGGGCGCCGCGTGCTTCGCGGATACGTGGTTCACGAGCCCGATCAGCCCGTAAGGCCGCCACAGTGATATACAAGAAGATTAGCTCGCTTTCTCTGTCCACTTGGGCTTGCGAGGGCGTGGACCAAAGACCGATTGGTAGTGAAGCAGCGATCCACCGTCCGGTTGCGGGATACGCTCAGTCTTCAAAACCGGCGAAATATTCGCGTGCTCCTTGATGATGCCTTTGTGGATCGTCGAGTCAGCGAACACGAAGTCATATCCAAACATCGCAGTGAGCTTATTGATGCGCCTTACTGGATCACGCCCCTTTAGGCGAGCGTAGGCAATCCCCTTGCGACCATGCCGAGATTTCAATGCAGGATGGCCGCGGAGAACATGATGGGTGTCGATTGGCACCAAGAGCTCGACGCGCCCGCCATAGGGGTCCGACTGGTAGGGTTGAAGCGATTCCATCGGACGATCGGCGTCGAAGTACATGACCGGGTTATCGTTCGTTAAGAGGGGCACGTCCGTTTCGTTGCAAAGGATTTCGAAGCCCAGACCTTTGAGTACGATGGCGAATCCCTTAACGAGGGTGGGCATGGCGTGAATGGATGCATGAGGATTGATCGCAACGTCGAAATGATCGATGGTAATGCCTTGCGGCAGGGACGGTAGCTTTCCCTTCTTATCGAGTAACCGCATGGTCGACTTGACCATCGCGGCTTGCATAAGTTCAGCAGCATCGCGAGCAGCGGGGACGCGAACGCGCAAAGCTGCGATGAAGCCGAATAGTGGCTCAAGCGCATCATTGATGTTGTCACGCTGCCGGATTCGGGCGACCAGCGCCGGCCATTTCGACTCGACCTTACGATCGAACAAATCCTCCAAAGCGTTATGATCCCATTCGCCGTCCGGCTTTGGTTGAGAGTAGTAGTCTCGAATCAATGCAATGTTGCGCGGGGTAGTGTGGATCGGCTCCTGCTGGTCCGTGTGCTTCCGGAAGGCAAAGATCTTCCCGCCAGCATCGGTGAAATGCCTTAAGTAGGCGACAGGGATGAAGTGGTGGCGCCTCTTGCTGTTTTGAGGCTTCGCTACCCGTTCCGTAGTCATTGGAGCTACCATCACCTCACAGGGGTGCCGTTCGTGACAGCGAGAGCCCTTGCCTCGTGTTTTGCTCGCACCTCGCGCGCGTTCTTCTCACCTTCATCAAAGATGGCCTGGGCGTTGGGCAATACAACCGTGCGATTGAGTGCCGAGATGGCGCTGATGAACTGGACCGCGACGGTGCTACCTTCACATGGCGGTCTGCTTGTGGCCTACCTACGTGATTCGGTCGAGTAGCATCTATCCTGGCCAGCCCCGTTCGTGTGCCGACGGATCCGCGCTCCAGCTCGCAAAGCTGGGTCTCGACCGCCTGGCGCACGAGTTTCTCGCTGTCGCCGATGCGTGGGCCGAAGCCAGCGATCCAGTGCAGGGGTAGCCGCCATCACCCCGGCAGGCGGCGGGCGGCCTTGCGCATGTCCTTCCACGGATCTGCGACATGCGTCAGCCGGTGGAGCAGATTGGCCACCGTGAAGCGGCCCGAGCGCATCTCGGGGGCCAACTCCTCCCAGGCGAGCGGCGTCGACACCGTGGCTTCCGGCCGCGCTCGCGACGAATAGGCGGCCACCGCCGTGGCACCACGGCCGTTGCGCAGATAGTCGACAAAGATACGTCCGCGGCGCGCCTGTTTCGACGCCGTTGCCAGATACATGCCCGGACTGTCCGCAGCCATGGACCTGGCAAGCGCGTGCGCAAAATCCTTGACGGCGGCCCAATCCGCATGCGGCTTGAGCGGCGCATAGACATGCAGGCCCTTGCCGCCGGTGGTCTTCACGAAGCTGTCGAGGCCAGCCGTCTTCAGGCGGTCCCGCACCTCGACAGCAGCGCTCGCCACATCGGGCCAGTCCACCTCCGGGGAAGGATCGAGATCAAAGGTGATGCCGTCGGGTCTTTCGATCTTGTCGAGCGCGGCGCCCCACACGTGGATCTCGAGCACCGAGGCCTGCACCAGCGACAGCAAGCCTTCGACGTCCCTTATGGCGAGAATCTCCTCGCCATCTTCCGGGTCCCGCGAGCGCAACACGTGCTCTCCAATCCCGGCCCAGGCGTGCTTCTGGAAGAAGCAGCCCTCGTCGACGCCACCCGGGCAGCGCACCAAGGACAGAGGGCGGTTCACAATGTGGGGCGAGATCCACGGCCAGAGCTCAGCGTAGAACTCCGCCAGTCCCTGCTTAGTGACACCGGCCGATGGCCACAACACCCTGTCGGGGTGCGTGAGCGCAACCGAAAGCGCTGCCGCGGTCCCTGCTGTCGCAGTGGGCTTGGCGCGGACGACATCGGCGGCCTCTTTGTCGGTCCTGAGCCCCTTGAACACGGCGTGGCGGACGATGCCGTCGGCGGTCCAGCCGCGGAACTCAACGTCGGCGACCAGCAGCGGTTTCACCCAGCGCACGTTGCGGCGGCTGTCGGCCGGCGGCGGCATGTCGAGCGCCGGCGCAGCGATGCGAATCCCTTCGAGGCGCTGCCAGAGGTCCTCGGCGACCGTGTTCGAGTAGCCCGAACCTACCCGGCCGGCGTACAGAAGCTTGCCTTTCGCATGCACGCCCGCCACCAGCGATCCGATGGCGCGGCGCTGCGTGGTCGAGGGCACATAGCCGATGATGACGAGCTCGTGGCCGTCGACGCATTTCGATTTCAGCCATGCGTTGGAGCGGCCGGGGCGATATTTCCCGGTCTTGAGCTTGGAGACTATGCCTTCGAGGCCGAGCCGGCAGGCGTGCGTCAGCATGATGTCGCCGCGCTCGGTGAAGTGCTCGCTGAATTTCAGCACTCCGGCGTCCGCAGTTGCGAGCAGCCGGGCGAGCGCGGCCTTGCGGTCGATCAGGCAAGCGGGCGTCAGATCGAAACCATCAAGGTGCAGGAGATCGAAAAGATAATAGCGGAAGCGGTCGCTTTTTCCTTCGCTCAGGTCGGCCTGCAGGGCGCCGAAATCGGGCGCGCCCGTTTCGGATTCCACCACCACCTCCCCATCGAGCAGCGCGGTGAGGATCGGCAGCTGCTCCAGCGCCTTCTCCAGCGATGGAAATTTCGACGTCCAATCGAGGCCGCTGCGCGTCTTGAGCTTTACGCGGCCACGGTCGATGCGGGCGATCAGCCGATAGCCGTCGAACTTGACCTCGTGCACCCAGCCTGAGCCCGTCGGCGGCTTGTTGGCGGAGGCGGCCAACTGCGGCTCGATGAAGCTCGGCAGCGGCGCGGCTTTGCCGCCCTTGACGCGAACGGGGTCAGGGACGGGGTCAGACCCCTGGCCGGTCCCGCTCGCGCCCTTGCGCTTGATCTTGACCTTGCTTTTGCCAACGTCCTCGACGGTGCGCCCGGTTTTGACAGATCGGGGCTTCGCCTCCAGCAGACCCTCTCCGTCGGCCGCCGCGTGCTCATCTTCTGCCTTGATCAGCAGCCAGTTCTCTTTGCCCCGCTGGTTCCGGTCCTTCATGTGCACGAGATGCCAGCGGCCCTTGAGCTTGCTGCCGTCGAGATCGACGACCAGATGCCCCTTGGCCAGCTGCTGGTGCGGGTCGCCCTCGGTCGACCAGCGGCCGCGGTCCCACACGATCACGCTGCCGGCGCCGTACTCGCCCTCGGGGATGCGGCCCTCGAACTCGGCGTAGTCGAGCGGATGGTCCTCGGTGCGCACGGCGAGGCGCTTATCACCCGGCGAGAGGCTCGGGCCCCGGGTGACGGCCCAGCTCTTGAGCACACCGTCGAGCTCCAGGCGCAGGTCGTAGTGCAGCCGGCGCGCTGCGTGCTTGTGCACGACGAACAGGTTGCCCTGCTTGCGCTCGAGCGCTCCTCGCGGCTCCCTTGTGCGCGTGAAGTTGCGCTTCCGATGGTAGTCGCGAAGTGAAGGGCCGGCCATGAGCGCCCAGCGTCAGCCGGCCTTGCGCGCCTTGCCCTTGGCGCGGGTCGTGCGCGCCTTGGGCGCGGCTTTCTTGGCCGGTACGCTCTCAGCGCCGCCCTTGGCGCCTTCCACGCTGCGGCGCAGCGCGTCCATCAGGTTGATGACATTGGTCTGGCGGTGCGTCGGCTGCGGCTTGATGGGCATGCCCTTCTGCTTGGAGCGGATCAGCTCGATCAGGGCGTTCTCGTAGCGGTCCTCGAATGCCTCGGGCTCGAAGCTGCCGGTCATCTTCTCGATAATGTGGGTTGCAAGCTCCAGCATCTGCTTGGGCAGGTCGAGATCGGGGATCTCGTCGAAATAGCCGCTCGCCGCATGCACCTCGTTGGCATAGTGCAGGCTGGTGGCGACGATGCCTTTGGCGCGCGGCTCGAGCATCAGGATGCGCTCGCGCCGGAACAGGACCACGCGCGCAAGGCCCACCATCTTCTCGGCGCGCATGGCGTTGCGGATCACAGCGAACGCCTCCTCGCCGACGCGGTCGGTGGGCGTGAGATAGTACGGCGTGTCGAGGTAGAGCCCGTCCACCTCCGAACGCGGCGCGAACCGCTCGATATCGATCGTGTGGTTGCTGTCGAGCTGTACCGACTTCAGCTCGTCGTCCTCGATCTGGATGAACTCGCCCTTGGCGACCTCGTAGCCCTTGATCTGGTCCTCGGTCTCGACCAGGTCTCCCGTCTGCTCATCGACAAATTGACGGCGCACCCGGTTGCCGGTCGCGCGATTGAGGGTGCGAAACGACACGCGCTCCGACGTCGTGGTTGCGGGGAAGAGCGCGACCGGACAGGAGACCAGGGAGAGCTTGAGATAGCCCTTCCAGTTGGGTCTGGGTGCCATAACGCGGATTCCTACATTCTGAACACCGGAGCAGCCCGGTCATCTTACGCCACGTTGTGCCGAGCGTCCCGGCACTTCGCGCGGTCGTGCGCCACGCAGCTCAGCGCGCTCGTCCCGAACTTCCCGTGATCCGGGAGCCTACCTGTCCTTGCTTAATGAAAGAAGACCGAGCTTGGCCCTCGACCGCCGAAAAGCGAGGCTTCCGCCGGCGCCTGGAACAAACACCGCGTGGCCCACTGCCGGAAGGCGCCGACCAAGGGCAGCCATGCGCCATGTGTCAACAACAAATGGCAGTTCCACTTCCCATGCCGCAAGCGGCAGCGGGGCCGCGCAATGGCCAGGAGAATGTTCTTGTCAACCTTGCACAGACGCATAGACTTTGTTTCCCACCTACCCACCCACGGACGCCCAGAGCGTCTTCCGATTGTTCTCCAAGACTGACGGGCAGCTGATGCACGAGGGAACCCCGAACGCCCGGCTCGACACGATCGTGTCGCCCAGCCATTACTCGGCGTTGCTTCTATTATCCATCGTTTGCGTCCTCGTACTCAGTGTGACGGATTACCTGCATAACATGGGAACGCAGTGGGGTCCGGGGTGGGATTTCAAAGCCGTCTGCGATGGATCGTACACTTGGCGGCGAGGGGGGAATCCTTACAACGCGAGCGATCGCGACTTCAACAACCACCCTTTCACATATCTGCCCTTCTGGCTGCCTATTTCCCGGTCGCTGTGCAAGGGGCTCGGCGTAAGCGACATCAAGACCACAGTCATATACTACCCAGCTTATCTGGCCCTGTTCCTGGGAACACTTATGCTTGCGACCATCAGGAACGGATTTTCGCGCTTTGACAGGCTGCTTTTTGCGACCATCTGTGTTACGGGTCTCGGCGGGTTCCTCTGGGTGGCGCGAGGGGGCAACTTCGCACTTTTCGAAGCCATATTCTTTCTGCTCGCGTTAAGCTATCTTGTCCAATTCGGAACGCAACCGGACAAGTTTCGAATGTACATGTTCTCCGTTCTGTTCGGCCTCTTCATGGCGATAAAGTCCGCGACGATCGCATACATTGTTGTCCTTGCCCTCGTCCCTGCATCCAGGCGAGACCGCCTTGGAATGGCGCTCGTCGCCGGTGCGGTGGCGATTGCGCCTCTGTTGATATCCTACGCATTCTATCCGGGCTTGATAACGCAGTATTATCTGGCTGTAACGAGCCAGATCGGCGGCAACGTCGATCCGAATCTGTGCAACCCTTCGTTCTATTGCTTCTTCCGCGACGCTCTCGAGCAATCCAGACTGCCGCTGGGACCCGGTGCGAGGCGTTTCGTATCTCTGACCGCCGCCGTTCTACTGGTGATCGTCAGCGCGGCAATCGCGCTCGGTGTGACGAGCTGGAGGGGTTCCTTCTCCCGCAGCGCCAATGTTTTCGGCAATCGCCCGTGGTTCCACTTCAAGGGAACTGCAGTCGATGCTTTTCTACTCGCGTTCATATTTCTGCAGCTTTTGAACCCACGGTTCAAGGAATACACATATGTCCTGACGGCAATTGCGTTCGCTTATCTCATCGTTCGTCTTCCGGCGGCGGAGAAAGTAAAGCTGATGCTCGCCCTCTATCTCGCTGTCCCAGTCCTCGTGGGACATGCGACGAAGAGAGGCGATGGCGGTATTGCCAATTATTACGTGCAATTGTTCATCGCGTTTTCGGCGTTCCTGATTATTTTGTGCTGGTATTGTTCGGCTTCGGAAGCGGCGGGGGAGAAGGACGCAGATCATCCTCCCACATTGCCTGCCAGAGCCTCCGGCGGCACGCGCCCGGTCAGGCCAGATGCGGGCGGTGCCTAGCCGACGGGGCCGAGCTGGAGTTGGCCAGGGGATTTTCCACCTCCTCCCCCGTCATCGCGGCGGAGGCGCTAGGGGGAGGGCTCTCTGCGGCGCGCCTGTCTCTACACCCAGCCCGCGGCCATGATCGGCAGATGCGCCGAACTGGACAGCCGTGGGGGGAGATCGGCGGCATATCGTTTGCCAAATCGACGGCGGCTGGGCCGGAAAACACAACTGTCGCGACGGTAGCAAAATAGTAGCAAACCAGCGTCACGTTGTCAAGAATGGTTTTGGACGTTGGCGCGTTATACTTAACGTCGTGGCATAAGTATAGTGTATCTTCATACTATACTTCGGCTCATCCTATTATAACATGAATTGACCCGGTGGGAATAACGGCAGCGACGGCCTTTTTCACCGATCCGCCGTCAACCTTGGCTTGGTGGTCCGCCGCGTCCCATTCCGCGCAGCCACAGCCAACCAAAGTCTGCGCCACCAACGCAATCGAGCGAACATCCTTCCCATGGCCGTTCTGCCCCAGAAGCTGCGGGGGTGGCGAGGGGGGCAAAGTGCCGGTTTCGGACCTCCGATGGCCGGCTCAGGCGGCGGCGAGGCGGGCCCTAAGCTCGGCAAGCTCGGGATCGCGGCGGTGGTAGCCGGTCTCGGCGATGAGCTGGGCGGCCTTGGCGGTCTGGGCCTCGGCCTCAGCGCGGGCGGCTTCCGGGTTGGCGAAGGCGGCCGGCACGTCGAGGGCGAAGCGGGCGCGCTCCA
>Ga0247727_10006616_pt1 | contig 22666 bp, 25 predicted proteins | sample WisWelCaveWW1625_FD_202498 | JGI IMG/M metagenome (GOLD analysis project Ga0247727, IMG submission 202498) | Biofilm microbial communities from Wishing Well Cave, Virginia, United States - WW16-25 | ecosystem: Environmental > Aquatic > Deep subsurface > Groundwater > Cave microbial mat | place...
ACTGTTGGATTGCGGTTTTGAGCTTCGTTTTGAGTTCGTCCGAGAGGGCCTTCTTCGACTCGATTTCGTGGATCACAGCGGCATATTTCTTATCGAGATAGGGGAAAAGCTCCTTGTCAAAGAGCTTGACCTTGGCGAGGGGAAGGTCGTCCAGGAGGCCTTCGTTTCCGGCAAAGATCGTGACGATCTGCCGGGCGAGCGAGACCGGTTCCAGGATGTCCTGCTTGAGGATTTCCGTCATTCGTTCCCCGCGGGTGAGCTGCGCCTGCGTTGCCTTGTCGAGTTCCGTGGAAAGCTGCGCGAAGGCGGCGAGCTCCCGGTATTGGGCCAGGGCGAGACGAAGCATTCCGGCGACCTGTTTCATCGCTTTGGTCTGGGCGTTTCCTCCGACGCGGGAGACGGAAAGTCCGACGTTGATGGCAGGGCGAATCCCGGCGTAAAAGAGGTCGGATTCGAGATAAATCTGTCCGTCCGTGATCGAAATGACGTTCGTCGGGATGTAAGAGGAGATATCTCCCAGTTGAGTTTCAATGACCGGAAGTGCCGTAAGCGAACCACCTCCCAGGTCATCGCGAAGTTTCGCCGCTCTTTCAAGGAGCCGTGAGTGAAGATAGAAGACGTCTCCGGGATATGCCTCGCGGCCGGGAGGCCTTTGAAGAAGGAGCGAAAGTTGGCGGTAGGCTTGGGCATGTTTCGAGAGGTCGTCATACATTACGAGCGCGTGACCTCCGGAATAAAGATCCTCTTCGCCGATGGCGCAGCCGGCGTAAGGGGCAATGTATTGGAGGGGAGCAGGGTCTTCGGCCGAAGCGACGACCACGGTGGTGTACTCCAGGGCCCCATATTTTTCGAGGGTTTGGACCAGAGCGACGACGCTTGAAAGTTTCTGTCCGATCGCCACGTAAACCGGATGAACCCCGGTGCTCTTTTGATTGAGAATCGTATCGATCAGGATTGCGGTTTTTCCGGTCTGGCGGTCTCCGATAATCAGCTCCCGCTGGCCCCGTCCGATCGGAATCATCGAGTCAATCGATTTGATTCCGGTCTGAAGCGGTTCTTTCACCGGTTGGCGGCGGATGACGTTGGGTGGAATCGCCTCCAGAGGGCGGAAGCGGTCGGTGGCGATCGGGCCCTTTCCGTCGAGCGGTTTCCCGAGGGGATTTACGACGCGGCCCAGCAAAGCCTTCCCCACCGGCGTTTGTAGAATCCGTCCGGTCCGTTTGACCACGGCCCCTTCTTTGATTCCCTTGTCGGATCCGAGAATGACGATCCCGACATTGTCCGGTTCAAGATTGAAAATAGCTCCCATTGTCTCGTCCGGGAACTGGACGAGCTCTCCGGACATCGCTTCTTCGAGTCCGTAAACACGGGCGATGCCGTCGCCCACTTGGAGGACGTAGCCCACCGACTCCATTCGGAGTTTGGTTTCGTATTTTTGGATCTCTTTTTGAATTGCGCCGGTCACTTCTTCAGGTTTAAGCATAGGTTCCGAGTAGTCTCTGTTTGAGTTCAAGAAGGGTGGTCCGGAAACTTCCGTCAATCCGGGATCCGTCAAGGTCCAGTACCAGCCCTCCTAGAATTTCAGGGTTAACCGTGGTTTCGAGATAAACTTTTCGGCCGAGTTTTTTTTCGAGCGCCGCTCTGAGCTTCCCCTCCACGATTTCGCTTAAGAGAACAGGGGACTCCACGCGAACCCGCTGGAGCCCTTTTTTCTCCTCGTAGAGCCGGTGAAACTTCTCTTGAATGTCGAACAGGTCCTGAAAATGCCGCTTCTTGATCAAGACCTTGACGAAATTCACGAGCAGGTTCGAGAATCCCTCCGGAAGGATCTTTCCAATAAAATCTTCCTTCTCCTCCCGCGAGATGGTGCTATTCATGATGAGGTTCGAGATTTCAGGGTAGCGGTGGACGAGCCCGACCGTATCCGCGAGTTCCTTTTCGATCCGATCGAGTTCACGGGATTCTTCCGCAAGCGCCAGAAGGGCTCGGGCATACCGGGAGGCAATCCGGTAATCTCTCATGAGCGCGCCTCAAGCTCCTCGATCATCTCAAGCACCTTCTCCCGGTGCTTCTGATCGGTCATCTTTTCCCGGAGAAGCTTCTCGGTCGTGAGAAGCGTGAGCTCCGCAATCTCACGGCGAAGCTCAATCCGGGCCTTCGCGATTTCCAAGGCGAGGTTCTCCTTGGAATGGAGAAGGGTCTCCTTGGCGTCCTGGCGGGCTTGCTCCTGGATTTCGTGACCAATCCGGCGGCCCTCGTTGATCGCCGCCTGAAGCTTTTCGCGGGCCTCCTCTTCAATCTTCACAAGCCGCGCTTCGTAGTCCGAACGAAGCCCGCCAATCTCTTTCCTGGAATCTTCGATTTGGCGGAACGCCTCTTCGATCCGGTTTCGCCGGGACTCCAGCATTCCAAGAAGAGGCTTCCAGAAGAGCCGCTTCATCACCCAGACGAGGAGAAGAAACCCGAGCGCCTGAGTTAAGATTTCTTGGAGCGAAAGGCTCATTCGCTTAAACGATCTTTCCCTGCAGGAGCAGGACGACGAGAAGCGCGTAAATGGTCAACGCTTCGATGAAAGCGCAACCGATGATCATTCCGGTCTGGATGCGGCCGGATGCCTCGGGCTGACGCCCCATCGCTTCCATTGCGGCGGAGACAGCCTTGGAGAGCCCGAGGGCCGATCCGAAGGCGGCGATCGCCACGGCAAGCGGTAAGGTCCACGAAAGTGCAGTTTGAAACGGCATAGTTCCTCCTTTTTTAATTAATGATGTGATTCCTCGTGATGAGGAAGCATTAGTGAAATGTAAATGGTGGTGAGAATTGAGAACACCACGGCTTGAATTGTACCGGTGAGGAGCGCCAACATCATGAAAGGGAATTGAAGCGGGAGCCCTACCGGAATGTGGAAAAAAGCCAAGGCGGTGATTCCGAGCGTGACGAAAGCGGCAATGAGAGAATCCTCTCCCAGGATGTTTCCAAAAAGTCGGAGGGAAAGGCTTAGGGGCCTGATCAGTTCCTCCAAGATGTGAAGGGGAAAATTGAGCGGGACCATGATCCAGCCGACAACGTCTCGCGGGCTTCCCAACAAGTGATCAATGTAGCCGAGGACCCCGTTTTCCCGCAGCCCGGTCCACTGGACGTAGAAGAAAACAGTGATCGCCAAAGCGACCGTCGTGTTGAGGCTGGAGGTGGGGGATTTCATTCCGGGAACAACGCCGATAAGATTCTGGCAGAGGATATAAAGAAAAAGCGTTCCAATGAAAGGAACAAACTTTCGGCCGCGCTCACCCAAAACGTCCGTAATAAAGTGGTCGACGGCCTCAGCCAGAGTTTCCAGCAAATTTTGAAGGGGTCCGGGGATCTCCCGACTTTTCCGGGTTCCCAAAAAGGCGATTCCAATGAGTCCGAATGCAATCATCCAGGCAAAGACCACGTTCTCCCAGCGGTGGAGAAAGTCGGCCCAAGGAGCACCGTGCCATTTCTCGGAGATGAGAGTGACCCAGTTGGCGAGTTCTTTCAGGCCTTCCGGGGCCTTTTCCGCGTGCGGGGCGATGTGCTCTGCAACTTCGTGTACGGCTTCAACAGACATTGAGAACTAATCCTTCTCTTCTTCTTTGATCCAGCGACGGATGACCGTAGTGACCTGCTTTATGCTCGCGACAAAACCTAAAATTGAAAGGACGATCTTGCCCCAGGGATCGCTCCCGAAAGAGCGATCTACCCACTCACCGATCCAGTAACCAACCAGGGGTCCGGCGACAAAGATCATCGGGATTGTGGTGACAAGCCCGATTTGCCGGACGAGCCTTCCGTAGTTCTTGCCCGAATCTTTTTGCATTTCCAGTACGAGAGGCCCGCTTTTTTTCCTAACTTTGCGGTAGGTAATGAGTTAGGGGCTTTAAGAAAGAGTTATTATCGGAAAATTTGGCTGAAAAGTCAACGAGAAATAAGGGAAGGCGCCCTTATTTCGGCATCAAGGGAATTTGTAGGTGAATCAGGAAGAGCGCAATGACAATGGTGATCGTGGAGACGACGAAGCCAGGCTTAAGCCACTCCATGAATTTAATGTTTTGGCCGTACTCTTTTTCGAGCATTCCCATCGCCACGATATTGGCGGTGCTGCCGATCACCGTGAGGTTTCCGTAAAGAGTGCCGCCGAAAAGGATTCCCCACCAAAAGGGGTAAGTGTAGATTCCCGCGTCAGCGATTTCGAAAATGATCGGGATGAAAGTTGCTACCGCCAAGACATTGTCCATGAAGCCGGTGAGGAGGCTAATCGCGGCGGTGATCGTAATGAGGAGGATCGTCGGATTTCCCTGACCGAGGGTGAGCATCGCGCTTGCGATTCGCTCTGTGACACCCACGTACTTCAGGGTTCCTACCGTCGCAAAAAGAGACATAAAGAAGGCCAAAGTCCACCAGTCGACCCGCCGCATAAAAAATTCCCGGGCCTGACCGCCATTAAGAAAGATCACAACAGCCCCGGCCCCAAGTGCGGTTCCGAGAAGCATTGCATTTTTCTGGAGTCCTAAAACCTTTTCAATCGGGGCGTGGAGTACCAGGAAAAGGACCGTGGTAAGGAAAAGGATCCAGCAGAGCCGAATCTCGCTTTCTTTGTGAGCGACGTGCTTTGCCTCATCGAGCTCCTTTTTCTCCGATTTCATCTTCTGCGCGAGTTCCCGCATCGGTTTCGCAAAGAGGAGGAAGCAAAGAGGAATCGTGACCGCGACCACCAACACCGAAATCGGCGAGGCCCACCGGAGAAAATCGGCAAAGGTGAGGTGGGCCCTCATCGCGATCATCACCCCGATCGGGTTTCCGACGGCCGTGGCGCTCGATCCGATATTGGTCGTGAAGACGATCATCAAAAGGAAGGGAATCGGATTGAGTTTGTAGCGCTTCGTCAGGTGAAACATCGTCGACATCATGAAAAGGATCGACGTGACCTCGTCGACCAATGCGGCCGAAAGGGTCGCCAGGCTCATTAAAGCGGCCATGAGAAGATAGGCGTGGTGGCCAATGGTATCGACGACCTTTGCCACGAGGTACTCAAAGAAATGCTTTTCTTCCAAATAGCCGATCAAGGTCATCATTCCGACCAGAAAAAGGATAATGTCGAGACCTGCGAATTCAACCACATGCTCGACATCGAGCAGGTTGGCGGCCAGAAGGACGGCAATTCCCCCAAAGGCAAAGGTGAGCCGGAACTGCCAGTAAAGGAGCGTTCCGCAGATCACACTCAAAAAAACCAGGGTCGAGATGATCTGTTTGGGCGTGAACTGGCAGAAAGCGAGGAGGATCCCTGCGATCGCGAGGACGGCGATAAACGAAAGCGGTTTTTTCAAATCAGTCCGCTTCGTAGTGTTCGGTGGACCGGAGGTCGTAAACGAGAATCACGAGATCGTGGCTTTCTCCTTCCACATCCCGAACGTGCTGGGGGAGGACCGCCATATTGACGAAACCGAGTTTCTCGAAAATTGAAATCGGCCGGGTCTGTTCCGCCGTAAACTCGGCGTCGAGTTTTACGAGGCCGATATCAATCGCAATCTGACAAAGCTCTCCCACGAGGAGGCTTGCAAGTCCCTTTCCCCGGTATTGGGGGTGAATCACAACGCGGACAGTCCCAATGTGGCATTTCCACCCCCGTTTTTCCTGGTGAAGCGTGGCGTCCCCCACGATCTTTCCTTCGATCTCGGCGATCAGAGGAAGGGTCACTTCGTAATCCAGGGTTTGGCACCAGTGTTTGATGATCTGCGGGTCTTTCACGTCGTCACGAAGGTAGGTAATGTCTTCACCCGGGATAGATTTGAAGAAATCAATCAAGGCGGGTTCGTCCTGAGCGATCAGCGGACGGACGATCACCCGGGTTCCGTCATCCAGCTTCACCGGTTTGGGATAACGTTCCTCCAGGACGATCTCGAGCATGGGCGATAGTTTACTAAATCAGTGCGCGCTCGACAAAGGTAATAAATGGGGAGGGAACAAGTCCTAGAATGATGATTCCTGCAAGGGTCACGATCAATGCAATCCAAAGAGATACGGGATGAGAGAGCGGCTCTGCCGTCGGAGCAGGAACGAGATACATTTGACGAACGACCTTGAAGTAGTAGAACGCAGCGACCGCGCTATTGAGAGCTGCAACGATCGCGAGAGTAAAGAAGCGGCCTTGAATCGCGCTCGCGAAGACGAAAAATTTTCCGATGAATCCCACAAGCGGCGGGATTCCGGCCAGGGAAAGAAGGAAAAGGGTCAAGGCAAAAGCGAGGAAAGGAGACCTTTGGCCGAGGCCCGCATAAGAATCGATTTCATCGGTTCCAAAATGGTTGGAGACGGAAATCACGCAAAGAAAGGCGCCGAGGTTCGTTAGGGCATAGGCGATCAGATAAACGAGGACCCCCACAATTCCAATTTCGTTTGAGACGGCAAGACCCATCAAGATGTAGCCTGCCTGGGCAATCGAAGAATAGGCGAGAAGCCGCTTGATGTTGGTCTGGGAAATCGCGATGACGTTTCCAATCGTCATCGTGAGCATTGAAAGCGCCGATAAGACCGCACTCCACTCCATTTGAAGCTCGGGAAAACCGGTGCCGAGCACCCGCAAGATCACGGCAAACCCGAGCGCCTTCGGACCGACGGTGAGGAAACCGGTCACCGGAGTCGGCGCTCCTTCGTAAACATCGGGTGCCCACATATGAAAAGGAGCCATTGAGATCTTGAAGCCAAGACCCACGAGAATGAAAAGAAGAGAGGTGAGTACCAAAGCCTGCGGGGGAGCGTTTTGCGCAATCCCGTCTCGAATGAGGGCCAGGTCAATCTGGCCGGTGAGCCCAAAAAGGATCGACATTCCGTAAAGCATCACCCCCGAAGAGACGCTTCCGAAAAGGAGATACTTCAGCGCCGCCTCCTTCGAACGGGGATTTTTCTTAAGAAACCCGGTCAAGAGATAGGAAAGGATCGAGACAAACTCAATGGAGAGAAAGATCATTAAGAGATTGGTCGAAGAACCCATCAAAATGAGACCGAAGGCCATAAAAAGAAAAAGGACCGTGTATTCTCCCGAATAAGGAAGGGGCTCCGGCTTTCCTTCGGAATTCCACGGCTGGTAGGCGAGGGACCCCAGCAGGGTGAGAGCCACAATTCCGAGCGCGGCGATTTTGAAAAAGAAGCTGAACGGATCGACCACGAAGAAATTAAAGAAAAGCGGAAGGGATTCGGAAGGGTAGCGCACGAAGGCAAAGCTCGCTCCGATTCCCAAAAGTCCAAGAATTGCGAGCGCCTTTTTCTGCGGAATCCAGAGGTCGAGCAGAAGGACTGCAAATGCGGTTCCCAGCAGAATCAGCTCGGGGATGAAATGGGGAAGGCTTGTAACGGCGTCCATGATTTCGTCTTTAAGGAATCAGGTTCCCCATTTGTGTGAGGAGCGTGGTGAGCGCCGGCGTGAGGTAGTTCAAGATAATCTTGGGATAAATTCCGACGACGAGAATGAGCACCATCAAGGGCGCAAGGGTAAAGATTTCTCTTCCGTTAATGTCGGGAAGCTGGCTCCAACGCGGATTCAAAGCCCCGAGCAGGACCCGCTGGATCATATAAAGGAGGTAGGTGGCCGCCAGGATAATTCCGATCAGGGACAAGAAGGTGAGCGTTTTATAGGTCGGGAAAGTTCCGAGAAGGCAGAGGAATTCGCTCACAAATCCGCTCAATCCCGGAAGCCCGAGCGAAGCCAAGGAAAAGTACGTCAAAATCCCAGAGTAGACGGTCATCCTGGCTCCCAAGCCTCCGAAGGCATCCAAGTCCCTTAAATGAGCCCGGTCGTAAAGCACACCAACGAGTAAGAAGAGCCCGCCCGTGATCATTCCGTGACTGAACATTTGAAGGACTGCTCCATTGAAGCCGTCGGTCGTGAAGGCCGCCAGACCCAATAGGATAAATCCCATATGACTGACGCTGGAGTTCGCGATCATTTTCTTGAAATCCTTCTGAGCGAGCGCCACGAACCCTCCGTAGATAATGTTCACCACGGCGAGAATTCCCATCGCAGGGCGGAACCAATACGAGGCTTCGGGAAGGATCGGGTAACTGATCCTCAAAAATCCGTAGGTTCCCATTTTGAGGAGGATGCCCGCAAGGAGGACGCTGATCGGGGTCGGAGCCTCCACGTGAGCGTCGGGAAGCCAGGTGTGGAAGGGAAAGATCGGAACCTTGATCGCGAAGCCGAGAAAAAACGCCATAAAGACAAGCTGTCCAAAGACGCGCGGGTAGGCAACTTTTCCGAGTTCCAACATACTGAACGTGTGCGGTTCAGAATGAAAATAGAGCGCCAAGATTCCAAGGAGCATAAAAAGGCTTCCGGCGAGGGTGTAGAGGAAGAATTTAATCGCCGCATATTCCTTCCTTGGTCCGCCCCAGATGCCGATCAGAAAATACATTGGGACCAGGACCACTTCCCAGAAAATGTAGAAAAGGAAAAGGTCGAGAGAGGTGAAAGTACCCAGCATTCCGGTCGTCAGGAGCTGGTAAAGGAAGTAGTACTCTTTCTCACGCTCTTTAATTCCAAAAGAACCGACACAGGCCAGAAAACAAAGAAGCAGGGTGAGGAGGACCATCGGGAGACTGATTCCGTCGACTCCGAGCGTGTAGTGAACCCCGATTTGGGGGATCCAGGAGTGGTCTTCCAAAAACTGTATTCCGGCTGCCTGGGGGTTGAACTGGAAGAGAAGAATTAATCCCAGGACAAGGGCGAAGCCGTTCACAACCGTGGCCACCCACTTGCACCAGCCCGCCTTCGAGTTCGGAATGAAAAGAATGGCCAGCCCCGCAGCGAGCGGTGAAAAAACGATCCAGGAAAGAAGATTCGTCAACATTCTATGCTCCTATTTTTTGAGTTCCAGAAAGAGAATCACGAGGACGCCAATAAAGGAAAGAATCAGATAATTTTGTATCAGTCCCGTCTGAACGAGCCGGAGGACGCTTGAGAATTGGCGTGTGACAAAACCGACACCATTCACCGTTCCGTCCACGATGTGAATATCAATCCAGTTCTTAATATCGCTAACGCGGAGGGTCCCGACGCCGGTCGCGTTGACCGCGCCGTCCACCACGCCGGCATCGAATCGGTTCAGGCCGCGACTCAAGGCGTACCAGGCGCGAATCACGGTCGCTTGATAGAGCTCGTCAAACCAAAGCTTTCGGTTTGAAGCGAGGTAAAGCGGTCGAAAGAGTTTACCGAGCGTAATCGAAAGAGAGGGAACCGCAAGGTAAAGAAGCCAGGCGAGGAAAATCCCGCCGAGACCGACCGCCACCGAAGTTCCCATCACAAAGGAATTGAGAGCGTGTTCCGCACCGTGGGCCGCCGCGTGGGGTTCCAGAAATCCTTGGAACCAATGATTCATCCAGGGAGAGCCTGGAAGTCCGACCAAGGCGGAGCCGATTGCCAGAAGCCACAGGGGCACCGTCATTACGGCCGGTGATTCGTGAACGTGAAGTTCCTTTCTCGGCTTTCCGAAAAAGGTGAGGAAAACCAGCCGGAACATATAAAAGGCGGTCATTGCGGCCGTGGCGGTAAGGACGTAATAGAAAATCGGATTTTCCGCCTCAAAAGCAGCCACCAGAATTTCGTCCTTGCTCCAGAACCCGGCCAGGGGAGGGACGCCGGCGATCGCAAGCGAGGCGATAAGAAATGTGAATGAAGTGTGGGGCATCTTCTTCCAAAGCCCGCCCATTTCACGGATATCCTGCGTTCCCGTCCCGTGAATCACGCTTCCGGCACCCAGGAAGAGAAGCGCTTTAAAGAAGGCGTGGGTCATCAAATGAAAAGCGCTTGCCGTGTAACCCTTGAGCCCAAGCGCTGCAATCATAAAGCCGAGCTGTGAGATCGTGGAGTAAGCGAGGATCCGTTTGATATCGGTCTGCGTCAGACCGATAAAAGCCGCCATAAAAGCTGTAATCGTTCCGATCGTGGCAATCACGGGAAGCGTGTCTGGAAACGTGGTAATCAGACCAAAGGTCCGAGCGACCAGGTAAACGCCGGCTGCCACCATCGTTGCGGCGTGGATGAGGGCGCTGACAGGCGTGGGGCCTTCCATCGCGTCCGGGAGCCAGACGTGCAGCGGAAACTGGGCCGATTTCCCGACCGCTCCGCCGAAGATCAAGATTCCGGCGACTGTCAGACGGCCTGAAGCGTGGGAGAAGGTGTGGAGGAATTCGTGATTGAGGGCCTGAAGATCGAGCGTTCCGATCGTAAAATAAAGAAGGAGAAGCCCTGAGAAAAACGAGATATCTCCCACCCGCGTGGTAATGAAAGCCTTCTTGCAAGCGTTTGCTGCGGATTCCTTTTCAAACCAGAAGCCGATCAAAAGATAAGAACAGAGTCCCACGAGTTCCCAGGAGATATAAAGCATCACAAAATTTCGGGCAATGACGAGGGCGAGCATTGAGAACATAAAAAGCGAAAGGTAGGCGAAGAAACGCGAGAAACGGGGATCTTCGTGCATATAGCCGACCGAATAAATAATGATGAGGGTGCCCACGACCGTGACGACAAAAAGCATCATTGCGGCGAGAGGGTCGATCAAGATTCCGAAAAGAAGAGGAAGTTTTCCGAGCTGCAACCATTCAAATTCATGGGTGAATGTTTGACCCCGAATCGCGCCGAGGACCAACGGGACGGCTGAAAGGAACGAAAGAAGGCTTGCGCCGATCGCAACGCCTGCGCTCTTGTGACCCAGCCGTTTCCCGAAGAAAATCAGGATCACGAAGGAGAGAAGCGGAAAAAGGGGAATGAGATAAGCGAGCGTTACCATTTTAATAGATTGATTTCGTCGGCGTAGATCGTTCGCCTGATTCGATAAAGGGCGAGCACAATCGCAAGCCCGACCGTGGCGGCTGTGGCCGCTAAAGTGATCACAAAGATGACAAACACCTGTCCCATGACGGGATCGAGGATCGCAGTCCGGGAGAAAGCGATCAGATTCACATTGACCGCATTCAAGATAAGTTCAATAGAAATGAGAATCCCCACGATATTGCGCCGGACCAGGGTTCCATAGATCCCAATGGCGAAAAGGAGCGCTCCAAAAATCAGAATATGTTCGAGCGGAACAATCACGTCAATCCTTTCGAGCGATCACGACTGCTCCGATCAACCCGGCAATGAGGATCACGGAAACCACTTCAAAGGGGAAGACATATTCGCCGAGGAGCGCCTTCCCGAGAACGAAAGCACTGACAGGTTCCGTATGAGCCGGACCGACAGGCCATTTCGTCTTTAGGAAAAGAGATCCGAGGAGCCCTACAAAACAGGCCAAAGAGAGAAGCGCGGGAAGGCTCTGCTTGTTGGCCTGCGGAATCGTCTGATCGCCGATCCGGTGCGTCAGCATGATCGCAAAAATCACGAGGGTCATCACGGCCCCCACATAGAGCAGGATTTGAACCACCGCAATGAATTCCGCGTGAAGCGCGATATAGAGGATCGCCACCCCCACAAGCGCCCCGACGAGACAAAGCGCGGCGTGGAAAATACTGGGGAAGAGGACCACCCCAAGCGCCGCCACGAGGCTCAACGCGAGAACACTATAGACCGAGATCTTGGCAAAGATTTCTAGAGTCATTCAGCGAATTCGTAGATTCGTTTTTCAGGAACAAAAGGGCGATTGAGCGTCACCAGCCCCCAGAAAGAGGCCCCTAGGATAGCGATGGAGACGGCAAGCCGCAAGGCCAATCCGGGAATGAAGTACCAGGCGGATGTCACCAAAATATTAATCAAGGCAAGGGGGAGAAGGAATTTCCACGCCAGGCCCATCAATTGGTCGACGCGAAGCCTCGGAAGCGTTCCCCGGAACCACATCATCACAAAAACGAGCGCGTAAGTCTTAATCATAAACCAGGCCCACGAAGGAAGCAGGGGGCCCTGATAACCTCCGAGATAAAGCGTTGCAGTGAGAGCCGAAACCGTAAAGACATTCATAAATTCCGCCATATACCAAAGCGCAAACTTCATTCCGCTATATTCCGTGTGGAAGCCGGCGACGATCTCCGATTCCGCCTCCGGAATATCAAAAGGGGTGCGGTTACACTCCGCAACCCCGCAAAGATAAAAGAGAAAAAAGGCCACGAGCCCCCACGGAGTAAAAACAAACCACTTGAGGCCGTTCCAACCTCCCTGGGCCTCCACGATGTCGACCGTGGAAAGACTCCCCGCCGCCAGAACGGCCGGAACCAAAGAAAGGATCATCGGAACTTCGTAAGAGACGAGTTGAGCAACCGTCCGCATTCCTCCGAGAAGAGAGAATTTATTTCGCGAAGCCCAGCTTCCCATAAAAATCGCAATCGTCGTGGTCGCGGAAACGGCGATGAAGAAGATCAGTCCTACATTGAGATCCACCGCCACCATATTTCTTCCGAAAGGAATGACGGAGAAGACGAGAAGCGCGGGAATCACAACCACCACGGGCGCCAGGAAGTGGACCACCCTGTCCGCGCCGGTGGGGACAATGTCTTCTTTCGTGAGCATTTTGATTCCGTCCGCAATCGGCTGAAGGAGTCCAAAGATCCCGACCCGGTTGGGGCCGATCCGGTTTTGAATCCGGCCGACGAGTTTCCGTTCAAACCAGGTGAGGTACATCATCGTGAAGGGGCCAAACACCGCGATTGCGCTGATCGAAACGACAACGGAGACGAATGCCACCCCCTCCATGGGAAGAAACGGCGCGAGCGAGTCTAGCAAGGCCTTCTTGAGATTGACGAACATCTGGTCCATTTTTTAAGGCTTCACTGGGTGGGAGACGGAGGGGGAGGAGCCTCGGGCGGCGCAGGTTTTGCTTGCGCCGCTTGAGCAGCCGCCTGGGCGGCAGCCGCTTTCTTTTCCGCCTCTTTTTTCCGCCGCTCTTCAATGGCGGCGTGATCGGTCGGACGAATCTTTGCGAAGTGGGTGTCCGGCTTCAGAAGCTGGTCGCGGTGGTAGACGAGGCTTTGCTGGCGCTCATACCCCGAGATTTCAAACTCGTGATCCATGAAGATTGCGTCAAAAGGGCACGCCTCTTCACAAATCCCGCAATTCATGCAGACCGTGAAATCGATGTCAAAGACCTTCGGCCGCTTCACGGGGCGCCCCTGCTCGTCCGTATCGCGAACAATGTAGATGCACTTCGGAGGACACTCCTTCGCGCAGATGTCACAGGACACACAGCGTATATTGTCAACCGTCCCGTCGTAGACGAGGAAGGGGAAATTCCGGAAACCCTCCTTTTCCTGAAGCTTCTCTTCAGGATACTGGAGGGTGACCAGGCCGGCCGTGTCGAGCCCCTCCGGTTTCCTCGGATGGAGGTAGCTTGCGACAAAATTCTTAAACGTCACGCCCATTCCGCGGAGAATGCCTAACATCGTTTACCCCTTGCTTTGTCATTGCGAGGCAGCGTTCCGAGCAAGGCCAAAGCAATCTCCAGGTCCATGAGATTGCTTCGCCTGCCTTCGACAGGCTCGCAATGACGTACGCTATTAATGGTCCACCTCTCCTAAAACGATATCGATACTTCCGAGAATGATCACGGCATCCGCCACCTTGTGGCCGAGACAGAGGTCTTCAAGGACCGTAAGATTAATGAAGCTGGGTGCGCGAACGTGGTAACGCCAAGGTTGAGCAGAACCGTCACTCACGAGATAAAACCCAAGCTCTCCCTTCGGTGCCTCGACCCGGCCGTAAGCCTCTCCTTTGGGCGGCTTAAAATTCCGCGGGGCCTTCGCCTGGGCCACATATTTAGGGTTAAGAACCGGGCCCGCCGGAATTTCTTTCACCGCCTGTTCCAGAATTTTGAGGCTTTGGCGCATTTCCAGGATTCGGATCATGTAACGGTCGTAGACGTCACCCACCTTGCCGAGTGGGATCTGAAATTTGAAGCGCTTATAGATCGAGTAGCCGTCGACCTTTCGAATGTCGTAATTGACCCCCGAGGCCCGGGCCATCGGCCCCGTGATGCTGGCGTTCAGGGCCAGCTCGTAGGGGAGTACCCCAACATTTTGGCAGCGCATACAGAGGATTTCGTTTTTCGTGAGGAGCGCTTCGAATTCATCCAGGAAGGGTGGAAATTCCTGCACAATTTTCTTGATCCGATCAAGCGTCCCTTCGGGAAGGTCCCGTTTGACCCCGCCAAAGCGAAAATAATTGCACATCATTCGGGAGCCAGCTGTTTCTTCGAAGACGTCGAGAATCTTTTCCCGCTCGCGGAACGCGTAAAGGACCGGAGTGAAGAAAGCGCCGAGGTCGTTTAAGAGAAATCCGATGGCCGCGACGTGGTTCACCAGTCGCGTCAGTTCAGCCATGATGACGCGGATATATTCGCCGCGCTCGGGGATTTCGATCTTAGCCAATTTTTCAACCGCAAGTGCGTAAGCGAAATTGTTGGACATCGAATTGAAGTAATCGAGCCGGTCGGTGTAAGGCATTGAGCCAAGGTAAGACATATTTTCCGCGATCTGTTCGTGATTGCGGTGGAGGTAACCCATCACCGGCTTCAGCGAGAGGATCCGCTCTCCTTCGAGTTTCACGTTCATTCGGAAGACGCCGTGGGTGCTCGGGTGTTGGGGCCCCAGATTGACTTCTAGGGTCTCTGTGTCGTGAAGGACCGGGTCGTAGGCCTGGTAGGTTTTTTCGGACGCTGAAACGCTCATCTTCGTTTCACTCCGCGGCCGCCTTCGGGCGTTCCGCGCGAGCCTCCTTTCCCGATTCCTTGAGCTGCCGAGCAAACTCCTTATATTCTTCCGGCACCTTCACTCCGTGCCGCTCAAGCCACTCCACATCCTGCCACTCGAGAACGTCTTCGTCTTCGGGAATGTAGTCTTTGCGCAAGGGGTGTCCCTCGAATCCCTCCCACATAAAAATGCGCCGGAGGTCGGGGTGTCCTTCATAAACGATTCCCATCATATCGTAGGCCTCGCGCTCCTGATATTCTGCGCCGCGGTAAAGGTCGAAAAGGGAGGGAATCTTCGGATTGCTTCGGGGCACGCGGACTTTCAAGAAAATCGGACCGATTCGTTTGTCGACCGAGTAAAGGTTGTATACCGATTCGAGGGAATCCAAGTAATCGACGGCCGTTATGCAGGAGAGGTAATTCATTTTAAATTCGTCGGACTCCTTCAAGAATTCCGCCACGCGGCGGAGGTCTTCCGGCTTGATCGCGAGGCCTTGGTTGACGATTTTGATTTCAATCGCCGGAAATTGGGCCTCGAGTTTGGCTTTGACGTCTTGCGGGTTCATACGGTTCCCACCTTGGTCTGAGTGTCGCCGAACGTCTCGAATTGCGGTGCAGCGGTTTTTTTGCCAGTCAGAATCGGATCGCCGTAACGTTCGCGCCGGCGGCTTGCCGTCTCAGGCCGCCAGATCTCGGGATTGAATTTAGGAATCAGCCCCTTCGGTCCAAATTCCGGGATCGGGTACTCGCGCTTCAGCCCCTTCTGATACCATTCCGCCTTTTCAATTTCCTGACTGTCGATTTTTTTCTGGAGTTGGGTGAGGCCCCAGAGAAGTGCTTCCGGACGCGGAGGGCAGCCTGGAAGGTGGACATCGATCGGAATGAAGCGGTCCATTCCCTTGAGGACGTTGTAACCGTCGATGAAAGGCCCCCCGGCAATGGAGCAGGCGCCCATCGTGATCACATACTTCGGTTCCGGCATTTGGTTGTAAAGGCGGACGATCTGGGGAGCCATTTTTTTCGTCACGGTTCCCGCAATGATCATGAGATCCGCCTGGCGGGGAGAAGCACGGAAAAGTTCCGCTCCGAAACGGCCAATGTCGTAACGAGCGCAGGCGGTCGCAATCATTTCAATCGCGCAGCAGGCGAGTCCAAACTGAAGCGGCCAGATCGAGGAGCGCCTCCCCCAGTTGTAAAGATCTTCCAGGGTGGCGACAACGATCCCCTTCTTCCGGAGTTCGCTCTTTAACCCCTCTTCAATTTGTGAAACGTTCGGTGCTTGCACGGTTAATCCCACTCCAAAGCCTTTTTCTTCCAGGCGTAAACGAGGCCTCCTACCAGAATCATGAGAAAAATGACCATTTCAACGAAGCCCAAGAGGCCAAATTCTCTGAAGCCGACAGCCCAGGGGAGGATAAAAATGACCTCCACATCAAAGATAACAAAAACGAGGGCATAGATGTAGTACTGCACCCGAAACTGAACCCACGGGTCGCCCACCGGCTCCATGCCGCATTCGTAAGGCATCTGTTTGAGAGGAGAAGGCTTCCGGGGCGCCACGAATTTCGCCAGAATAATCGGCAGAATCGGGAAGACCAAGGCGAAAAGGAGGAACACCCCGACAAAAAGATAGTGATACGTATAGGCGTCAAGTTTCATTGGTTTTTAATCCCGGAAGGGTAATGTTATATCACGATTTCTCGAAGGCGAGGGCGAAAATTCCGGAGTAGTGGTGGAGGTGGTTGACGTGCTCGACCGGGGCGATTTCACCGAAGGTGAAAAAGCCGGCGAGGGGAAGGTGGGGGAAATATTCGCGGATGAGAGCAGTGTCTTCTCCGGGCGTTCCGTAAAGCGACATTCCCCGGGCACAGCAGTTGAAATAAAGACCAAAAAGAGTTTTTCGGCCCGTCGCTTTCTCTTTGAGATCCTGAAGCATCAAAACGAGATCTTCCTTGGCTTTCAAGGGGTCCCGAAGCGCGAAGGTGACGTAATCCCCTTCTTCAACGTGAGAGGCGCAGGCGAGCGTGCCCCGCCGGGCATTGACCCCCATAATGTTTCTTATGAGGTAATGGGCCCGGGTGAATTCGGTCTGGAAATTCTTGAGGGGAAGGCCGAGAAAAAGCCGGTGGAAAACCTCCCGAGTGTCTTCGAAGTGAAGATGAGAAATGAGTTCGAGGAAAATATCGTAAGCCGGTCTCCCGTCAATTTCGTGAATCGTGTTCCCTTGCGAGCGCGTCACCCGAAGCGGATCCCCGAGCGGCTGGCACGACTGCGTGATCCCGACTTCGAATTCAAACTTTTCTCCGAAGGCGATTCCGGCCACGGAATCGATCGAGACCTGCTCTCCGAGCCACTGAAAGGTTTTCTCTTCGCCCCCCTGCTCGGAACTGCATCCTCCAACGAGAGGAACAAAGGAAATCTCGGATTCAAAACCGTCGAAGAAGGGGCCCTGCTGAAAACTGTAAGCGTCCGGAAGAAGGACAAGGAGCGAAGGTTCGATTTGAGCTTCGCGAAGCGTCCGGGCCAGAGCGATGCCGGCCTGAAAATTACTCTCCTGAAGATTGGGAATGAGGAAGGGGAGATGGGAATCCCTGTCTCCTTCAAGGGCCAGGACCGCGACGCCGGGCCGCTGCTCGACTTCCACGCGTTCGGTGAGAACCCCAAAGGCGGAATTCCCGACGATCCGGTCGGTTCCGGCGAGGGATTTAATCTTTTTTAAGGCGCCGCCCCACTTGCTCGGTTCTTTGAGACTTGAGAAAACGAGAAGGGTATCGGCCTTAGAGACGCCCGCCTGCTCCAGGGCCTGGCGGGTGGCCTCGGAAGCCGCCTTCTCTAGGGACTGATTCTCCGAAAAACCTGTTCCTGCGCGCAATATTCACCGGTCCTTTTAGTTTCTAACGTGATTATATTCCCGTTTTTCGCCTTGTGCAAACGAACTTCTCCCCCTTTTGGAGAAAATTGACAAGAATAATTCCCACCGTCACAATGAGGAATATGAAACTTTTCAAACAGGACAAAGCGCCCCTTCTTTTCCCCATTGATGTGGCGTGTGCGGTGATCCGCCACGGGGCGAAAATTTTAATCGCGCGCCGCCTGAAAAAGGATCACCTGGGCGGACTTTGGGAATTTCCGGGAGGAAAGCGGCTGGGGGGAGAAAGCCTCGGCGCCTGTCTCGAGCGCGAAATTTACGAAGAGCTTGCGATTCGGGTGAAGCCGGTTCGTTTCTTGAGGAGAATCGATTACCGTTACCCTGAGAAAGTGGTTGCGCTTTACTTTTACGAGTGTGAACTCCTGGAAGGGAGTCCAAGGCAGCTGGGGTGCGAGGAGTTTCGGTGGGTTTCGCCTTTTGAGTTGGTAAAGTATGATTTCCCGCCGGCCGACGATTTAATTCTGGAAGACCTACAACGTTAGTCGTACTTCTCGAAGAGGACCTGTTCTTTCTGAAACCCCATTTCAAGAGCGGTCTTCTGGACCTCATTAATCATATTCGTCAGGCCGCAGATAAAGAGGTGGGCGTTTTCAGGCGAAGGGATATATTTCGGAAGGAGCTTCTGCACGTAAGCGGTTTCTCCGGTCCAATGTTTCGGTCGGGAGATGGTCGGAACAAAGTGAAAATTGGAGTGGCGCCGAGCTAATTCCTGCCACTCATTTTCGTAGAGGACGTCCGCGTCGTGACGGTTTCCAAAAATCAGCCACACGTCCCGGTCGGTCCCATCTTTGAAGAGTTGAAGAATCATTGAACGAAAAGGGGCGATTCCGGTTCCGGTCGCGACAAAAACCAATCGTTGGGCGACCGGCTTTTTAAACCCAAATCTCCCCAAGGGGCCCTGAATCTGAAGCTTGTCTCCCTCCTTTAAGGTCCAGAGGTAATTCGTCATTAGCCCCACTTCCACCCGCTTCCACACCAGATCAATGTAACCCTTTTCGTAAGGGGGAGAGTCGATCGAGTAGGGGCGTTTGATGAGTTTTCCCGCTCCCGGAATCTCGGCCAGGATGTTCACGAATTGTCCCGGGTCAAAATCAAAAACGGTCCCCGGTTCAAAAACGAGCTTAAAGTGGCGCGTTTCCTGAATCCCGAGGTCGAGGACCTTCTCGATCGTGGTGGTGAAGATTCCCGCTTTCATCTTGGATTTTTCCTTTTCGGCCTTGAAGGGGAGATTATAAGGGAAAATCTCCCTGAGGCTAGCGGATTGTAAGGAGGGGCTCAGAGTTGGGATTGACGCTTCCAGGGTTCCTTATATAGGATTATTGTATGGGGAGCTTTGAGTACTTTGACCATACTGCGGATATGGGGGTCCGGGTCCAAGGGAAGGACTTAGCGGAACTCTTTACAAGCTCGGCACTTGGGATGTTCAGCCTGATCGCGCCGCTGGACCAATTCAAGCCCCAGGACGCGGTGGACGTCCTCCTCAAGGCGGAAAATGTGGAGGAGCTCCTCTGGAGTTGGCTCCGAGAGCTTCATTATCTTTTTTCGACACAGAAGCTCGTCTTTAAGGAGTTTGAATATAAGGAGCTTTCGGAGAAAGTGGTGTGGGCGACCTGCTGGGGCGAATACTTCGATCCGGAGAAGCACGAGTCGGAGCGCGAGGTGAAGGCGGTGACGCACCACGGCTTTCAGGTGAAGAAGGAGAAGGAAGGCTGGAAGGCCGAGGTGATTTTCGATATATGACGACGGCAACGATTTCTCTTCGAAAGATTGACGAGTGCCGATGGGAAATTCCCACAGATTACGATCCGGGAATGAGGGTGCCGGGGCTTATTTTTGCGGATGAGAAGCTCCTTCCCAAGATTCGAGACGATCAGTCCCTCAAACAGGTTGCCAACGTGGCCCATCTTCCCGGGATTGTCCGCTATTCGCTTGCGATGCCTGACATTCACTGGGGCTACGGATTTCCGATCGGCGGCGTGGCGGCCACGGATCCGGACGAGGGGGGAGTGATCTCGCCTGGAGGCGTTGGCTACGACATTAATTGCGGTGTGCGTTTAGTCAGAACGAGTCTGAGGGAGTCAGACGTCAAGCCTCGGCTCCGTGACCTCGTTCAGCAGCTTTTTAATCACATTCCCTGTGGCGTCGGCCAGTCCGGAGCCATTCGTGTCGGCTGCGAGGAGGAGAGAAAACTTCTCGTTCAAGGCGCCCGCTGGTCCGTGAACCGCGGCTACGGCGTTCCCGATGACCTTGAACATACCGAAGCGAAAGGCTGCCTCGAAGGGGCAGATCCCGATGTGGTTTCGAACCGGGCCTACGAGCGGGGGCGCGACCAGCTGGGGACTTTGGGTTCGGGGAATCATTTTTCGGAAGTTCAGGTGGTCGACCAGATTTTTGATGAAGAGGCGGCAAGGGTGCTGGGACTGGAAAAAGACCAGATCACGATTATGATCCATTCCGGCAGCCGCGGTTTTGGTTATCAGATCTGTGACGATTTTTTGGAAGTTACCCGACGAGCGCTTCAGAAATACAATATCACCGTGCCGGACATTCAACTCGCCTGCACCCCGGTGAATTCTCCGGAAGGCCAGCGTTACCTCGGGGCCATGCGCGCTGCAGCCAACTACGCGTGGAATAATCGGCAGTGCCTGATGTACCTCGTCCGCGAAGTGTTCGAACGGTTTTTTGGCCGCTCCTGGCAGGATCTTGGAATGGATCTCATTTATGACGTCTGCCACAATATCGCAAAATTTGAGCGTTATAAAATCAACGGGAAAGAAAAAATGCTTTGCGTTCACCGAAAAGGGGCGACGCGCGCTTTTCCGCCGGGGCACCCCGAACTTCCCAAAAATTATCAATCGATCGGTCAGCCGGTGATTATCCCGGGCGATATGGGGAGAAACTCTTACGTTTTGGTCGGCACCGGCAAGGCGATGGAGGAGACTTTTGGAACCTCCTGCCACGGCGCGGGGCGCGCAATGTCTCGGGGGGCTGCGGTGCGGGACGCGCGGGGCCGCTCGATTGAAAGGGAGCTTGAAGAGAAGGGAATTATCGTGATCGGACGGGGGCGGAAGGGCGTGGCGGAAGAACAGCCCTCGGCTTACAAAGACGTGAATGAAGTGGTGGATGTGGTCCACCGGGCCGGAATTGCGAAGAGGGTGGCCCGGATGCGGCCGATTGGAGTCATTAAAGGATAGACTTTAACGTCATTGCGAGCCCACCGTAGGTGGGCGAAGCAATCGAGATTGCTTCGTCGGCCTTCGGCCTCCTCGCAAAGACTGGAGGGATGGATAATGGCGAACAAGATTCGCGTAGCAATTCTCATTGAAGATCTTTATCAGGATCTCGAAGTTTGGTATCCCTTGCTGAGGCTTAGAGAAGAAGGTTTCGAAGTCGTGACCGTTGAACCGAATGGACGCAAAGAGTACCGAGGGAAAAATGGCTACCCGATTGAAGTCGACAAGTCAATCGATCAGGTCAGTTCCAAAGATTTTGACGGGGTCGTGATCCCGGGCGGCTGGGCGCCGGACAAGCTCCGGCTTTCCAAAAAAGTGCTCCAGTTTGTGCGTGAGATTTTCGACCAGGGGAAAATTGTCTCTTCGATCTGCCACGGCGGCTGGGTCCTCGCTTCCGCCGGGCTCTGCAAGGGAAAAACGCTCACCTCTTACATTGCGATCAAGGACGACCTCGTCCACGCCGGCGCCAATTTCGTCGACAAAGAGGTTGTTCGGGACGGAAATCTGATCACTTCGCGAAAGCCCGACGACCTTCCCGCCTTTTGCCGTGAAACAATTCGGGCCCTCAAAGAAAACGTAGGGGCAGGTTTCAAACCGGCCCCCGTCGTCGCTTAAGGATATAATAGAAAAGAATCTAAGGAGAAGAGGATGAGCGACAAGAAAAAAATCCTCGTCGTGGAAGACGAGAAAGATATTCGTGAGCTCGTTCTGCTCCATCTGGAAAAGGCTGGGTTTCAGACGCTTTCTGCCCGGGACGGAAAAGAGGCCTTTAGAAAAATCCAGGAGTCCAAGCCCGATCTCGTTGTCCTTGACCTGATGCTTCCAGAAATGGACGGCAAGGAACTCACAAAGACCCTCAAAGCCCGTGAAGAGATGAAAGACATTCCTATTGTGATGCTCACCGCAAAAACCGAAGAGGTGGACCGGATTGTCGGGTTTGAATTGGGGGCGGATGATTACATTCCAAAACCGTTCAGCCCCAAAGAATTGGTGCTTCGGGTCCAGGCGGTGCTGAAACGGGTCGAGAAGAAGACTGGGCCGCCGGCCGGGAAGTTGATTCGAATCGGGGAGCTTGAAATTGACGAACCAAATTTTGAAATCCGTCTCAAGGGAAAGTCGGTGGAGCTGACAAAAACAGAATTTTCCCTTCTCGCAGAACTCGTGAAGGCCAAAGGACGGCTTCAGACGCGTGAAGCGCTTTTGGAAAAAGTTTGGGGCTTTGAATCTTACGGCGATTCCAGGACCGTGGACACCCATCTCTCAAGGCTCCGGCAGAAACTCGGGAAGATTGGGGAGCGGATTGAGACGGTGCGGGGCGTCGGTTACCGGTTTCGAGAATAAACGGCATGGACTTACTGCTTCTCGCCTCCCTTGCCTTTTTGATTCTGATCGCAGGGAGTGTCTTTCTCATTCGACGGGAGCGGCTTTCCCGCGAGCGCTTCGAACGCCGGCTGAAAGACTTAAACGAAAAGCTCAAGACCGCGTTTGAACGTCTCGAAGAGGAGAGAGCACGACTTGAAACCACCTTTTCGGGAATGTCGGAAGGAGTTCTTCTGACAGACGGACGGGGAGAAATTTCGCATCTCAATCCGGCGTTCCGTGAAATGTTTGGGCTTGAAGGAAACGTGGAGGGGCGCTCCGCGCTTCAGGTCTTGGCGAGTGTCGCTTGTGACGACGCAATTCAAAATGTCATTCGGTCAGGGGAGCCGGTGGAGCGCGAAATCGTTTTCGAAAAGCCGCAGTCACGGGTCTTTCAAGTCCACTTTTCGCCGATGAAGCAGGAAGGGAAAATTTCGGGCGTCGTTTCGGTCTTTCACGACATCTCG